>JGI20132J14458_1000011_pt1 | contig 31050 bp, 25 predicted proteins | sample OctOCTMetagenome_FD_14458 | JGI IMG/M metagenome (IMG submission 14458)
TGAAAGAAATCGATCAGGCGGTAGAGATATGTCGAAGTATCCGCTGTGATTTTCCGATAGATTTGATTATATATAAACCAGAAAATATTAAGAAAAGGATCGGTATGGGAGATTTTATACTTACAAAAATTGTAAAAAAGGGGAAAATTTTGTATGAACGAACTCACTCGGGAGTGGATTGAGAAGGCTGAAGGCGATTGGAGAACCAGTGCCCGGGAGCTCCGGGCTCGCAGACACCCGAATTACGATGCGTTCTGCTTCTATCTTATAACATAATACAGAATAAGGAGATGTAGTGATGAAGAAAAACCCGTTGATTGTTCGTTCCGATGAAATCCTCGGCGGCACGCCTGTGTTTGCAGGCACGCGTGTTCCGATTCAGACCCTACTGGATTACCTGGAGGCGGGCCATACTCTGGATGAGTTTCTCGAGGATTTTCCGACCGTAAGCCGGGAACAAGTCGTTGGGGTCCTTGAACACCTGAAAGCTTTATTGCTCGCTGAGGTGTAATATCAAATGCGAATATTGCTGGATGAGTGTTTGCCTCTTATGAAAGAGGTTCGTTCGATTCTGGAGAATCTTTTGCCTGGCCAGGTTGTGCGGATCGGTTGAGGCGCAAATGGGGTTGGCTCGTTGGGTGGTCGGTCATCGGTCGGTCATCCGCCTGCTGGAGCGCCAGCGGGCGGAAGGGCGCATCGCCCACGCGTATCTGTTCACGGGCCCGCCCCATGTAGGCCGGCGGACCCTGGCCTGGGCGTGGGGGATGGCCCTGTTGTGCGCCGAGTCCGATCCTCCCTGCGGGTCCTGTCGCGCGTGCCGCCGGATGGAGGCCGGACATCATCCGGATGCCCTGTATGTGGCCCCGGAGGGCAACAGCCTGAAGATCGATCAGATCCGCGAGGTCCAGCGGCAGCTCGCCCTCACCCCGGTGGAGGGGCCTTATCGCGTGGTGCTCTTCGATGAGGCGGAGAAGATGACCACGGAGGCCGCGAACGCCCTGCTCAAGACCCTGGAGGAGCCGCCCTCTTACGCGGTGCTCATGCTCATCGCGCCCTCCCCCGAGTCCCTGCTGCCCACCGTGGTCTCCCGCTGCCAGATCCTTTCCCTCGACCCCGTCCCGATCCCCGAGGTCCGCCAGGCCCTGCAGGCCCGCTGGGGCGTCCCGGCGGAGCGGGCGGATCGCCTGGCGCGGCGCTCCGGAGGGCGCCTCGGATGGGCGGTCCAGGCGGCCCATGACCCGGAGGTAGAGGCCCGCTATGAGGAGCGGATCCGCCGGATCCATGAGCTGCTGAGCCAGGGACGATGGGAGCGGTTCCGGTTCGCCGAAGCGCTGGCCGGAGAAGAGGAAGAGACCCGCCAGGCCTTTCTGGAGGCCGCCATGGCATGGTGGCGAGATGTCCTATACCGCGCGGCGGGAGCCCCGTTGCCCTTGATCCACGAGGAGGACCGCCAGCGCATCCAGCGGGTGGCGGAGCGGGTGGCCTTGGCGGGCGCCCGGACCGCGCTGGAGGCCACGCGGCGGACGTGGAACGCCCTGCAGCGCAACGCCAACGCCCGCCTCGCCCTGGAGGCGATGCTCCTGGACTGGCCCTTCCTTCCTGAGGAGGATTTTGAATCGGATCCCATGCCGGCTCCTGCGCTCTCGTCGGATGTGCCGGGAGGTCCGCCATGAGCCGTCGCAGAGCGCTCCCCGGCCTCCTCCTGTTGCTCCTGTTCGCCGGGTCCAGCCCCATGCGCCCGGGTGGGATCCCTCCTGCGGACGTGGAGAACGCGCTCTGGTATGTATGGAGCCGCTACACGCCTGCCATCCCATCCCATGCCTCCCCTGCTTTTCCTTCGATCGGGGGAGAGGCCCAGGCCGGAACGTATCAGGTCTATCTCCCTCTGGGGATGCGCGCGCCTTCGGCCGCGCCCGAGTTTCGGGCCCTTTGGGTGACGCGGTTTGACTGGACGCGGGCGGATGGGACGTGGGCGCGGCCGGAGATGCTGGTGGCCATTGCGGATCAGGCGGCGGCGGCCCGTTTCAACGTTCTTCTTTTTCAGGTTCGTGGGGTGGGGGATGCGTATTACGCGCCGGGGTATGAGCCGTGGGCGGCTCGTTTGACGGGGACGGTGACGCGCACGCTGGGGATTTCGCCGGGGTTTGATCCGCTTCGGGTGCTTCTGGACGCGGCCCATGCCCGGGGGCTTCAGGTTCACGCGTATGTCAACGTGTATCCGACGTGGCTTTGCGGGGTGGGGGCGCCTCCGGATGGCCTGAACCCGCCTCATCCTTTCTGGACGTTCTCCCGGACCAACGGGCAGCTCGTGGAGCGCGTGGCGGGTGTATGATGCTTCGGGCATGCCGATGAACATGATGACCTGTGACAGCTACCTCTGGGCCACGCCGGCGTGGTCGGGGGTGCGGCGTCATCTGCGGCGGGTGGTAGGGGATCTGGTGCGCCGCTATGATCTGGACGGGGTGCATCTGGACCTGGTTCGCTATCCGGGTCGGGGCTACTCTTACGATCCGTTCACGCCTTCCTTCAGCAGTTCGGCGGAGCGGGCGGAGTGGCAGCGGGAGCAGGTGAACGCCATGGTTCGGGATCTTTCAGCGGTGGTGAGGCGGACACGTCCGCGGGCCTGGGTGACGGCGGCGGTGTGGGGGGTTTATCGGAACCGGTGGGGCTGGTCGGGGTTCACGGAGGGGTATTCGGACTATTACCAGGATTCCAAGCGCTGGCTGCGGGAGGGGTGGGTGGACGCCATTATGCCGATGATTTACCCGGCGGGGCCTTCGGAAAACTGCCCGGACACCACGGTCTGGACGCTGGATCGTTTTCGTGTTCTGGTGGCGGATTTCCTGGCGGACGCCAGCGGCCGATATGTCTTCCCAGGCATCCACGGGGGCTATGCTTGCTTCCGGGATGTCTTGGACCGTATTCAGGCGGCCCGGGCATTGGGGGCTCGGGGGGTAGCGATCTTTGCCTACGGTCCCTTGAGCCGGCGGGGCTACTGGGATGAGCTGGCCGCCCAGGCCTTCCCACAACCCGCCCCCCTCCCGCCGTTGCCCCGTGGGAGCCGAAAGTGAATTTCGGCTTACCATAGGGCTTGCTCGAAGGCCGCCCCGCATCCGCGATTCCCGTTCCCGTTTGTGGAAAGCCTCTCATCCGCCCTTCATGAACTCTTCGATGGCCGCGCGACTGATGCGATAAGTGGTCCCGATCTTGCGGGCCTTCAGCTGGCCGGACTCGATGAGTTGCACGATGTCTTCCGGGGAGACCTTCAGGTAGGCGGCGGCTTCTTCCACGGTCATGATCTCCGGGGCAGGGGTGGGGCCGGTCGGAGCGGCCGGGCGGGTCATCCCCTGGAAGAGCTGGGTGAAGAACTGGGCCAGCCCGAAGCCGGCCCCCGCGCCCACGCCGGCCGCGGCCAGCCCGCCCAGCTCCTGCTGGGCCGCCTCGCGCAGGGCGTCCGCCGCCTGCAGCTGGGCGTAGGTCTGCACATCGAGCAGCCCCATGGCCCGCAGCTCCTCAACGGTCTTCGAGGAGGGACGCAGGGACTGCACGTAGAAGGCTTTGAGGTCCAGCCCCAAGGCCCCGAAGTCCTCCTGAGCTTTGGCCCGCACCGCCGCGCCGAGCTCTTCGAAGAACCCGGCCAGGTCCACCACCGGGCGGTTGAAGTTCCCCACCACATCGGCCAGCTTGCTCACCAGGATGCTGCGCAGGTAGCCCACGATGCGTTCGGTCTCATACAGGCGTTGCACGCCCACGATCTTGTTGACGAAGAGCTGGGGATCGCGCACCTGAACGGCGAAGGCCCCGTGGCCCTGAAGCAGCACCACCCCCAGGCCCATGCCGGGGTTGCGCACCACGATGGGATCCGGGGTTCCCCATTTGAGGTCCACGAACTCCCGGGTGGAGACAAAGTAGACTTCGGCGGTGAAAGGGGAGCGGCCGCTGAAGAGCGGGCCCAGCAGGTTGATCAGCAGCGGGATGTTGGCCGTGGTCAGGGTGTGACGGCCCGGCCCGAACACATCCAGGGCCCTCCCGTCCCGGAAGAACACCGCGACCTGGCTCTCCCGCACGATCAGCTGGGAGCCCAATCGGAAATCCCCGGCCCCCTCCTCCGGGAAACGGCGGACGATCTCCCGTCCGGTGTCATCCGCCCACTCGATCACATCGAAGATGCGAGGCATCTTCTCCTCCTAACTGAGGTTTGAAGCCGATCCGAAAGGAATCCCAGCTCGTGGCTTTCCGCTCGAAGGCTCCGGCCTCATTTTACCGGAGGAAACGGTTTGGGGAAATCCATAGGGAATCCATCAAAAAAGTAATCCTCCCGCAGGAGCGGCTTTCGCCGCGACCATCGTGAGATCGAGGAGATGGAGGTTTGGGCTGCGGAAGCGGCTTTCAACGCAAGCCCTTGTAGGATCAAAGACATGAGCCTCCACCGTTGGGTTTTCGGCTCCATGGCGCTCCGGCATCCGCGTCCTCCGGAGTAGGCGATGAGGGGCGAAAGGGATTACAATCCAGTTAATTCAGCCACCGGCCGGCCCCGCGTCGGGGGAGCGGCCGGAAACGAATCCGTTCCGGAGGTGTGCGATGGTCGAGCCGGCCCGGCGGGATGAGGAGCTCACCGTGCAGGTCCCGGTGGTGACGCTGACGGAGGCGGCAGCCCGGCGTCTGCACGCGCTCATTCGCGAGAAGAACATCCCCGCCCGGTATCTGCGGGTGTTCGTCGCCGGCGGGGGATGCTGCGGGCTTCAGTATGGCATGGGGTTCGAAGACCAGCCCGCGGAGACGGATCACCAGCTGGAGAGCCAGGGGATCTCCCTCCTGGTGGACCCGATCAGCGCCTCGTATCTGTGGGGCTCGACCATCGACTACGTCGAGGATCCGGCCGGGGGATTCTTTCAGATCCACAACCCCAACGCCCTTCCCTCCTGCGGCTGCGATCATTCCTCCGGTTCCGGCTGTGGATGTGGCTCCCATTGAGAAACGAGGGGGCGGACGGTCCTTCCGTCCGCCCCCTCCCCGAGCGGTCACATTCCCTCCTCTTTCTGACGGACGACGGCGCCGAGCCGTTCGGCGGCTGCCCGGATGAGGCGTTCCCGCAATGTGGCGACCTCCCGGTCCGTGAGGGTGCGGTCCTCCGCTTGATAGAACACGGTGAAAGCCAGGCTGCGGTGCCCGGGCGGGATGGGCGGCCCCTGGTAGACGTCGAAGAGGTGCACCTCGCGGACCAGGGGGGCGCCGGCCTCGCGCAGCACGGCGGCCAGGGCGGCAGCCGGCACGCTCTCCGGCACGATGAAGGCTAAGTCCTCCACCACCGGGGGCACCCGAGGCACCGCCTCAAAGACATGCGCGATGGGCGCCAGGGCCTGCAGGGCTTCCAGATCCAGCTCGGCGATCAGGACAGGCTGATCCGGCAGCTCCCAGGCCCGGCGCACCAGCGGGTGCAGCTCCCCCAGGATCCCCAGGGAACGTCCACCGGCCTTCACCTCCGCTCCCCGGCCCGGGTGCAGGCTCGGATGTTCCGCCCGCTCGAAGGCCACCCCCGGGATGTGCAGGCGCTCCAGCAGCGCCTCAACGACGCCCTTCAGATCGAAGAAGTCCATCCGCCCCCGATCCACGGGAAGCCACGAGGCCGGATCCCGCGGCCCGGTGAGGGCGATGCCGATCCGCCGCGGCTCCTCCGGAAGGGCCTCTCCGGGACGGGGGAGGAACACCTTCCCAACTTCGAAGATCGCCACCCGTTCCCGGAACCGGAGGTTGGCGCGAAGGGTGCGCAGCAATCCGGGGAGCAGGGTGTGGCGGAGGACGGTGCGCTCCTCGCTGATGGGGTTGATCAGCCGGACGTAGTCCAGGGCCGTGTAGGGATTGGCGACGCCGGGAGGGGCCAGACGGGCTTCCTCGTCCGGATGGATCAGGGCGTAGGTGATCACTTCCTGGAGCCCGCAGGCCACCAGGATGTCCCGGACCCGCTCCTCGAAGGCCCAGGCGGGGTTGCCCCGCTGCGGGGGCAGGGGATCCCGGAGCCGGGTCTCCGGCATCCGGTCATAGCCCCAGATGCGGGCGACCTCCTCAATGAGATCCTCCGGGCGCTGGCAGTCCAGCCGATGATCGGGGACGGTGACCCGCCAGGCGGCCGGGGCGGAGCGGGAGCGGGCGGGAGGCCGGGCGGGCTCGACCCGGAACTCCAGGGCGCGCAGGATCCGCTCGATCTCGCGGGGCGGGATGGCGAAGCCCAGCACGCGCTCCACATCCTGCGCGGAGAGCGGGAGGGTCACCCGTCGGGCCTTGCGGGCGTAAGCGTCAACGACCCCGCGGGCCACGACCCCATCGGCCAGGCGCTGCATGAAGGCGGCGGCCCGCCGGGCGGCGGGGAGGGTGAGCGCCGGGTGGATCCCTCGTCCGAAGCGGGCGCTGGCCTCGCTGGGCAGCTTGTGCCGGGCGGCCGTGCGACGGATGGAGATGAAGTCGAAGTTCGCGGACTCCAGGAGGACGGCGCGGGTGGCCTCCCCGACCTCCGTCTCCGCGCCCCCCATCACCCCGGCGATGGCGATGGGACCGGCCTCGTCGCAGATCAGGAGGTCCTCCGGATCCAGGTCTCGCTCCACCCCATCCAGGGTGCGGATCCGCTCGCCGGGGCGGGCGCGGCGGACGATGATCGTGGGGGGGCGGCCGCCGGCCCGCTCCACCAGCCGATCGTAGTCGAAGGCGTGGAGGGGCTGGCCCCATTCCAGCATCACGTAGTTGGTGATGTCCACGATGTTGTTGATGGGGCGCATCCCGCACAGCCGCAGCCGCCACTGCATCCAGTAAGGGGAAGGACCGATCCGCACGTCCCGGATGACCATGGCGGAGTATCGGGGGCAACCCTCCGGGTCCTCGATGCGGACCCTCAAGAGGCGGCGGGCCGTTGGGCCGAAGGCCCTCACCGCGGTGGGAGGGTAGCGCAGGCGCTTGCCGGTGAGGGCGGCCACCTCCCGGGCCACCCCGATGATCGAGAAGGCGTGGGCCAGGTTGGGGGTGAGGTCGATCTCCAGCACCACGTCCCCCATGTAGTCCGCCAGGGGCATCCCCACCGGCGCCTCCGGGTCCAGCAGGATGATCCCCTCGTGGTCCTCGGAGATCCCCAGCTCTTTCTCTGAGCAGACCATGGCGTCGGAATAGATCCCGCGGATGGCCCGGCCCTGGAGGGTCATCTTCACCCAGCCCGGCTGGTGGCCGTCGTAGAGGGTGGCCCCTTCCAGGGCGAAGGCCACCTTAAGAGGGCGCTCCGGCGGACGTTCCAGGAAGGGGAACAGGTTGGGCGCGCCGGTGACCACCACCTTCGGCTCCCCCCGGCCGTAGTCCACCGTGGCCAGGAGCAGGCGGTCGGCGTTGGGATGGCGCTCCACCCGGAGGATCTGCCCGACGACGATCCGCTCCCGGTCCCATTCCAGGGGGGCGCCGGGGACCCCGAACCGCTCGATGGCGGTCACCTCCAGGCCGGCCAGGGTCAGGCGCTCGGCCAGCTCCTCCGGCGGCAGATCGATCCTCACGTATTCCTGTAGCCAGCGCAGCGGAACCCGCATGTCCTGTGTCCTCCTCGCTGGGATCTGGAAGCCATGGGGCCCTTCGGCCTACTTTCCGGAGCGAAGCCCCGTTGCGACCCCGATGGCCTGGACGAAGTCCTCGATGTCCTGCATCGCCTGGGGGATTGCTTGAAAGAAGAGGCGATCATCCGCTTCCCAATATCGATGAACCAGCCGATGGCGCATGCGAATCAGGTCGGAGAGACGCTGCGTGAGCGCCTCGTGGAGCACTCCATGCTCCTGGAGCACTTGAAGCGCCTCACTGTAGGTTTCCGGGGGGCGCCAGCGGTTCTGAGCGATCAGATGCTGGGCGATATCCANGATGGCTTCCGCTGCCAGCACCAGGTGATACCGNGCGCTGCCTCGTCGGTGNGGGTCGGCTAAGAAATCCGCCTCGGGCATCCGAGCGAGGGAATCAAGGGCCCGCTGGCTTTCAAACAGTGCGGANAGCAGNTTGCGCATGCGATCGCTTTGATAGCGGATCATCTGGAAGACACCTCGCAGGTAAGCTTCGTGCAGGCGGCGGACCTCGAAGTATTCGGTCCAGGTCGAGGCCTCGAAGTCGGCGCGGCGGCCCTCGTCGCGGCAGAGGAGAATGCGGCGGGGCCGGATGGCGGCGAAGCGGAAGGCCGGTGGCGCGGCGTTCAGGGCCCGCACGTCCACCGGGAAGGGGAGGCCGGCCCGGCGCAGCGTCGCCTCCAGGCGGGCGGCCAGCTCCGCTTCCCGGGGCCAGGCCGGCGTGGGAAAAGGATCCAGGAACACCGCGACGTCGATGTCCCGGAAGACTTCCCCCTCGACGAAGGAGCCGTGCAGGTAAGCGAAGACCACATCGGGCTCCCCAGCCAGGGCCCCGGCCAGGCGCTCTTCCACACGGCCCTTTTCTTCCTCATGGACCCGCCAGGTCTTGATCGGCTCCATCTCCGCCCTCTAATCGAACTGCTCTAAAAAGCGCAGGTCGTTGGCCCAGAAATATCGAATATCGTCGATGCGATGTTTGAGCATAGTGATCCGTTGCGGCCCCATGCCGAAGGCGAAGCCGGTGAAGCGGCGGGGATCGTAGCCGCCGTTTTGCAGGACCACGGGGTGCACCATCCCGGCGCCGGCGATCTCGAGCCAGCCGGTGTGCTTGCAGACCCGGCAGCCTCGCCCCTCGCAGAGGATGCAGTCGATATCCACCTCCACGCTGGGCTCGGTGAAGGGGAAATACGAGGCGCGGAAGCGGACCTTGCGCTCGGGTCCGAACATCCGGCGGGCGAAGTCCGCCAGGGTGCCCTTAAGGTCGCTCATGGTCACCCCGGGGCCCACAGCCAGTCCCTCCACCTGGTGGAACATGATCTCGGAGCGGGCGGTGATCTGCTCATAACGATAACACATCCCGGGCAGGATCACCCGGATGGGCTCCGGGCAGAAGGCCCGCATGGCATGGATCTGTCCCGGGGAGGTGTGGGTGCGCAGGATCACTCCCTCCCGGTCGGTGTAGAACGTGCTCCACATATCCCGGGCAGGGTGATGGGGTGGGATGTTGAGCAGCTGGAAGTTGTATTCATCGGTCTCCACGTCCCGGCTGGTGAAGACCTGGAAGCCCATCTCGGCGAAGATGGCGACGATCTCCCGGAGGGTGCGGGTGGCCGGGTGAAGCCGGCCGGCGCGGACCGGCGGCCGGGCAAGGTGACGTCCAGGGGCGGCGCCTCCAGCTCGCGGCGCAGGGCGGCCTGGCGCAGGGCCTCCCGCCGCGCGGCGTAGGCTGCCTCGAGGGCCTCTTTGACCTCGTTGGCCTTGCGCCCGATGGCCGGCCGCAGCTCCCGGGGGAGAGTCCCCAGGGCGGCGAAGGCCTCCATCAGTCGGCTGCGCCGGCCCAGATAGCCGGCATACCAGGCCTGGAGGGCCTCCTCGGTATCCAGCCCTTCCAGCTCCCGTAACGCCTCCTCACGCAATCGTTCCAGCTCGTCCACGGTGACCATGCCGGCGTGCCTCCTAATAGGGTCGATGAGGATCCCGGGAAACAACCACGCCCTCATCCCGGCCAGGGACGAGGGCGTGGGCTCCCCCGCGGTACCACCCTGCTTGGCCTGCGGCGCGCAGGCCCGCTCTTCGCCGGAGGCAAGGGTCTCCGGCGGCCCGGATAACGGTGGGCCCTCCGGGAACGGCTACTGGGGAGAGGGCTTCCGGAGGCCTCTCCGGTTCGCCGTTCCGGCTCCGGGGCGAACTTCAGCCGGCGGTCGCCGAGCGGGGCTCTCAGCCGCGGCCCCGCCGCTCTGGCGGCGCCGTCCCGGCCTACTCCTCCCCTTCTTCGCCGTTCGGAAAAAAGATCAGGCTATTCACGGATCTTCGGAGCCCCCAGATGCTTCCAGGGTCCAGGGTTGGGGGGCGACCAGCTCCCCCTGGGCTTGTAGCAGAAGGCCGATGCGGGCCTCTCGCGCGAGCTCCAACGCCCGACGATCCAGAACCACCCCGAAGATCAGGGGCAGCACAGGGCCTCGCACGCCATATGCGCGCAGAGCTTCCTGCACAGCGGCGTTGCGCAGCAGGTCCGCGGAATCGTGGACCGCGCGGGGCCCGAGACGGGCCTTTACGGAGATGAGAAGCCAGGCCTCTTCGCCGTCGGGCCCGCGCACCCGGGCGATCCCGTCCAGCTCCCCAATCCGGTCAATGGCCAGGGTGGCGATCGGCTCCAGGAGGACGTAACCGCGCTCCGCCAGATAGCGCTGCACGGCTTCCACCATCTGGCCTTCCACGGTCACGCCGACGGTCTGGCCGAACCGGTCCAGGGTGCGCTGGAACTGTTCCTGGCGCAGAAGGACCTGCCGCAGGGTCTCCTCCGTGCGGCGCTGGGCTTCGGCGAGTTCGGCGAAGCGGCGCTCGGTCTCGGCGCGGTATTCCAGGAACTCCTGACGATGCGCTACGAACTCCTGGCGGTGGGCGGCGAACTCTTCGTAGTGGCGGCGCTGGGCTTCGGCGAGTTCGGCGAAACGCCGGTCAGCCTCGGCACGGTATTCCAGGAACTCCTGGCGGTGGGCCGTGAAAGTCTCGCTCAGGTTGCGAAGGGCCTCGGCGAGCTCGGCGAAGCGGCGGTCGGTTTCGGCCCGGTGGGCGGCCAGGGCTTCCTCGGTGCGGCGCTGGGCCTCGGCGAGTTCAGCGAAACGCCGGTCGACCAGCTTGTGGAGCTCCCGGAATGCGTTCGGAAGATTCAACAGCTCATCCGTCAGGAGCAAGCGGCGCAGCTCCTTCCGCCACTCCTCGTGTTGCTCCAGCAGTCGAACCAGATCATGGAAATCCGTGATGGTGAACGCCATCGAGCCCTCGCGGTGAATCCTCAACTGGATTTTATCACACGTGCGCTCCGCCTCAGAGGATCCGTCACCGGGGCCGGGCGGGGGGATCGCCTGAGGGATCCTCCAGCAGCCCGCCCAGGATGGCCTTGCGCACCGCGGCGGCGCGGGTGTGAACGCCCAGCTTGCTCAGGATGCTGTCGACCTGTTTCTTGACCGTGTTGGGGGAGACCACGAGCCGTTCGGCGATCTCCTTGTTGGTCAGCCCGTGGGCCATCCAGCGCAGGACCTCCCGCTCCCGGGGGGTGAGGGAGGCCAGGGCGGCCTGGTCCTCCGGCGAGAGCGCCCCGGCGGGGCGAGCGGGGGCCGGCCGGGGGCGCCCAGCGAAGGCCTGCCGGACAAACTGCAGGAAGTTCTGCCGGTTGAAGGCGGCTTTGTCCAGGAAGGCCATGACCCCCAGGCTCTGGTAGGCCATCTCCACCTCATCGGCGGAGGCGGTGGCGCTGACGGCGATGGTGGGCAATCCTCGTCGCCGGGCCACCCGCAGCAGCCGCAGGCCGTCCCGATTGCCGAAGGGATCCATCGAGCTGGCCAGCTGGAGGTCGACGATGAGCAGGGCGAAGGATCCCTGCTCCAGCCAGGCCAGGGCCTCGCCGTAGGAGGAGGCCGTCTCCACCGCCAGGCCGATCTCCCCCAGCAACTCCCGGTAAAGATCCTGCCAGCCCGGGTCGTCCTCCACCACCAGGGCTCGGGGGCCCGGATGCGATGCCGACGGGGCCCCGGCGGGAGCAGACGGGGAAGGCGAGGGCGCGGAGGGGAGGAGCTCCCGCTGAAGGAGACGAGCGGCGACCTCCCGAAAGGCTCGACGTCGGAAGGTCTCCTTCCGCAGGAAATCGGCCGCCCGATGACGGGTCAGAGCCTCCACGGCCATCTCGACGGTGGCGTAGCCGGTCAGGGCGATGGCCGGGACCGACGGGCTTCGCTCGGCCAGGGCGTCCAGGACGCGGAACCCACCTCGATCCCGGTGATCCCCGAGGTCGAGGGAGATGTCCACCACGGCCAGCGTGTAGGGACGCTCCTGTAACCAGGCCAGGGCGGTGGGGACGTCCGGGGCGGCATCGACCTGCAGCCCCAGCTCCTCGAGCTCCTCGGCGAGCAGCTGCCGCCAGGCCGGGTCATCCTCCACGATCAGCGCGCGCATCGGCGTGCGCTCCGGGATCATCGGCTCGTTCCCTCCTTTCCCTCAAGGCGTGAAGGCATCCCGCCCGGATCCATCGGGGCGCGGGGCAGGCGGATGTGGAAGGCGGTGCCCTGGCCCGGGGCGCTTTCCGCCCGGATCTCCCCGCCGAACCGCTGGATGAGCAACTTCACCCACCACAGGCCGAAGCCCAGCTTCTTCGGCGCGCGCTTGGTGGAGAAATCCAGCTCGAAGATCCGCTCCTGGATCTCCGGGGGGATCCCCGGCCCGTTGTCCCGGACGGTGAGGATCACGTCCTGGGGGCCGGCCGCTCCCTCGATGCGGATCCAGCCGCTCTCCCCCAGGGCCTCCACCGCGTTCTCGATCAGGTTGAAGAAGACCAGGGCCAGCTGGGGCTCCCCGGCCATCACCGGTGGCAGATCCTCCAGCCCGACGACCTCCAGCCGGATCCCCTCCGGGATCCGCAGATCTCGCAGGGCCATCTCCAGGCAGGGGAGGACCGGGATGGGGCGGGGGGCCATCGGCCGCAGGTAGACCATCGCCTCCCGCACCGCGTCCATCGCCGCCCGGGCCCGGCTTTCGATCTCCTGCAGGATCGCGTGGAGATAAGCGTCTTCGAGGAGGGCCGGCCGCTTCTCCCGCAGCCCCTCCAGGCGCACCGGGATCAGGCCGATGTAGTTGTTCAGGCGGTGGAGGAGATTGGCGGCGATGTCGCCGACGGCGGCGAAGGCCTCCATGATCGCCCGACGCTCCCGGGCCTCCTGAAGGGCCCGGACGTGTTCGGCCAGCTGGACGGCCAGGGCGGCGTGGTTGGCCAGGATGATCAGCAGGCGCTGGTCGCGCTCGGTGAAGGTGCGCGGGCGGGAGGAATGGACCACAAACACCCCCCGGACGGCGCCGGTGGGGTCCAGCATCGGCACGGCCAGGGCCCATCCCCCGGTCTCGAAGGAGAGGGGGCGGCGGGCCCGGCACACCGCCTCGGCCAGCCCGGCGGTCCCGGCCATAGTGGGGTGGGTGGCGAAGGCGAGGGCCGGCGGGCCCTCGGGGTGGATCAGCCAGATGGCGCCGTCGGAGGCCTGGAGCAGCTCACAGGCCAGGGCGACGGCGCGGGCGAAGAGGGCCTCGCGGCCGGCATGAAGGAGCTGCCCGGTGATCTCCTGCATGCCTCGCAGCAGCCGCATCTCCTGGAGGGCGATCACCGCCCGGGCGGCCAGCATCTCCAGCAACCGCTGGTCGGCCTCCGTGAAGGCTCCGGGCTCCGGGCTTTCCGGGTTCAGCACGCCCTCCGCCTCCCCGCCGGCCCCGATCAGCGGCACGGCCAGCTCGGCGCGGATCTCCTGGCCGGCCAGCCAGGGCCGGTAGATCGAGGCCCAGGGCGAGGCGTGCAGGTCATCGATGCGCAGCGAGCGACCGTGGACGGCCACCCATCCGACGATGCTGGTCTCGTCCAGGTCCAGCTCGGGCGCTACATTGGGGAGCAGAGGGCGGCCGATCACCGCGCCCAGCACCAGGCGCCGGCGCCCGCGGTCCACCAGGCGCAGCGTGCCGAAACGGGCGCCGGTCAGCTCCAGGGCGATCCGCAGGATGGCCTCCAGCACCTCCTGGGGGTCGGCCCGGGCGCTGAGGAGGTGGTCCATGCGCCGCAGCTCCTCCAGTTCGCGGGTGGCCCGACCCAGCGCCTGTCGGAGGCGTTCCATGGCCCGTGCCCGCTGCAGGGCGAGGGCGGCCAGGCCGGTGAAGGCCTCGATGGCTTCGACCTCCTCTTCGGTGAAGGGGCGCTCCTCCCGGCATGAGAGGTAGAGCACCCCCACCGGCCCCTCGGCGGTCAGCAGGGGCCAGCACCCCACGCTGCGGGCGCCCGCCGCCTGTTTCGCGGGATGGATGGGGATGTCCGGCGCCTCCCAGGAGAGGACGCGCCGTCGATGGAGAAGCGCATGGGCGGCCATCCCATCCGGCCGGGGCCAGTCCGGCCCGGTGAGCTCCCCGGTCTTCCCCACGGCCACGCGGGAGGCTGGATCCAGGCCGCCCTGTTCCGGATCGTAGCAGAACAGGATGGCGGCGGGCGCCTCCCGCCCCTCCAGCAGGCGGAGGGCCTCCTCCCCGATGCGGCGCATGCATTCGGGGAGCGGCGTTTCAGGGGGGAGGCCGGCCAGGCGCTCCCCCGCCGCCTTCAGGCGCTGGCACAGCTCGCGCATCGCCGGGGTCATCCGGAACCGCCGGGGCCCGGCAGGGCGATGGCGTCCATCCGCCCTGCCGGATTTTGAAGGGGAATTATACAAAGCGGAGCCCTCGCTGCAACTTCCCGCCGCTCGCTCAGATCCTGCGGCGGGACTCGGGGCGGGGGAGAGGAGTGCGGTAGGGAGGGATCTCCAGGGTGATCACCGTCACCCGGGTCTCATCGCTCAGTCGGGAGGCGATGCGCGGATCCAGCTTCTCCAGCTGATCCAGGGGGATGGCCGTGGTGATCACCGTGGGCAGCTTCGCCAGGTAGCGGAAGTTGAGCAGCTGATACAGCTTCTCCCGGGCCCACGGGGTGGCGCTCTCCAGCCCCAGGTCGTCCAGGACCAGGAAGGGGACGAGCTTGGCCTCGTCGAAGCGTCGGTCGTAGGGCGCGTCGCTCCGGGGGTGGAAGGCGGCGCGCAGCCAGTCTAGGAGGTCGGGGACCGCCACGAAGAGGACGGGGGTCCCGCGGGCGGCTACGGCGTTGGCGATGGCCGCCGCCAGGTGCGTTTTGCCGGCGCCGTAGCGGCCGAACAGCACCAGCCAGCCGTGGGGGTGCTCCGCGTAGGCCCGGGCCATGCGGATCGCCTCCCGCAGGTTGTCGCGCTCGCGAGGCGAGAGCTCCGGCCGCTCCCGGAAGGTCTCGAAGGTCATCTCCTGGAGCAGGGGGAGGAGGTTCAGATCGGGCCCCGCGGTGGGAAACCGCCCCGCCGGAAATCGGGGGCCAGGATGTGCACGATCTCCACCAGCCGGGCGTCCTGGAGGCGGGAACGCAGGCGGGGCTCGAAGGCCTCCAGGGAGAGATTGGTGGTGATCACCGTGGGCAGGCGGGCGTTGTATCGCCAGTCCAGGAGCTGGAACAGCTTCTCCTGAGCCCATGGCGTGCTTTGCTGCGCCCCCAGGTCGTCCAGGATCAGGACGGGGGCTTCCCGCAGCTGCCAGAACCGTTCCTCATAGGAGACCTCGGCCTCCGGATGGAAGGCCGCCCGCAGCTCGTCCAGCAAGTCGGGGACGGGGATGAAGAGGGCGGCGACCCCCCGCTCCAGCAGGCGATGGGCGATGGCGGCGGCCAGATGCGTCTTGCCGCACCCGGTCCCGCCCCGCAGCACCAGCCAGCCCTGCGGGTCCTCGGCGAAGGCCCTCGCCCGCTCATACGCGCGCCGCAGGCTCCGGGCCTGGTCCGGGGGGAGGCCCAGCCCGTCCGGGAGGAAGTTTTCGAAGCGCTTGTCCTGGAGGGCCCGCAGGGGGCCGGCCGCCTGGATCCGCTGGCGGAACTCTGCGGCCCGGCGCTCTGTCTGGCAGGCGCAGGGGATCGCTCGGCCGAACAAAGGATGGCCGGGTGGCACGTCGTAAGAGATGTAGCCCAGCCCGCCGCAGATCGGGCAGGCCTCTGAGCGCTCCAGCGATGGAGCGCCCGGGAGCTCGTCCCGCGTCTCATCGCCGGCGCTTTTTCCAGGTTTCGGCAGCACGTCGCCAATATGCTTCATCCAGGCCTCCGGTCTCCCGGCCTTCGGTTGCCCAGCGCTCCAGGATGCGGCGGACGTAGGACCAGCGGCGGACGTTGCGGGAGACGGCGATGCGGAGGGCCTCCTCGATCCACTCCGCCGGATAGGTCCGGGCGGCCTCCTCCAGCTCCTGGGCGATCAATGGGGTGAGGGGTCCGATGTTCTGTTCGTAAAGGGCGAAAAGGTTCGGCCGGTCGGCGACCAGGACGGCGGACTCGCCGAGCTCGAGGGAAGCCGGGCGCTCGCCCCGTCGGATGGCCTCGTAGGCCAGACGCCCTCGTGGCGTGTTCAGGAAGTAGAGGTCATCCGTCCGCCCATCCTCCTCGATCCGCACATGCAGCAGGGTGCCCCGGGCGACCGCCCGGTTCAGGCCCTCGCGGATCTCGTGGGCGGGGAGGGCGGCGGTCAGGGCGGGGTCGGCCTCCAGCTCCGAGCGCCGGGCGTAGCGCAGGGGGCCGCTGCGGCGGGCCATATGATAGAAGCAGACCAGGGTCACCCGCAGCTCCCCCGGGTGATCGATGCGAGGGAGCAGCTCGGTGAAGAAAGCCTCCGGGATGGGCACCGTGCGGGTTTTGCCGCCCGGGAAGCCGGCGAAAGGCCTCGCCTCATTCCCCCTCGTCACAGCCGAATCTCCTGCTTGTGCAGATCGACGAACTGGGCTTGCTGCGGTCGGAAATACAGCTCGACGGTCCCGATCGGCCCGTTGCGGTGCTTGGCCACGATGATCTCCGCGATGTTCTTGCGATCCGTGTCCTGATTGTAGATCTCATCCCGGTAGATGAAGATCACCACGTCCGAGTCCTGCTCGATGCTGTTGTGGACGATCACATCGTTCGCCACGAAGTTGTGCAGGCCGGGGACGGTCATATCAAACACATCCTCGATCCCCTCCGGCTCGATGGATGCCACCGAATCCCAGTAAACATCGCTCTGAGCTAACCGTGCTAATTTCTCAGATTGGACAGCTCGGGCGAGCCGCAAAGCCCGATTCCGGCGCACGTTTTGCTTGAAGATCGTCGTGCCGCCGTAAGCAGATAGGTCCGGGTCGGCTACACGGGAAGCCAGCTCTTTCTCTCGTGTCGTGTATTGCACGGCATGGCGAGGGAGCGCACAGCCATCCCCGATGAGATGGCCGAGGAGGGCCAGCTCCTCATCGCTCATCGTTTGCGGATAAGGGGCCGGGATCTGCCGAGGGAGCGCGATGAACATGCCAGGCTGCAGATCATCCAGCCTCTTCCATCCGGCAGGAGTCAGGAAGCGGTGATTGGCGGTCGCCCGGATCGCACGCCCCAAGCGGGTGGTCAGGCGATAAATCGGCTTCCTCCCTGTAGGGAAAACCCGGCTTACCCATGCGCGCTCGAGGCGCCAGGTCTCCATGTTCAACGCCCACACCGTGAAAGGCTCCCGGCCTACCAGCTCTCGAATCGGGACGCGCTCCCCTGTGTCTGCGATGGGAATTAAGGTGTCTCCGGCCAGACAGCCGCTCTCGCGTAGATCGGCCAGGATCGGCCGTTTGTCGTGGCGTTGCTCCACGGCCCGGGAGAGCTGGGAGGCGGCGACCACGGGGATGTTGAGCTCCCGGGCCAGGCTCTTGAGGGCGCGGGAGATGTAGGAGATCTCCTGCACCCGGTTCTCCGCCCGGATGTCCGCCGTCATCAGCTGCAGGTAATCCACGATCAGGAGATCGAGCCCGTGCTCGGCGTAGAGGCGCCGGGCCTTGGCCCGCAGCTGCAGGGCGGAGATGGCCGGGGTGTCGTCGATCCAGATGGGGAGCTCCGAGAGGGTGCTCACCGCGTGCACGAAGCGCGGCCACTCGTCCTCCCGCAGCTCCCCCAGCCGCAGGCGCTGGCCCTCGATCCCCGTCTCCTGGGTCACCAGCCGGTGCACCACCTGCTCCGCTGACATCTCCAGGGAGAAGATGGCCACCCGCTGGCGGTAACGCTTGGCGGCGTTGAGGGCAAAGGAGAGCAGCAGCGACGTCTTCCCCACCCCGGGCCGGGCGGCCACGATCACCAGGTCGGAGCGCTGCAGCCCCCCCAGCAGTCGGTCCAGGTCCCGGAAGCCGGTGGGGATGCCCAGGGGCTCCCCCCGGTGCTCGTAGAGATACTCGATGTGCTCGTAATAGGCCCGCAGGAGGTCGCGGATCGATTGAACGTCGCGGATCAGGCGGCGCTGGGCCACGGCGAAGAGGGCCGCCTCCGCCCGGTCCAGCAGCTCGTCGACCTCGCCGGACGGCTCCTCGTAGGCCATGCGGGCGATCTGGGTGGCGGCCTCCAGCAGGCGCCGCCGGATGGCGTCCCGCTCCACCAGGCGGGCATAATCCAGGGCGTGCACCGTGGTGGGGACGCGGGCGGCCAGCCCGATGAGGAAGCCCCGTCCGCCCACCTCCTGGAGGCGTCCCTGGCGTTCCAGCTCGTCGGCCACCGTGACCGGATCGATGGCTTCCCGCCGGTCGTGGAGGGCCAGATAGGCCTCCCAGATCCAGCGGTGCTTCTCCAGGAAGAAATCCTCCGGCCGCAGCATGGTCGCCAGCGTGTGGATGAGCTCGGGGTCCAGGAGGACCGCCCCCAGGACGGCCTCCTCGGCCTCCAGGTTGTGGGGAGCCAGGGGCACCCGCTCGGCCAGCTCCGGTGTGGTCATCCCTTCCTCCTGCCGGGTGGCAATGGCGCATGGGGGGATTTTCAGCTCCCCCCAGCACCCTTTCATCGGGCTCGTCGGCGCGGCCCGGGGGTCTCCCGTTGCGGTGCTCCGGGCGGGGAGGCCGGGCGCGCGCACGACACGGGACGCCGGCGGTCGAGACGCGAACCGGCCGCCCGCTCTCCCCCCGAATCCGGGTGTCTGGGACCCTGAGGGTCTGCGGACGCTCGGGAAAGCCGGGGGTTGCGGTTCCGCGCGGTTCGGCCTTCGGGTGCGGGGAAAGAGGCGGCGGCCTGGTCCCCGGGGGAGCGGCCCGGGCGATCTCCGGCGGGGCCCTCACTCCTCCCCGCCCTCGCCCAGGTCGTCCAGATCGAGGGATTCGATCAGATCGCGGAAGGGAGATTCCTTGAGCTTCGCCTCGGGGCTCTCCAGGCTCTCGCTCTCGATCTCCTCCTCCCGCGGGTTGACCCCCGCCCGCTCCATCACGTCCTCATCCACATAGATAGGCACGCGGGCCCGGACCGCGAGGGCGATGGCGTCGCTGGGACGGGAGTCGATCTCCAGGCGCCGGGAGTCCATCTGGATCACGATGCGGGCGTAGAAGGTGTCGTTGCGGAGATCGTTGACCACCACGTAGAGGACCGTCCCCCCCATCTCGGTGATCACGTTCTTGAGGAGATCGTGGGTGAGGGGGCGGGCCACCTCGATCTGTTGCAGCTCGATGTTGATGGCCTCCGCCTCATAGGGGCCGATCCAGATCGGAAGGTAACGGTCGCTCTCCCGCTCCCGCAGGATGATCACCCGGTGCTGGGACATCAGGCTGGCGCGGATGCTGTCGATCACCACCTCAATCATCGCAGCCTCCCCCGGCTCGTTCCGCCGACGCCATCTCGTTCAGGGTTCTTAACTCGATTATACCACCAGGGTCAAGGGGAGAAGGGAACGCCGCGGGGCCGCGCCCCGACGGTCGAGATCCCGTTCCCTCTCTCCGAAGGGAAAGCCGGGCTACCATAGAGGGGCAGGGATCCCCGAAGGACAGGAGGCCGTGTCGATGACGGCGCTGGAGCTGGACGGCGAACATCTCACTCTGGAGGATGTGGTGGCGGTAGCCCGGGGACGGCGCCCGGTGGCCCTGGCCCCCGAGGCCTGGGCTCGGGTCCGAAGAAGCCGGGAGGCGGTGGAGCGATTGCTCGCCCGGGGGGCGGTGATCTACGGGGTGACCACCGGGTTCGGACATCTGCGGAACATCCGCATCTCCCCGGAGCAGGCGTCGCTTCTGCAGCACAACCTGTTGCGGAGCCACGCGGTCGGGGTGGGACCGGAGCTCTCGGAGGAGCAGGTGCGGGCGATGATGGTGGCCCGGCTGAACTCCCTGGCCCGGGGCCACTCCGGGGTCCGCCCGGAGGTCCTCCAGCTGCTCATCGAGATGCTCAACCGGGGGGTCCATCCCGTGGTCCCGGCCCAGGGCTCCCTGGGGGCCAGCGGGGACCTGGCGCCGCTGGCCCATATGGCGTTGCCGATGATCGGCCTGGGGGAGGCCATCGTGGAGGGCCGGCGGCTGCCCGGGGCGGCCGCCCTGGAGGCGGCGGGGCTGCGGCCGCTTCGGCTGGAGGCCAAGGAGGGCCTGGCCCTGATCAACGGGACGGCCTTCATGGCCGGGCTCGGCGCCCTGGTCACTTACGACGCCGAGATCCTGGTGCAGACCGCGGACGTGGTGGGGGCGATGACCCTGGAGGCCCTGGAGGGATCCGCCGTCCCCTTCGACGAGCGCCTCCACCGGGTGCGGCCCCATCCCCGGCAGATGGACTGCGCGGCGTTCCTGCGGGCGCTGTTAGAGGGCAGCGAGCTGCTGAGCGATCCCCAGCGCCCCTCCCGAGTGCAGGATGCTTACTCCCTGCGCTGCATGCCCCAGGTGCACGGCGCAGTGCGGGACGTGGTGGCCTACGCCCGCTGGGCTTTAGAGATCGAGCTGAACAGCGCCACGGACAACCCGCTCATCTTCTGGGAGGAAGGGGAAGCGGAGCCCGCGGTCCTGTCGGGGGGGAATTTCCACGGCGAGCTGATCGCCCTNGCCCTGGATTACCTGGCCATCGGGTTGGCGGAGCTGGCCAACATCTCGGAGCGGCGCNTCAACCGGCTGCTGGATCCGGCGGAGAACGAAGGGCGGTATCCTCCCTTCCTGGCCCTGGAGCCGGGGCTGCATTCCGGCTTCATGCTGGTGCAGTATACGGCGGCGGCCCTGGCCTCGGAGAACAAAGTGCTGGCCCACCCGGCCAGCGTGGACACGATCCCCTCCTCGGCGAACACGGAGGATCACGTGAGCATGGGCGCCACGGCCGTGCGCCACGCGGAGATGGTGTTGCGCAACGCCCAGCGGGTGGTGGCTGCGGAGCTGTTCGCGGCGGGCCAGGCCATCGACCTGCGCCGGCGGCAGGCCGGTCGTCCGCTGCGGATGGGGAAGGGGACGGCGGCGGCCTACGCCCTCCTCCGCCAGCACGTGCCCTTCCTGGAGGCGGACACGGTGATGGCGCCGTGGATGGAACGGGCCTGCCGGCTGGTGGCGGAAGGACACCTCCTGCGCGCCGCCCAGGAGGGCATCGCCGGCCTGTGCGCCGAATGAATTCGGCCTCCGGGGGCCTTCGGCCGACGGTCGGCCTGTGCGCCGAATGAATTCGGCCTCCAGGGGCCTTCGGCCGANGGTCGGCCTGCGCCGACCGAAAAACATCATCTGCGTCGGCGGAGGCCGACGCCTGGCGCGGAGCGCCTAAGAGGGCCGATTTCAATCGGCGCAGAGGCCTTCGGCCGGCGGTCGGCCTGTGCGCCGAATGAATTCGGCCTCGAGAGGCCTTCGGCCGACGGTCGGCCTGCGCCGACCGGGAGGTATCTTTTGCGTCGCCGAAGGCCGACGCCCGGCGCGCAAGCGCCTTAGAGGCCGATTTCAATCGGCGCGAGGGCCTTCGAAAGCCCCGGATGTTGCGGCAGGCGGGATTCCGCTCCATACTGGAGGACAAACCATGCGTCGCCCATCGCCTGGGGAACGCGCCGTCGGCGCGCCGGCTTTTCCACAGGAAGGTGTGCCCGCGGGAAACGACCCCCATCGGCGGGGGCGGCTTCAGGACGTCGGGCGGCCGTTGAGGAGGGAGAAGGTTCCCTTCGTGGGTTCCGGCCATCGCGATGGCGGAGGTCCTCCCCATGGATGCGGCACCTGATCAGCTTCATGGGGAACTCCTGCGGCGTCTGGAGGAGCTGGAAGACCGGCTCCGGCGGCTGCAACGGCTCCAGGAGCTGCTCCACCCCCTGGATCAGGCCTGGACCGCAGAGGCTCCCCTCGCCCATGCCCTGGAGATCCGCCGCCGCGCGTGGGGAGCAGACGGCGCCCTCTGGGTCCGCCCGGATTCCCAGGGGCAGCCGATACGCTGGCACGAGGCTCCCCCGGGCAAGCCTCCCTCGGATCTCCTCCCCAGACTGCTCCCTGCCGTCCCGATCGGGATCCTCGGGGCAGCGGAGCGCCTTCCGCAGGCGTTGCGGTTCGCGGAGCCCATCCCCCTGGATCCGGAAGGCAAACGGGTCATCCGCGAGGCGCTGGTCCTTCCCCTTCCGGATCCGTGGGGCGGGGCCAGCGGGCTGATCCTCTGGCGGGAATCGGGGGAGGGGTTCTCCGAGGAGGAGCGGGAGCTGGCCCGCCTCGCCGCCGAGCCCCTCGCCTCGCGGTTCCATCACCTCCACGCCCTGGAGCAGCAGCGCTACCTGAGCCGCATCGTGTTGATCCTCTTCCGGGTCGCCCGGGCCATGGCCGCCAGCCCCGATCTCTCCCGCACCCTCCCCGAGGTGGTCCGCAGCATCCGCGAGGAGACCGGATGGCCGCGGGTGGCCATCTTCGTCCACGAGCCGGCCGCCGGGCAGCTGCGGGCCTGGGCCCGAGAGGGGCACAGCCCGGAGTCGGAGCACTATCCCTGGGTCCTCCCCATCGACCGCGGCATCACCGGGCGGGCGTTCCGGACCGGAGAGCCCCAGCGGGTGCCGGACGTCTACCGCGATCCGGATTACGTGGTGGGCGATCCGACCACCCGCTCCGAGCTGGCCGTCCCCATCTTCGAAATCGAAGGGGAGGGGCCATGGGGGGTTCTGGACGCCCAGAGCCCCGAACCGTATGCCTTCACGCCGGACGACGAGACCCTGATGCTGGCGGTGGCGGGGACCATCGGCCTGGGCCTGGAAGCGGCGCGGACCTACGAGAGGGTCCGTCAGGAGCGGGCCCGCCTGATCGCCCTCTACGAGGCTTATCTCGCCATTCAGCAACACCCGGAGCCGGAGGAGGCCCTTCAGGAAGTGGCGGAGGCCTTCGTCCGGCTGGGATGGCGCGCGGCGCGCTGCTGGGCCTTCGATGAGTCCGGGAACGTGCTGGCGCAGGGGGAGAGCCGCGGCGCAGCGTCGCTGCGCCATCTGGATCTCGAGCCGTGGTTGCGTAACGATCCTCATCTGGAGCGATACCGGCAGGGTGACTGGCTCTATCTCTTCCCGGCGGAGGGAGCCCCTTCCGCCGGCCGCGCGGTCCTGCCCCTTCGGGACGCCTCCGGCGCCCTGATGGCCCTAATGGAGCTGGAGGCCCCGGCGGAGGCGCAGGCCCTGGGGGAGGCGCTCCGGCGGCCGACGGAGCTGCTGGCGACGCTGCTGCGCATCGCCTTCGATCGCGGCCGTCTGCTCCGGCGCTACGCCCGCAACCTTCGAGAGCAAACGATGCTCTACCGGACGGTGAGCGCCCTGCTGCGCTCCGACGAGCCCGGCCCCATCCTCACCGAGATCGCCGCCGCCCTCTGCGAAGCCCTGGAGGGGACCAGCGCTTACTTCCTCACCGTGGATCTGGAGCGGAGGATCATGCAGGTGGCTGCCGAGTATTACGCGCCGACGGCCAACCCTCTGGAGCGGGCCTCCGACCTGGGGGTGATCTATCGCCGGGAGGAGACCCCTGCCGAGTGGGCGGCCTTAGAGGCGCGGCAGCCCCGCGTGCTCTACGCGGACGATCCGCCCGATCCGTTCGAGGAAGAGCGGGCCCTCCTCCGTCGCTACGGGGGCTGGTCGGTCCTGATGATCCCGCTGTTTGCGGAAGAGGAGCCCCTGGGCGTGGTGGAGGTGTGGGACAGCCGGCGACGCCGGGCCTTCGACGCGGGGGAGCGCGCCATCGCCCAGGCCATCGCCCAGCACGCGGCCCTGGCGCTGCAGCGCGCGCAGCTGCGCGCCCGGCTCCAGCAGGCGAACCGTCGCCTGGAGGCCATCCTCTCCACGATGGAGGACGCCGTGCTCCTCCTGGACGCCCGGGGGCAGATCCTCCAATGGAACGCGGCGGCGCAGCGTCTGCTCGCGGAGGCGGTGGGTTTTCCGCCTGGGAGGACGTTGCCGGATCTCCTGCGCGCGCTGGGGCGGCGGGCCCCCGGGGCCGCCCGGGCCCTCCTTCAGGGCATCCGGCAGCTCCGCCAGGGTCGGGAGGGCTTCCGCATCGAGATCTCCTGGCCCGGGGCCCAGGGCTCCCGGGCCTTCGCCGTCCTCTGCGCCCCGGTCCGGGAGGAGCTCCCGGGGACGGGGAGCGGATGGCTGCTGCTGTTCCGGGACATCACGGCGGAGCGGGAACGGGATGCGTTGCGGGAGGAGATGATCCGGATGCTCATGCACGATCTGCGGAACCCCCTGGGGCCGATCCGCCTGGCCCTGGAGGAGCTGCGCTCCCTCCCCGAGTTGAACCCCGAGGCCCGGCCCCTGGTCCAGGTCGCGCTGCGGGGGCTGGGACGGTTGCATGGCCTGATCGACAGCCTGCTGGACCTCGCCCGCCTGGAGGCGGGGCGCATGCCCCTGGAGCGCCAGCCGCTGGATCTGGGGGAGCTGGCCCGGGAGGCCGTGGAGGAATGGAGCCCGGCCTTCCGACATCGGCGGCTCCGGGTGACCCTGGAGCTCCCCCCGGAGCGGCCCCCGGTGTGGGCGGACCGACAGCTGATGGCGCGGACGCTGTGGAACTTGCTCTCCAACGCGGAGAAGTTCACCCCCGTCGGCGGGGAGATCCGCATCCGCATGGAAGTTCAGGCGGACGCGGTGGTCCTCGCCGTCTTCAACAGCGGCTCCTACATCCCGCCGGAGCAGCGGGAGCGGATCTTCAGCCGGTTCGAGACGCTGCTGGGCCGTCGGGGCCACGGCCTGGGGCTGGCCTTCGCCCGGCTGGCGGTGGAAGCCCACGGCGGGCGCATCGAGGTCGAGAGCGACGCCCGGGGCGCCACCTTCGCCATCCGCTTGCCCTTGTGCCCGCCGGACATCGGAGCGGTCCCCGGATGAGGGCGCGCGGGAAAAGCGCGGGCCGGAGATCCCGGATCGGGGGGCGGGCCGCGCTCTGGGCGGCTTTCCTGATGACGCTGGGGAGCATCCCCGCATCGAGCGGGCCGCCCTGGCTCCGCCTGGATCCGCCTCGCGCGCCGCCCCCCCGGCCTTCCGTCGTGGGGGTCCACACGCGGGTGACCGATGAGGCGGATCCCGCGCGCATCTACCGCACGTTNCAGATGGCCCGGGCCATGGGCGCGGACTGGGTGGTGGAGTTCTTCCCGTGGCCCTATCTGGAGCCAGCCCCCGGCCGCCTCGATTGGTCCCACAGCGACTTGCGGATCTCCCTGGCCCGGCGGGAGGGGTTGCGGGTCATCGCCCGGCTGGGGATGGTGCCGGCCTGGGCCCGCCCCTGGCGCGCCCCGGACACCTACTTGGGGCCGGAGGCGGTCCTCCCCTTCGCCCGGTTCGCCGCCGCCTTCGCCGCCCGCTATCGGGATCAGGTGGCGGCCCTGGTGATCTGGAACGAGCCCAATCTCTACATCGAGTGGGGCGATCGGCCGCCGGACCCCGCCTTCTTCGTGGCGGTGATGCGGGCCGTCTACCGGGAGGTGAAAGCGGCCGCGCCGGAGGTGCCGGTGCTGGCCGGCGGGCCGGCGCCCACCCTGGAGGACTCCCCGCGCGCGATGAACGACCTGCGGTTCCTGCGGGAGGTCTACGCGCAGGGCATCGCAGCGTATCTCGACGGCTGGGCGATGCATCCCTACGGGTTCGGGAACCCGCCGGAGGAGCCGCCGGACCCCGGGCGCCTGAACTTCCGTCGTGTGGAGCTGATGCGGGCCCTCATGCGGGCCTACGGGGACGATCGGCCGATTTACATCACGGAGGCCGGCTGGAACGAAGCGCCCGAATACGATCACGGCCTCCCGCCGGAGGTGCGGGCGGATTACACGGTGCGCGCCTATGAATACGCGCGCCGGAACTGGCCGTGGTGCCCGGTGGTGGCCATGTGGGCGCTGCGCTATCCCTGGCGGGAGGACCCCATCCTGGAGGGCTACGCCTTCCTGGACCTGGACTTCCGACCCCGGCCGACCTACGAGGCGGTCCGCCGCTACACCCAGGCCCTGCGCGAGGCCGACGAAAGGGGCGCGCCGTCCGGGCCTACGCCGGGCGCTCCGTGAGGGGCACGAACGAGATGTCCGCCAGGGCCTTCGCTGCGAACAGCAGGCCCGCCCGGATATCCTCCCGGGTCAGCCCCGGATATTCCCGAAGGATCTCCTCCACGGTCGCCCCGCTGGCCAGCAGACTTAGGATGTGCTCCACCGTGAGCCGGGTCCCCCGGATCACCGGCTTCCCCGTCATCACCCGTGGATCCACAGCGATCCGCGCCAGCCACTCCTCTTCCGTCATTCCTGCCCTCCTGATCACGGCTCGCACCGGTTCCGCAAAGAGGACCCGCCGGGTCGTCCCCACCGGTCGGCAGGCCGGATCCTCGAAGCCGCGCCCTCGGCGGTCATGTTACACTCGTTTCCACAACCCCTTTCCTGAGGAGGTCTTCGACGATGGCCCTGGTTCAGCGGGTGGCGTTGATCGGGTTCGGGGCGGTGGGGCGCGCCTTCGCCCGGCTGCTCCTGCGCAAGCGCGAGGAGATCCTCCAGCGCTACGCGGTGGACATGCGGGTCACCGGGATCATCACGGCCCGCCGGGGGGCGGCCTGGGATCCCGAGGGGCTGGATCTGGCCGCGGCCCTGGAAGTGACCGAAGGGGGCGGGGATCTGAGCGCCCTGAGCCGGAGCCCGGCGCCCCGGGAGGCCCTGGACTTCATCGAGAAGTGCCCCGCCGACGTGGTGGTGGAGATCACCGTCCTGGATCCCCGCGCCGGGCAGCCGGCCACCGATCACGTGCGGGCCGCCCTGCGCGCCGGCCGCCACGTGGTCACCGCCAACAAGGGCCCCCTGGCCTTCGCCTACCGGGAGCTGCGGGACCTCGCCCGCTCCCGCGGCCGGGCCTTTCTCTATGAATCCACCGTGATGGACGGCGCCCCGCTCTTCCGCATGGTGCAGGAGGGGCTGCCGGCCACCCACATCCTGGGCTTCCGCGCCATCCTCAACAGCACCACCAATTTCATCCTCACCCGCATGGAGGAAGGGCTCTCCTTCGAGGAGGCCGTGCGGCAGGCCCAGGCCATCGGCATCGCCGAGGCCGATCCATCGAACGATATCGATGGATGGGACGCGGCGGTCAAGACCTGCGTGCTGGCCAACGTGTGGATGGACGCGGACTTGCGGCCGGATGCGGTGGAGCGGACTGGCATCCGGGGGATCGGGCCGGAGGACCTGGCGGCGGCGCGGCGGGAGGGGCGGCGGATCAAGCTGGTGTGCACGGCGGAGCGTTCGGCGGACGGGGGGGTGCGGGCCCGGGTGGCCCCGGAGGCCGTCCCCCTGGAGGACCTGCTGGCCCACGTGCGGGGGACCTCCTCCGTGATCACCCTGCGCACGGACACCCTGAAGCAGCTCACCCTCATCGAGCACGAGCCTGAGCCGGCCCAGACGGCCTTCGGCATCCTGGCCGACCTCATCGCCATCGCGCAAGGTCGCTGGGCGTAAGGTAGGAGGTGGACGCAGGCCAGTGCGGCTCGTGATTCGAAGGTTCAGCCGCCCGGCCTCGTCCTGGAGTCCATGGGCAACCGGGTTACAATTTCCATCTGGACCCCTTCGTCGGGTTGTGAGAATGGATACAGCGATCGGCCCATCTGTATGGAATGAGAGGGGGAAAGCGATGCGAGATCGGATGCATCGGGTGCAGATCCGACTCACCCCAGAGCAGCATCGACGCCTCCGGATGCTGGCGGACCAGCAGCGGCGCAGCCTTTCCGATCTGGTGCGAGAGCTCCTGGACCAGGCGCTGGCCGTTCACAAGCCCGTTGCACGCGACGTGCAAGATCGGCTGGAACGCATCGAGCAAGCTCACAGGATCGCCACGCGTGTCCTGCATGAGCGAGGCGGTCTTCCGATCGAAGCGGATATCAGTGCTTTGATCCGTGAGATCAGAGAGGAATGACGTGAAGGTCAGGGCGACCCGCCGGGTCGCCCCTGTCGGATCCGCCACACCTGGGCCCGCGCCCCTTCGAACTCCTTCTCCCAGCGGGGATCCTCCTCCAGGGCCCGGGCCAGCTCCTCCTGAAGAACTTTGTCGATCAGCAGGCGATCGACCCCGTAGCGTGTGAGCCGCTCGTGGTAGCGGGACGCGTGAGAGATGCGGACGTAGTCCAGCCACAGCTCGTAGGGGTAGAGCTCCACCCGGGGGTCCACGAAAACTTTCTGCTCCGGCAGGGCCCAGATCAGGTAGCTGCCATAGCCCATCTCGTTGAACAGGCGCCCGCCGGGATGCGCCCGGAGATATTCCACCGCGTCCACCGGCGTCTCGACCCCGACCAGGGGCCCGACGGGGTGCCCCCGCCACACCTGCCGCCAGTAGGCCTCCGGCAGGGGGATCCGCTCCACCCACCAGGGCTGCACGGCGAGGACCGGCAGGAAGAGCAGGGCGGCGAGGAGGGCGTTCAGCGGGCGGGGCGGGGGGCTGGGCCAGGGCCACGGCGGCAGGGCCCCGGCCAGCAGCCGGGCCAGGATAGGGGCGGCCACCATCCCGAACCAGATCACATAGCGCTGGCCGTTCCAGGCCAGCCAGAGGAAGGCGACGATCAGCAACGCCTCGGTGGGGGAGAGGCGGTAACGGGAGCAGGCGAGGGCCAGCAGCAACACCAGGATGCTCCCGTAAAACGTGACGTTGGCGATCCCGTGAGGCGTGGGGGAGGCCCATTCCACCACCAGGGTCTGGCTGGGCCGGTCGGTGAGCAGGCGATGGACGTAGCCCAGGATCCCGACGCCCTGCGGGTTGAGGAGCAGGGCCAGCAAGGCGAGGGCGGCGGCGCCCGCCAGGGGGCGCAGGGTGGAGAGCGGGCGCTGCCCGAGGAGCGCCTCCAGGGCTCCGCCGGCGAGGAAGAGGAGCAGCAAGGCGGGGCCCAGGATGAAGGCCCCATGGGCGTTGACCCAGAAGGCCATCAGCGGGGGGAGGGCGAGGAGAGCCTTCGGGCGCAGGGCGCCCTCCCGGAAGCGGGACAGGAGGAGATAGAAAACCGCGAAGGGCACCCAGGACCAGATCTGGGGGCGCAGCACCAGGTTGTTGAGGGACATGCCGGCGGCCAGCGTGAGGGCCAGGGCGGCCAGGCGGCCGGAGCCGCCCCGCCGCCTCGCCTCCCATCCGATGAGGGCGAAGGCCACGAGGGCCAGCAGGTTGCGGGCGAAGGTGGGGAGCGGAAGCCCCCCGGCCCGATAAAGCAGGGCGAGGAGCGCCTCCCCCAGCCAGGCCCCGTAGGTGAAAGGCGCATCCGGCGGCAGGGTCCAGCCGAACATGTTCGTGGCCGGGATGCGCCGCTCGTCGAGGATGAGCGTCCCGATCTTCAGATGCCACCAGAAATCGTTCGGGGGCAGGGGCACCAGCGAGACCAGCACCCCGAAGGCCGCCAGAACCACCATCAGCCAGAGGAGATCAATGGAAGCGCTCATCCTGTGGGCTCGCATAGCGTTTCCTTCTCCTTATTACTCCGGAGAATGCTTCGGCATCGCAGCGCCGCGTTGGGCCAGGAGGGCCCAGCCCAGCAGCGCTGAGCCTGCCCAGAAGTAGAAGACCTGAGGCATGGAGGTAAACAGGAGGATCCCGTCCAGGATCCCATATGCCAGAATCAGTCCGAGGCGTCGGGGCGCAGGGGAATGCGAAATCAGATGATAGAAGGCGGGGATCAGACCGACGAGCGCCAGCGGGAGGTCGAAGGTCCAGCCGTATGCCGCCGTCGCCAGGGAGATCAGCGTCCACAAGGGGATCTCCGGGATGGAAGGGCGATAGCGCAGCCAGAGCCCCAGGCCGACGAGCGGGGGAAGGAACTGGAGGACCACATACGAGGGGCCGATCAGCAATCTCAGAAAGCCCCCCAGGGTCGCGGTGGCCCAATCGGCGGGCGGGTAATGTCGCCAGGCGTGGAGATACTGGGCGAAGACCGGGGGGTGCAGGAGCCCGGAGAGGGCGGAGGCTCCGGCCGCGGCGGCGAACAGCCCGAGGGCGAAGCCGGGCTTCCGCTGCCGGACGGATTCGGCCAGCAGCGTCAGGAGCACAAGATAGACTAGGTGGGGCTTCACCAGCAGGAGGGCGGACCAGAGTCCGGCCCGGAAAGGATGGCGCGGGAACGCGCGCATCGCCTCAACCAGGGCGGGCAGCATCAGCGGCGTGATCTGCCCGGCTTTGAGGGCGTGGAGCGCCGGCGCGAAGGTGAAGACCAGGGCCCAGACCCCCCACGGCCGCGCGAGCGCGATGCGGAGGGAGCGACTCAGTTGCGTTCCGCCCCATGCGAGGGCTGCCATCTGAAGGAGAAACCATAGGCTGCGGGCGAGAGGATAGGGCAACGCGCCGAAGGGGGCGAGGAGCGCCAGGACCCATGGGGGGTTCCACAGCATGACGGCTTCCTCCAGCGGGCGTCCGGCTTCCCGTTCGAGGCGGAGCACCTGTTCCGGATCGTAGGGGTTGCCGCCGGCGAGGGTCAGACGGCCGGCCGCCCAGTATTCCACGAAATCATCCACCCGGATGAAGCCGGGCGAGGTGAGGACACGTCCCAGGAGGATGACCCATGCGATCCCCGCCATGAGCAGGAGGGGCCAGCGGATCACGCGGTAGATTCGAAGCACCATAACGATCCGCCTCCGAGCAGGTTCCCACGATCCGCGGCGCGCAGCGCGCCCTCGCTTCAGCTTACAAACGCATTTTTCATTTTCCTGTATGTTAGAAACCTGCGAAACATGAGATATTTTATGGATATAATCCACGGCATCCAGATTTGGCTGACATCTCCCCAGAAATATGGGTAGGCGAAGAGATACGTGAAAATCCAAGCAGGTTGATCCCGATCATTGACGCTGCATATCCGCCGATTGCAAGGGCGGGTTTCGATGCCTGAGCGATGGCTGCGGCCACCTGAAGGAGGGGCCACATCATCAGGACCCAATCGAAGCTCCATCCGTAGGGCGATGTGAGGATCGAGGCGATGATCAGCGGGGGCATCTCGTCCATCCAGCTCCAGCGCGCTCGCCGGGCGCGCCAGCGCCAGGCCGCCCAGGCCATGCCCGGGATCATGGGGAGGAAGCTCAGCCAGGCGCGATCCAGGCCCAGCAGCAGCCTCAGCATGAAGCCGGTGGTCGGGGTTGCCCACCCCAGAGGCGCGTGAGAGCGCATGGCCTGGAGATATTGATCTTCGCCTTGCCATAGTGACAGCTTTTGTATAGAATATATCCTGCCTATCACAGGTAGGGAGGATG
>JGI20132J14458_1000013_pt1 | contig 29161 bp, 28 predicted proteins | sample OctOCTMetagenome_FD_14458 | JGI IMG/M metagenome (IMG submission 14458)
GGATGGTGCGGTCCTCGGAGCCGCTGACGATGAAGCGTCCGTCGGGGCTGACCGCCACCGCGTTCACCCAACCCGTATGGCCTTCCAGGGAGCGCAGGAGCCGCCCGCTTTCGAGCTCCCACACCTTCACCGTGCGGTCCTTGGAGCCGCTGACGATGAAGCATCCGTCGGGGCTGACCGCCACCGCGTTCACCCAACCCGTATGGCCTTCCAGGGAGCGCAGCCAGAGGGGCGGTTCGGGCCGCGGGTCCAGGCGGGAGCGCAGGTAGCCCGTGCGGCGGGCGGCGGCCGCCTCGCACAGGCGGTGCAGGGGGCCGTCCGGGGCGTCCAGCCAGCGCAGGTGGTTATAAAGGGCCGGGAAGAGCCATTCGGGAGCCCGAGCGATGGGATATTCCTCCAGGCGCAGGCGTTCCTCAAAGGCGGCCAGCACCCCCCGCCGTTCGGCGTCCTGCGGCGGCCAGGCCGCCAGGGCCAGGCGGTAGTCGGCCTCTAGGTCAAAGACGGAGGTCGCCCGGCAGCGGGCCTCCAGGAAGTCAAAATCGGTCAGCAGGGCATAGAGGGCGTCCCAGTCCCCGGCGGCAGCCAGGTGGGCAGCCAGGTGGCGCAGGCCGTAGCCCCCGTCCAGCACAGCCAGGCGCATCCAATCCCCGGTGGCTCCCTGTTGGTAGATTTCGGCGATGCGGCGATGGACCTGGCGGGTGCGTTCGGCCATCTCCTCCACCAGGGGACGGTCGGCCGGGGTGAGGGATTCGGCAACGACACCGCGGAAAAAGTCCTGCAGGCTGGCGTGGTAAAGACGGTAGCGACCCTCGCTGGCAAAGAGAAAAGCGGCCCATTCCTCCTGCAGCAGTCGCTTCAGGCGATACTCCTCCACGTCCAGCCCGGCCCAGCGGCGGAGTTGCTCCAGCGAAGCAGCCTCACGGGCAGCGGCCAGGGCCGCCAGGAGGGGAGCGTAAAGGCGGTCCCATTCAGGCTGGCGGCGCCAGCGGCCCCAATACTCGGCGTAATAGCCCACCAGCCCCAGGGGCAGGCCCTCTAAGTCCAGCGGCGAGCGTTGCCCCTCCTGGATTTCCCGCACGATGAAGGAAAGATACATCCAGTTGCCGGCGCTCTTCTCCTGAAGCACCTGGACGAAGCGGTCTTCGCTGTAACCGCGCGCCCTCAACTGCCCAGCCACGGCCGGACGGCGGGCCACGCCGCTCAGGTAGGTCGCCACGTCCGCCAGGTTGTGCGGGTCACCGGGGGAAAGAGAGACTGTCCGTGGATAGGGGTAGGTATGCAAAGGAACGGACACCGGTTGCTGGGAAAGGACGAGGAAGACACCGGGAGGCAGGCTTTTGGGCAAGCCCAGGACGTTGCCGTTGGAACCCAGGCCGGCCTCATCCAGGGCATCCACAACAATGACCAGTTTCTCCCCGGCCGTCAGGCGTTCGGCGGCCTGGTCGAGCAGGCGTTCCAGGAAGTCGGGAGCGGCAGCCAGCGTGGGGGAGAGGCGCTCACGGGAGGCATAGGGCTCCAGGCGATAGCGGCTCACCAGTTGGGCGGCCAGGCTCTGCAACGCCCGCGTCACGCCGGCCTCGCCGGGGGCCTGCTCGGCAAAGAAGTGGAGATAACGCCGCTCGCGCACCAGGTGGGCCAGGAAGGTGGTCTTGCCCACGCCGGCCTCCCCCACCCAGCATCCAGACGCCGCAATCACGCTCGCTCAGGAAGCGGTCCAGGTCGGCTTCCAGCCACTCCCGGCCGCTGAACTCCTCCAATCGCACGCGGCGAAAGACCGGCTCCGGCGGGAGATAGAGGTCGCTCAGGGAGGCATAGTCGCCGCTCAGGAAGATCTGGGTGACGATGTTGTAGTCGCCGGTGACGATGGCGCTGTGGGAGACGGAACCGGCAATCTGGACATAACGCTGCGCCTCGGCCAGGGCCTTCAGCCACCTTTCCTCCAGCGCCCAGCGGATGGCCTCGGTGTTTTCGGCGATGCGTTCCAGGGCGCGGCTGTCGTAGAGAGGCTGCAGGGCGGGCTGGTTGGCCAGTTCGGCCTCCAGCCAGTTCAGGAAATCGGCGGCGGCGCGGGTGGCCTCGCCCAGCCGCTCCCAGCGGTCGGGGTCGGAATGACCCAGATGGATGGCGAACCGGCGGGCCAGTTGGGCCGGATCCGGTCGGCCGCGGCGGGTGAGCAGGCCGGCCAGCAGGGGGACCACCGCCTCGCTTTTCAGGAAGGCCTCGTCAAAGAGGGAAGCCGTCCATTCGGGGTAATGGCGGGCAAAGGCGGTGTAAGCCCGCGCCAGCGCGGTCTGGAAGGCGCGGCGCTGCGGGTCCAGCCCCAGGACGGCGCGCGCCCGTTCCGCCAAGCCGCTTTCCTGGAGGAGATACCCGAAGACGGCTTCGGCGATGACAGAGAAGAGGGATTCCAGCAGCATAGCCGCCTCCCGGCCGATCGTCGATGGAGGGCGCAGGGGCGCAGCGACGCGGTGCCCCTACAAGGCGCCCCTGCAAAACGCCCCTATCCCCCCGGTCCGAACGATCCCGTGCGCGTGGTTGGGCATCGCCGCGCATTCATCCGGGTGCAACACCCCCCACGGGCGCACGACGGCGGTCCGGAACCGTTCGGCGCGCATGGCTTCGCCGGATTCGTTCAACCGGAATGATGGACCCGTCCGCAACTCCCACTCGACCATGGGCCTCATCCGGGCCCCCGAACGGTTACGGATGCGGCGCAGCAGCGGGTGGGCATAGCGTCGTTGCGCCCTGCTTTGCAGGGAGACGACATCGCGGTCGGGGGCGATTTCGGCCTGCGCCGCTCGCTATGGCAAAACGTTCCCCAACAGAGGCCCGGGATGGACGCACGCCGACATGACCGGTCGGGACTCGCTCTTGCTCTCAATTATATGCGCCTATATGCGCCGTCGTCGGGCAGGCTGGGATCCGGGTGTGTCCCAAAATCGTAGGACAACTGCTTGCAGTTGTCCTACAAGGCGGCCAGGCCCGACAAAATCGGGACACACCCTGGGATCACTCCGGCCTCGGGGGAGGGGCTTCCTGGGGGATCACCGTGAACACACGGAGCTGGTTGTGGCGCAGCACGTGAACCGCGAGGGGCTGCCCGGGAGGCCAGTGGGCCAGGAAGCGATGGAGCTCCCCCAGGCTCCTCACCGGCTGGTCCCCCACCCGGACCAGGATGTCGCCTTCCTGGAGGCCNGCCCGGGCNGCGGGACCCCTTCGATCCACCTCCACGATCTCCAGCCCCGCGGCCTCCGGAGGCCAGGGGATCGGGCGGACCTGGACCACCAGNCCCAGGTAAGCGCGGCGGATCCGTCCCTCTTTGATGAGCAGCGCCGCCACCCATTCCGCGGTNTGGCTGGGGATGGCGAAGGCGATGTTCTCCGCTCCGAGAAGGGTGGCCACGCAGACGCCGATGACCTGGCCCCGGCTGTCCACCAGCGGGCCGCCGGAGTTGCCGGGGTTGAGGGCCGCGTCGGTCTGGATGATGTCCTCGATGATCCGCCCGCCGGGACCCTAGAGCGCCCGGCCCAGGCCGCTGATGATCCCGGCGGACACCGTGAACTGAAAGCCCAGGGGGTTGCCGATGGCGACCACCAGCTGCCCCAGCCGCAGGCGCGAGGAATCCCCCAGCCGGGCCGCCGGGAACGTCCCCTCGTGCTCCACCCGCAACACGGCCAGATCCGTGACGGGGTCCTCCCCGATCACCCGCGCCGGGAACGTGCGGCCGTCGATGAGGGTGATCTCCGGATGGCGGATGGGGCGGATCACGTGGCTGTTGGTCAGGAGGTAGCCGTCCGGGGTGATGAAGAAGCCGGAGCCCATGAGCTCGATGGCCAGAGGGCGCCGGGGCGATCCCGCCGGCCGGATGCTCACCACCGCCGGGCCCACCTGCTCCACCACCCGGATCACCGTCCGCGAGTAAGCGTCCAGCTCTTCCTCTTCGGGCGTTGTCATTTGGCCTCACCTCAACCTTCCCGTGCTCCGCGCTTCCCGGATTCCCGGATGGCGCGAGGGGATCGGCTTTCAAAATCAATCCGGACGCCCGAGAACACAGGGCCTTCCAGATTTTCTAAGCAGGTGATTGCTTTCGGCCCCAGGAGCGGAAAGACTGGAAAGCCCCGCCGAGAACGGGCGAGGCCTCGGCACCGGACGGGATGACGGTCGAAAATGGCTTTCGCCCCGAGCCCTCCGTCTTCAATGGCGCAAGGGTCGCGGCGGAAGCCGTTCCTACGAAAGACGGTTTTTGTAGGAGGATCTTTCGCCCCGAACCTTCCGCCTTCGATGACGCAAGGGTCGCAGTGGAAAGCCGCTTCGATAACTCCCAACCTCTGATTCTCGACGACGCCAAGGTCGCGGCTAAAGCCGCTCCTACCAAAAGACGATTTTTGTAGGAGGGGCTTTAGCCCCGAACCTGTCTTCGAGGCCGCAAAGGGTCCTGGTGAAGGCTGTCCCTGCAACCCTGAACCTTCGTCTTCGATGACGCAAAGGTCGCGGCGGAAGCCGCTCCTACGACATGGATGCCGAAATGAATTTCGCGTTGCGAGGTGGTTCTGCGGATAGATCGGCGAGGGACCAGAGCCGGGCCGGGTCTACGCGCTCCGGTTCGAGGGCGAAGACCTCTCCGAACCGCCGGGCGAGCTCCTCCTGGACCGAAGCCATCAGCCGGGATCGGGCCGCTTCATCTTCCGGCTCTCCCAAGAACATGGCCATGGAGACCACCCCTTTATCCGCGATCCCGCAGGGGATGATCCCCGTGAAATACGTGAGGTCCGGGCACACGTTCAGGGCGAAGCCATGAGTGGTGATGCCCCGGGCGTCCACCCGGGCCCCGATGGCGGCGATCTTGGCCGGAGCCCGTCGCAGGGCGGGCGGACACCAAGCGCACCGGCTCATGGCATCCGGCTGCACCCACACCCCGGGCGCCCCCGGGAGGGTCCCGGCGGCGATCCCGAAGCGGGCCAGGGTCTCGATCAGCATCTGCTCAATCCGCCGGACGAAGGCCACTTTGTCCAGGCCCCGGGCGTGGAGGTCCAGGATCAGGTAGCCCACCACCTGGCCGGGGCCGTGGTAGGTGACGTCCCCTCCTCGATCGGTGACGACCAGGGCGACGCCCCGACGGGCGCGCTCGGCCTCGTCCCACAGGACGTGCTCGGGCCGGGCGGAGCGCCCCAGGGTGAACACGTGGGGATGCTCCAGCAAGAGCAGGGTGTCCGGGATCGCCCGGGCGGCCCGGGCCTCCGCCAGGGCCCGCTGCAGCGCCCACGCCACCTCATACGAAACGGTTCCGAGGACCGACCACCATCCGCGTTCCATCCGAGCCCCTCCGCGGGATCGCAGATGCCTTACAGGACCTCCAGGGAATCCACATCGACCCGCCACTCCGGCGGCAACGGGAAATCCCGCAGCCAGGCCACCGGGTCCGGCCCGCGCAGGAGGATATGCCAGCGGTAAAGGCCTCGCAGGCGGCTGAAGTAGCACGGAGCCGGGCCGATCATGGCCGATGGCGGCGCCCCTTTGGTCATCAGATGATGCCGCAGCGCCTCCCCCAGCCGCTCGGCGGCCTCGCGGGCCCGCTCGGCCTCCGCGTGCCAGTAAAGCAGCCGGACCAGACGGGCGAAGGGCGGATACCCGTGAGCTTTTCGGAAAGCCACCTCGCCCCGATAGAAGCCATCGAGATCGTAGCGGGCGGCCGCGGCGATGGCCGGGTGATCGGGCCGATACGTCTGGAAGATCACCCGCCCGCCGAAGAGCCCCCGCCCCGCCCGGCCCGCCACCTGGATCAGCAGCTGGAAGGTCCGCTCCGCAGCCCGGAAATCGGGCAGCCCCAACCCCACATCGGCGAGGATCACCCCGACCAGGGTCACCAGGGGGAGATCCAGCCCTTTGGTGAGGACCTGGGTGCCGATCAGGACGTCCGCCTCGCCGTCGGCGAAGCGCTGCCAGATCAGGGCGTGCGCAGCGCGAGTGGGGGCTGTGTCCAGATCCCAGCGGAGGATGCGGGCGGCTGGCCAGCGCCGCCGCACCGCTTCCTCCACCGCCTGGGTGCCGATCCCCATGCCCTTCAACCGCCGGGAGCCGCAACGCGGGCAGCGCGCCACGGGCGGCTCCACAGCCCCGCAGTGGTGGCACACCCATCGGGTCGGATGGAGGTGTTCGGCCAGCGGGAGGTCGCATCGGGAACACCGCATCAGGTGCCCGCAATCCCGGCAGAACACGAAGGGCGCAGCCCCCCGGCGGTTCAGGAACAGGATGGCCTGCTGCCCCCGGCGCAACACCTGATCCAGCGCCCGCTCCAGGGCCCGGCTGAAGATCCCGGCGTTGCCCGCTTTCAGTTCCTGGCGCATGTCCACCACTTCAACGGGCGGCAGGCCGCTGGTCAGGGCCTCCGCCTCCGTCTCAACGAAGCCTTCCAGAGAGGCCCCGAAATGGCGGGCCTGGGCGGCCAGGCGCGGGCGATAGCCCAGGAAGCGGCGGGGGAGACGCAGCTCCTCCAGGAGACCGTGCTCGGCCTGATATCGCAGCTCGATGCTGGGGGTGGCTGTGCCCAGGATCACCACCGCCTCCAGGGCGCGGGCCAGGGCCATCGCCGCGTCTACTGCATGATAGGCCGGGATCCGGTAAGGGATCTCGGGCCGCAGGTCCTGCTTGTAGCTCGGATCGTGGGCTTCGTCGATGACGATCAGCCCCAAATCCGGCACCGGCACGAAGAGGGCGGAACGGGTCCCGACCACCACGCGGGCCTGACGGCGTCGGATCCGCTCCCATATGGCCCGCTCCTGGGCCGGGCTCATCCCGCCGGTCCATACCGCCACCTGACCGGGAAACCGCGCCTCGAAGCGACGGGCGGTTTGGGGCGTGAGGGCCAGCTCCGGCACCAGAATGAGGGCGCCCTTCCCCCGCCGGAGGGTTTCCGCCACGGCCTGGAGGTAGAGCTCGGTCTTGCCGCTGCCGGTGATCCCGTGGAGCAGGAAGGCGTGGAAGCGGCCGGCCTTCAACGCCCGCTCGATGGCCCGCCAGGCCAGGGCCTGATCCGGGGTGAGGGGCGGCGGCTCCTCCGGCACCGGATAGGGATCCGCGGCCTCCCAGATCGGCCGCTCCACCGGCTCGATGATCCCCCAGCGGGTCAGCTGGCGCAGGTCCGCGGGCGTGCAGCCGGTTTCCGCTTGCAGCCAGTCCGCCGGGAGCGGACGGCCCGCCTCCTGCAGCCGCTCCAGCAGGCGTCGGCGCCGCGCGGCGATCTCCTCCCGCCGCCCCAGCCGGATCCCTCCTTCCCGCAGCGCTTGCAGGATCCCCTCCTCCTTCAACCGGATCNTACGAAGGGTGGGGGGGCGGCCCTCTCGGATCCGCCAGCTCCGCCGGATCCAGCCTCGCTCCAGCAGCCGGCGCAGCGCCCGCTGTCGCTCGGCCAGGGGGAAATCCCGGAGGACGGCGTGGACCTCGCTGTGGGCGAGGGGGCCTTCCGCCAGGGCGGCCAGCAGGACCTGCTCGGCGAAGGAGACGGCCACCGCGCGCTCCAGCCCCCCGCGGGCGCCCTCCGGGGCGCACCGCTCGTAGACGGGCTCCCGGCGGGGGATCAGGCCGGAGGGGATCATCAGGCGCAGGCATTCGCTCAGCGGGGCCAGGTAGGTCCGGCTGAGCCATGCCGCCCACTCCAGGCGCATGGGATCCAGGACTGGCTCCTCGTCGAGCAAACGGATCACCCGCCGGCGGGGGCGGGCGCCTCGCTCCTCCTCATCCGGCCCGCGCCCTTCCGAGGGCTTCCCCGCAAGGCGGCGCCACACTACACCGGGCTCCGGCCGCTCGCCCCGACCGAAAGGGACCAGCACCAGATGCCCGGGCCGGAGGCGGCCGTTCAGGCCCTCCGGCTCCTCATACAGGAAAACGCCGCCGGCGTAGGCGGCGCCGGCGGCCAGCACCGCGATCTCCAGGCTCATCCCCGCTGCTCACGTTGCGCCCGGGACCTTGCCTCCTCACGCTTCACGAGCGATCCGCCCGCCCGGGACCCGGTCCGGGTGCAGGCCGGCGTAGACCCGATCCGGGGTCAAGGGGAGGGAATCGAACCAGACGCCGGTGGCGTCATGAACGGCGGCCACCAGGGCGGGGGCCAGAGGCAGGAAGGGCATCTCGGCCATCCCCCGCACGCCCCACGGCCCCAGCGGATCGGGATGCTCCAGGATCAGGCTCTCGGTCTCCTCCGGGATGTCGGAGATCCCGGGGATCAGATACGTGCTGAGGTGGCGGGTGAGGATGCGCCCCTGCTGCACGATGAAGTTCTCCGTGATGGCGTAACCGATGGCCTGGACTACTCCGCCCTCGATCTGGCCTCGAAGGTTGATGGGGTGGATCGCTCGCCCCACATCATCGGCGCAGATCACCTTCACCGGCCGCACCTGCCCGGTCTCGACGTCCACCTCCGCCAGGACCGCCTCGGCGACGTAGCCGTAGGTCACGTTGGGGCGCTCGGAGAAGCCGGTCTCAGGGTCGAAGGGGAAGGTGCGCACCGGCCGGTAGATGAACTCCCCGATGGCCGGGCGCTCCTCGTTGCGCCAGGCGGCCAGGGCCCGCTCCGCCGCCCCCCGGATGGCGTTGCCGGCCATGAAGGTCATGCGGGAGGCGGAGGAGCTGCCGGAGCTTTCCGTGAAAGCGGTATCGGAGGCGCGCAGCTCGACTTTCTCCGGCGGCAACCCCAGGGCCTCGGCAGCCATCTGGACCATGACGGTGTGCGCCCCCTGGCCGACGTCGGCGCCAGCGTGATAGACGATGGCCTTCTCGATGTGGGCGTCCCCGTGCAGCTCCACCCGGGCCCAGCAGTGCTCCGGGAAGCCGAAGCTGTAAGCGATGTTCTTGAAGCCGCAGGCGAACCCCCAGCCGTAGCGCTTCGCCGGATCCGACGAAGGAGGCGCCGCCGGCCGGACCCAGCCCCTCTCCGTCCGTTGCCAGCCGGCCGCCCGGGCGCAGGCCTCGATGACCTCGGCGATGCTCACCCCCTCCGGCACGATCCCGCCCGTGGGCATGCGGGAGCCCTCTCGCCAGACGTTGCGCAGGCGGATCTCCACCGGATCCATCCCCAGGGCCTCGGCCAGCTTGTTCATCTGCATCTCCGCGATGAAGAGGGCCTGGGGCGCCCCGAAGCCCCGCATCGCTCCCGTCGGGGGGTTGTGGGTCAGCGCGCCCCGGATGTCCGCCCGGACGTTGGGGACCACGTAGGGCCCGCAGATGGACATCGTGATGTTGCCCAGGACCTTGGTGGAGGTGTAGGCGTAAGCCCCCACATCGGCGATGACGTCCGCCTCCACCGCCAGCAGACGTCCCTCGCGATCCGCCGCCCAGCGCACCCGCGCCACCACCGGATGGCGCTTGTGGTGGCCGATGATGGACTCCTCCCGGCTCCAGATGATCTTCACCGGGCGGCCCAGCTTCCATGCCGCCAGAGCCAGGAGGATCTGCACCGACATGTCCTCCCGGCCGCCGAAGGCCCCGCCGATGGCCGCGTAGATCACCCGCACCCGATCCTCCGGCAGCCCCAGGGCGTGGGCGATCTGATGGCGGTCCTCATGGGCCCACTGCCCGGCTGTCACCACTGTGATCCGTCCTTCCTCGTCGATATAGGCCACGCCGGCCTCCGGCTGGAGGTAGGCGTGTTCCTGGAAGGGCGTGCGGTAGGTGCCCTCCACGATCACCGCCGCCTCCCGAAAGGCTGCCTCCACATCGCCCTGGCGGATGCGGTAATGGCAAAGGAGGTTGCCCGGGTAATCGGGATGGACCTGTGGGGCGCCGGGGCGCAGCGCTTCCTCGGGGTCATAAACCCCCGGCAGGTCCTCATATTCCACCCCAATGAGCTCCACCGCCTGCGCCGCGATCTTCTCGCTCTCCGCCGCCACCAGGGCCACCACATCCCCCTCGTAGCGGACCACATCGGCACCGGGCTTGCTGTCGGGTCCGCAGATCACCGGCTGATCGAAGTAGATCAGGCCGTATTCGTTCACCGGCACGTCCTTCGCCGTGAACACCGCCACCACCCCCGGCAGCGCCTCGGCCCGGCGGGTGTCGATCCGCCGGATCCGCGCCGGCGCGCGGCCGGCCCACTTCACCTTCAGGTAGAGCTGCCCCGGCAGGTCCAGATCCCCCGGATAGGGGGTCCGGCCGGTTACCTTGCCCTCCGCATCGATTCGTGGGATCGAGATCCCGATGGCCATGGATGAACACCTCCGGTGATCGCATTCCGTGTTGCGCATCGGCCTGAGGATCGCGTTCAGGCCGCGCAGGCCGCCTGTTCGTGCCGATTGAAATCGGCCTTCTCGGGCGCTGCGCGCCGGGCGTCGGCCTCCGCCGACGCAGGAGACAATCCTTTGGTCGGCGCAGGCCGACCGTTGGCCGAAGGCCTTTGGAGGCCGAATTCATTCGGCGCCCAAGGCCGACCATCGGCCGAAGGCCCCTCTCGGTCGAATTCCTTCGACGGATCATCCGGCATGCCGAACCCGCTCGCGGGCCGCCTCCTCCACCGCCCGGATGATGCTGTAATAGCCGGTGCACCGGCAGAGGTTGCCGGCGAAGGCNTGCTGGATCTCCTCCAGGGTCGGCTGCGGGACCTCCTCNAGCAGGACGACCCCGGACATGATAAANCCTGGGGTGCAGTAGCCGCATTGCACAGCCCCCTGGCGGATGAAGGCGGACTGCAGCGGGTGGAGCGNCCCCTCCGNGGCCACGCCCTCTACGGTGATGATCTCCGCCCCGTGAGCCCGAGGCGCCGGCACCAGACACGACATCACCGCCATGCCATCCAGGATCACCGTGCACGCGCCACACTCGCCCTCCGCGCAGCCCTCCTTGGTGCCCATCAGATGCAGATCCTCCCGGAGCATCCGCAGGAGGGTCTTATCGGCCGCCCCGTGGACCGCCACCGTGCGGCCGTTGACGGTGGTGAGGATCGGCTCGGGCCCGTCCTCCCGATGGCGCACCCGTCCATCCCACGTGGCCAGCCCGGGGGGCACCTGGGTCCAGAAGGGGGAACGCCCCTCGCGCGGCCGCTGGAGCCGCACCGGGCGTTCCGGGAAACCCCGACGCTCGGTTCCGTCCCGCAGCTGGCGCAGGGCCCGCATGGTGAGCACCCGCACCATCTCCGCGCGATACCAGGCCGGTCCCCGGATGTCATCGATGGGGCGGGCAGCGGCCTGAGCCAGCTCCCCGGCCCGGGCGATCACTTCCTCCGTCAGGCGCTGGCCCTGCAGGAAGGCCTCCGCCTCCCGAGCCCGGACGATGGTGGGCGCCACCGCTCCCAGGGCGATGCGGGCGCGGGCCACCCGCTCCCCTTCGAAGGCCACTACCGCCGCCACGCTGACCACCGAGATCGCCTGGGCGCGCCGCAATCCCAGCTTAAGGAACGTCCCCCGTTCGTTCGGCTGCAACGGCTCAAAGGTGATGTCCACCAGCATCTCATCGGGGGCCATCGCCGTCTTCCGGACGCCCAGGTAGAACTCGTCGAACGAGAGGGTGCGCTGGCCCCGGACGCTCCGGAGGGTCACCGTGGCGTCCATGGCCCAGAGGGGCACGATGGTGTCGTTGGCCGGCGAGGCGGTGATCAGGTTGCCGGCCACTGTCCCTCGGTTCCGGATCTGAGGAGAGCCCACCTCCCAGCAGGCTCGGGCCAGGGGAAAAGCCCGCTCCCGACAAAGGGCCGAGGCCAGGACCTGACTATGGGTGACCAGCGGGCCCAGATGGATGCGGCCATCCGCTCCGATAGCGATGGTGTCCAGGCCGGGGATGCGGGTGATGTCGATGAGGACCTCCACGCCCGGGCGTTGCCGGCGCTCCAGCTCCAGGATCAGGTCCGTGCCTCCGGCGATGATCCGCGCCCGGCTCCCGTGCTCGGCCAGCAGGCCCAGGGCTTCCTCCGTAGACGTCGGGGTGTAGTAGGCTTTCCACATGGGGTTTCCCCTCCTTGGGCTGCGCCTTGCCATCCTTACTAAGTTTAACCCATACCGGCTCCCGGCTCCGGTTCAAAGAGGGCCGGGGAGCCTTCCATACAGCAGGAGGCTCGCTTATCATAGGGGGTATGGGGAAGCGTCCGCTCTGGATCGGCCTCACGGGGAACATCGCCTGCGGGAAGAGCACGGTGGCCCGCATGCTGGCGGAGATGGGGGCGTATGTCATCGACGCCGACGCCATCGCCCACGAGGTAATCCGCAAGGGCACCCCCGCCTACGAGGCCATCCTGCGCCGGTTCGGGCCGGGGATCCTAAGGGCGGATGGAGAGATCGACCGCCGGCGTCTGGGGGAGATCGTCTTCCGCGATCCGGCGGCGCTGCGGGATCTGGAGGCCATCGTCCACCCGGCGGTGCTCGCGGAGATCCAGCAGCGCGTCCTCGCCTGCCCGGACGCCCCAGCCATCGTCATCGAGGCCATCAAGTTGATCGAGTCCGGGTTCGCCCGGGCCTGCGACAGCCTGTGGGTGGTCACCTGCCCGGAGCCCGAGCAGGTCCGCCGGCTTATGGAGGATCGGGGGCTCACCGAGGAGGAAGCCCGGATGCGGATCCGGGCCCAGCCCCCTCAAGAAGAAAAGGTCCGTCAGGCCGACGTGGTCATCGACAACAGCGGGGACCTGGAGGCCACGCGCCGGCAGGTGGAGGCCGCATGGCGGCGATGGGTGCAGGAGCGGTTATCCGCTCCGGAGGAGGCCTCCTGAAGGCGGGATTCTGCGCCGGAGGAGAGGGACGATGAAGGTCACGATCCGTCGGGCTCGGCCGGCGGATGTGGACGAGATCTGCGAGCTGGTCCGCCGGGCCACCCGGGGGCGCTTGGCGCCCTCCCGGGACGAGGTGTTCGACCGGATGGCGGAGCGGGGGATGTTGCTGGCCTTCAGCCCGGCGCGCGAGCTGGTCGGGCTGATCAGCTGGCGGGTGGAGAACCTGGTGGCCCGTATCCTGGACTTCCTGGTCCATCCCCTCGACCTGCGGCCCACGGTGGGGCGCCAGCTGGTGGAGGCCGTCGAGGAGGAAGCCCGCCGTCTGGAATGCGAGGCCTGCGTCCTCTATGTCTCCCCCGAGATGTCCTCCGAGGCCCTTGCCTTTTACATCGGGCTGGGGTATACCCGCTGGCCGGAGGAGAGCCTGTCGGAGCCGTGGCGCGAGGCGGCGCACGAATTCGACGCCTTCGGGCGCGTGGCCCTCATCAAGCAGATCCGCGCCGAACGGGTGACCCGCCCCATCTGAGGGGTTGCATATCCCCAGGAGAATCCCGACAGAGGAGGTAGGATCCGATGTGGGCGACGATCCGAGGGTTCGCGGAGCGACATCCACGCCTGACCGCATGGATCGCCCTGGCCATCGGGATGGTGGCCATCCTGCTCTGGTCGGCCCGGGATGTGGGGCTCACCCCCTCCCAGATGCTGGCCCTCGTGGTGGCCACCATCATCCTGGCCGGCCTGTGCGTGTGGATCATCAGCTGGGAGGACGAGGAAGAAGAGGCTGGATCCGAGGCGCAGCCCTCGAAGAAAGCGTGAGATCCCGGCGGAACGGCGTATCCCCTCGGGCGGTGCCGCTCTCCTCTCTCCGGAGCCTGCGCGCCGGGCGGTGAGCCCTTCGGGGAGCCCTCCGCATCGATGGAGGAACCATGGAGCTCCTGGAGGCGCTGAAAGAGATCCGATCCTCTCAAGGGCTGCTGAGCTGGCTGGATGTCTTCAACGCCTGGGCGCAGGCGCGAGCGGCCGGGCCGGAAGGCCCCTTCGTTCAGGCCACAGCGGAGGCGGCCTTAAGCCACTTGGAGGAAACCCAGCCTCAGCCCTCCTATGAGGCGATGCGGTTGCTGGCCCGAGCCATCCTGGGCTGGTGGTCCCTAACGGTGGACGCGCTGGGCGGGAGCGCAGAAGCCCAGGGCCTGCGCGTCCGGGCCCTGACCCTGGCCCGCCAGCTGGATGAGATCACCGAGCGGCGCTGGGCCCTGTCCGCCTGGCTGGAGCGCCACGCCCCTCAGAAAGAGGAGTAAACCGCCCCCGGATTCCCGGGGACGGGAGGCTCGTTGCCCAAACAAAAACCCCGCCATGCCGTGGGCCGCCGGGCTGATGCACCCGCTCGCTCAGGTGGGGGCCTCCTGCCGGTTGCCGCCTTGACGTGCCCCGCGCGCAGGCCGTCTAACGCGTCCCCGGTCCAGAGTCCGGCCCCCTTCCTTTCCGGTGTTGGCGCCAGCCGCTGCACACAGCCGCACGCACATGGCCGGGCTGCCTCTATTTTAGGTCAGGATCGCCCAAACGCGCAAGCCCCTCTCCCGTCAGAGGTGTGACCGGGATAGCCGCCCCAGGGGACGCTGCCGGGGCCGGGGGACCATCCAGATCCGTCGGCGCGAGCCGGCGGCCTGCCCGAAGGAGGCACAAGGATGAAGCCGGAGATCGCCTGGATGATCGAGGGGCAGAACGGCCTGAATCGGACCCGGCGGCGGCGGATCGCCCGGTCCGCTGAGGAGCTCGGCTTTGCGGAGCTCTTCCGCTTCGATCCCTTCACCAATGCGGAGCCTCCGGATCGTGAGACAAAGGAGGCCGGGATCCAGCGGGGGATGCTCCGATGGCTCGAGCCGGACGATCGGAGGGACCGGAGCGGCTGGCGCGCGCCCTCCTGGGGGAGTAAGATCATCATGCCAGGCACCGTTGATCGGCGCGTCGAGCTCAGGAGGTGATGGCGGATGCGCCTGTGGGATGTGCGCGCAGGTCTCCAGGCGCTCCAGACGCTGGGGCGGCTGGCCGAACAGACCAAAGCGGCCCTCGCCCGACGGATCCAGGGGGAGCCGCTCCCTGAAAACGCCCAGGCCACCCTGCACCACGCCCTGGACCACCTCTCCGAAGTGCGGGAGGGGTTCATCCTGAGCCTACGGACCTCCGCGGTCCCTTCCTTCGCCGAGCTGCGCGCCCTGGTGGAGCGGGTGATGATGGACTGGTCCGCCTGGGAGGCCGCCGGGTTCCGGTTCATGCCGGCCTTCCAGCTGGCCCGGCCCGGAGATCAGGTCTTCTTCTTCCACCACGCTTACATCGCCATGGGGATCCTGCCCCGGCTCCCCGATTACGCGGTGACCTTCCCTCACCAGCGCCGGCCCACCTACGCGGACATCCCGGTGCCGGGCACGCCCGGGGAGGTCCTGGACCGCATCGAGGAGATGGAGCACGTGGTCTGGGTGGCGGAGAACGCCGATCTGGAGTCGGCCCCTGCGGATTCCGTCCGCCGCACCTACGCCTTCTTCGAGGCCAGCGCCTGGCTGGTCGCCACGGAGCTCTCCCGGTGGATGGGCCGGCGGGGATGGCCCGGCCTCCGGCCGGAAGGGTAAGGGGAGGAGGGGAGGATCCCCTCACTCCGGGACGCCGGGCTCCTGCAGCCGCCGCTCCAGCTCCTCCACCCCCGGGATCGTCGTCGCGCCCGTCCAGACGTGAACCAGACGGCCCTGGGCATCGAACAGAGCGAGGGAGGGGGTGAGCCGCAACCCCCACCGCTGGCCGAAGGCCCGCCCGGCCGGGCTCAGCGCCTCCACGTAGAGCACCTTTCCACCCCGCCACTCCCGCTCGAGCCTGCGCACGGCAGGCTGGATGGAGAGGCACCCCAGTCAGTAGTTCGAGAACCAGTAGACCAGGACCGGCCGTCCGCTCCGCCAGGCGGCTGCGATCTCCTCCTCCGAGGAGAAGGGCGCGGACGGCTGCGCCCGTCGGGACAGCCCGAAGGCGATTAGGGCGATCAGGAGCAGGAGCCAGATCCCCCAGCCGATCCCGCCCGCGCGTCGCAGCCCCAGCACGACGGCCAGCCCGAGCAGGGCCGCTCCTCCGAGAACCAGGAACGAATAACGGTTCACCACTTCCAGAGGCCCCATCCTTCCCCTCCCGGAGAGGCTATCGCACGATGATCCGTCGCCGCACCAGGGTATACCATCCGGTGATCCCATCCAGGCGGTCCGCCGAGGTGTTCAATAACGCCCCCACCTGGATCCCGGAGATCCGCTCGTCCACCGCGAACGTGTAAACCGGATAGTAGAGCAGGATGGCCGGCGCCTTCTTCTGGAAGAGCTCCTGAAAGCGCCAGTAAAGCTCCCGCCGGCGGGCGATGTCAAAGACCCGGCGGGCCTCCTCGATCACCTCGCTGATGTCCCGATCCCGGAACCCCCCGTAGTTCTGCCCGGTTTCCACCTGCGTCTCGTGCCAGAGCGGGTAAGGGTCCGGATCCCCGGGGACCATGATCTCCACCAGGGCCGCGTCGAACTGGCGAGGGGCCAGCACCTGTCCCACCAGATCCCCGGGGATGGGATCGACGTCCACCTTCACCCCGATCTCCTCCCATTGTCGAGCGATCTCCTGGGCCAGCACCTCATGGAAGCCATCCGCGCTCGCGGCGAGGCGGAACCGGAGCACCTGATCCCCCTTCTGTCGGATCGTCCCGCCCTCCGGGATCACCCATCCCCGTGCTTCCAGAAGGGCTCGGGCCTTCGCCGGATCATAAGGGACCGGCGGGAGCGCGGGATGGCGCGCCCAGTTCCCCGGCGGGATGGGGCTGTCCGCCACCACGCCCTGGCCGGCCAGGAACCGATCGATCAGCCGCTGGCGATCCAGGGCCAGCCAGAGGGCCTGCCGCACCTCGGCCTCCCGGAAGAGGGGAGAAGCGTGGTTCAGCAGGATGGCCTCGTAACCGGAGAGCACGGCGGAGAACAGGTTCAGCGAGGGCAGGGCGCGGACCTGATCCAAATCCGTGGGGAAGATCCGGGCGATGCCCTGCACCTCCCCCGCCCGGTAAGCCTGAAGGGCCGTGCGGGTGTCCGGGAAGATCCGGAACTCGAGGCGCTCGAGCAGCGGCGGACCCCGGAAATACTGCGGGTTGGCGGAGAGGACGATCTGCTGGATCCGCCCCTCCTCGACGCGGACGGCCTCCACCCGATACGGCCCGGTGCCGATGGGGTTCAGGTGGAAGGGATGGGTGTTCAGCTGGGCCGGCGGGACGTCGCGGAGGCGATGGGCCGGCAGGATCCCGAAGGTCATAAGATCCGGGAAAAGCGCCAGGGGCTCCGGCAATCGGAACTGCACCGTCAGGCTGTTGACCGGGACGACCTCGATGGATCGCCAGAGATGGGCCCGTTCCGGCGGACCGGGCAGCTCCTCGGACTGGAGCAGGCGCACCGTGAAGAGCACGTCCTCCACCGTGAAAGGAGCCCCGTCGTGCCAGCGGACGTTCGGGCGCAGGTAGAACGTGTAGCGCAGGCCGTCCTCGGAGACCTCCCAGCGCTGGGCCAGGTCGCCCACCGGAAGCCCCCGCTCGTCCAGCCGAACCAGGCCGTTGAAGATCAGGCGCGCGAGCTCTCCCTCGGGATCCCCGGGCTGGACCTGGAGGGGATTCAGGGTGGTGATCGGACCCACGATCGCCTCCGTGTAATGTCCCCCGCGGGCCGGGACCGTCTCCACGCCCGCCCGCAGGATGAGGGAGAGCATCATCGTCCCCAGGCCGAGGGCGGTGAGGGTCAGGAGGATCAGGGGGAAGTAGAGCCCGCGCGCCAGGGTGGGATCACGTGGACGGGTGGCCATCGCCTTCCTTCAGCCGGTGGGGGTGCCGGTCACGATCACGTTCACCACCGCCAGGACCAGGAAGAGGACGGCCAGGAAGATCGTGAGGTTGAAGACGGTGCGCTCCAGGCCCCGCCGTTTCCGGGGCACTCCCACATCCCCCAGGCCGAACACCCCTCCCAGCTGCGAGGAGCCGGCCTGCAGCAGGATGATGGCGATCAGGGCGATCGCCAGCAGGATCTGCGCGATGTTCAACGCCGTGGCCACCGCTTTCCTCCCTCGAAAGGTTCCCGCTCCCGACCGGAGCTTCTCCATTATAACCTGATCCCCGCCTCCACGACAGATCCCCTCCCCCCACCGGACAACACCCCCGCCCCCCCGCCGCTCCCATTTCTCTGTTTGAACTTTGTAATATCGCGCGAAAGCCCTCATATTCGGCGTATTTCTCACGAATTTTTCAGCGAAAATTTCGATATAGTGCAATATATACGCAAAACAATTCGGGAATATTGGCCTCGTGGATCCACTGGGCTCTTACGGAATTCTGAGGCGCGTGTGGTAGGATGGGGATGGATCTCCTCTGGAGCGCCTCGGGGAAGCTCCGGCAGGGCTTTTCCTCGTTTCGCGGGCTGGTCGTTTCCGGGTGAGCCGTTGGGTCCTGCGCGCCGCGAACCGCTGGAGGCGTGAGCGTCTCGGATGTCCTCTCGGCCTCATCCCTGCCCGACCCCCTGGGGGTCGGGCCTCCGGAGGGAAGCGGAGATGCGCGGGCTTCGACATTTCGACCGGAACGTTCGTCTCTTCCTGATCGCCCTGGCCCTGCATGGGTTCAGCAGCGCCATCTATGGTCTCTGGTTCAACCTGCATGTGCTGGAGGGGGGCGGATCCCGGGAGCTCCTGGGTCTGCTGAACGCCCTGCCCTCCGCCCTGGCTTTGGGGATCGGCCTGCCGGCGGGCCGGTGGATCGATCGGATCGGCCGTCGGCCGGCGATGCTCCTGGGCGTCCTCCTGATGGGCCTGGGCACCATCGGGGTGGGCCTGGGGACGGGCCCCTTGCCCCTCGGGCTGGGCGTGGGCTTGATCGGGGTGGGATACAACCTGTTCGTGATCGCCCACGCGCCGTTCCTGGCGGAGAACGCCTCTGAGGCGGAACGGGCGGCCCTCTTCGCCCTCTCCTCGGCGGTCCTGTTCTGGGCCGGCTTCGCAGGCGAGCTGGCAGGGGGCGCGTTGCCGGATCTTTTCCGGGTGCTCGGGTCGGTGGGGCCGACGCCCTACGCCGGTCCCATCCTGTTCACCGCCCTCATCGACTTCGCCTCCCTGGGGCCGCTGCTCGCCATCCGGGAGGCTCCTCGCGCTCCGATGACCGCCAGGCCGATGCGCGGCCAGGGGCGACCCCTGCGGGCGCCGGTTTTCCACATGGCGGTCCCGAACCTCCTGATGGGGATCGGGGCGGCCCTCAGCATCCCCTTCCTGAACGTCTATTTCCACGAGCGTTACGGGCTGCCGGATGAGATCCTGGGCGCGCTCTTCGCCCTGGCCTCCGCCCTTACCGGGCTGGCCACGTTGCTGGCCCCGGCCCTGGCTCGTGGGATCGGGCGCATCCCGACCGTGGCCCTCACCCAGGGGCTGTCGGTGGTCTTCCTGATCGGGATGGCCCTTGCGGATCAGGCCCCGCTGGCCGCCCTGGCCATGATCCTGCGCGGGGCGCTGATGAACATGGCTTCTCCGCTCTTCACCGAGTTTTGCATGGAGCAGACCCCTCCGGCCGAGCGGGCGACGGTGAGCAGCATCCTGAACCTGACCTGGGAGGCCGGCTGGATGATCGGGGCCGCCCTCTCCGGGCTCCTGCAGGCCCGCTACGGCCTGACCGCGATGCTCCTCGGCACCGCCGCGCTGTATGGGCTGGGGACCCTCCATCAGTATCTGGCCTTCGCCCCCCGGGATCGCGCCCTGGCTCCCCAACCCGCTCCGGCCCTGCGGCGCCCGGCCGGGTGAGGGCCCGCCCCGCCCCGGAAGGGACCGTCCATGAATCCGGTCCGGAGGCCCCGCATGCCCGCGTTCGCAGACGGCCTTTCCCTGTATGGACAGATCCGCCTCCACCGGGGTAGAATAGGAGCGAGAGGGCCCGGGGGCAGGCGGAGGATCCCTCCGAAGGGGGGAGTATGGTTCTGGATCAATTCGGCCGTCACATCCGATATCTCCGGATCTCCCTGACCGACCGCTGCAACCTCCGCTGCGTCTATTGCATGCCGGAGCAGATGGTCTTCCTCCCCCGGGAGGAGCTCCTCACCGATGACGAGCTGATCCGTCTGGCCCGCCTCTTCGCCGAGCTGGGCTTCGACAAGATCCGCCTCACCGGCGGGGAGCCCACCGTCCGTCCCCATCTGGTGGAGCTGGTCGCCCGGATGGCTGCCCTCCCCGGGATCCGGGAGATCTCCATGACCACCAACGGCCTGCGCCTCAAGGCCCTGGCCGAGCCCCTGGCCCGCGCCGGCCTGAAGCGGGTCAACGTCAGCCTGGACACCCTGGACCCCGAGAAGTTCCGCCGCATCACCCGGTGGGGCCGGCTGGAGGATGTGTGGGAAGGCATCCTGGCCGCCGAGGCCGCCGGGCTCACCCCCATCAAGCTGAACGCCGTGGTGGTCCGGGGCTATAACGATTCAGACGTCATCGACCTGGCCGCCCTCACCCTGAGCCGCCCCTGGCAGGTCCGCTTCATCGAGGTGATGCCCTTCGCCGACGTCGCCCCCTTCGCTCAGCAGGCGGTGGTTTCCACCGCCGAGATGATCCGCGTCCTGGAGGGCGAATTCGGGCCGCTGGAGCCGGTCGGCGACGGCCGTCTGGACGGCGAGGCCCGGGTGTATCGCATCCGGGGGGCGGTGGGGACGGTGGGGTTCATCAGCCCGGTCAGCGAGCCTTTCTGCGCCCAGTGCAACCGGGTCCGCCTGACGGCGGAGGGACGGCTCCGCCTGTGTCTCTTGCGGGATGATGAGGTGGACCTGCGGACGCCGCTTCGCAGCGGCGCCGATGATGAGGAGCTGAAGGCCCTGATCCGGGCCGCCATCTGGCGCAAGCCCTGGGGCCACGGCCTCCCCGAAGGCGTCATCCCCACCGCGCGCGTGATGAGCCAGATCGGCGGGTAGAAGCGGCCTGGCTGAACGGCCACGCCGGACGACCGATGGGAAGGGAACATCCCCGCGCGCCCGTTCAGGGCCTCACTTCCACCATCTCCACCGTCTGCCCGCTCTCCTCCCCGACGGCGACCTCCAGGGGATAACGCCCCGGGGCGCAGGGCACCGGCACCGGATACCGGACCCGCCACCGCTCCCCCGGTTGCCAGATCGCCTCGGGTTGCGCCGGGTTCCACGGCCAGACCCCCTCGGCCTCCCCGAGGCGAACCCGCACCCAAGCCGCCGGAGGCGGCCCCTCCACCCGCCACCAGAGGGCGATGGTGAGCGTCCGGCACGCGCGGGGCTCTCCTTCGAGATCCACGTGGGTCAGGGCCAGGCCCGGCCATCGGGCCCGCGGCGGCTCCGCCCACCGGGGATCCTCATAGGGACGCGACGGGGCCGCTCGGACCACCGGGTTCAGCCGGGCGTCCAGCCAGACCTCCCCGCCCCGGTAGACCACCAGGCGCGGCCGATACCGCCCGGGGGGCGTCCCCACCTGGGCCATCACCTCATAGCGGGCCAGGATGGTGCGCGGATACGGCCACCGGGCCGTGTCCCACGTCTCGCCCCCCAGCGCCCCGTCCCACTGCCCCCACACCGTGCCGTCCTCCCGCTCCAGCCGGAGAGAAGCCCGCAACCCGGACGGGAGGGGCCCGGTCGTTCGCCATCCCACGATCACCGGAAGGGGGCGATCGATGGGGAGCTCCCCTCCCGGAAGGCCGTAACCCAGCCAGCGCAGGTTCGACCCGATGGGCTGGCCCGCGTGACCGAAGAGGGCCTCCGGCTCCGCAGGCAGCGGCCGAAAGCTTCCCCAGAGGAACCGTCGCACCCGGATCCCCCCGCTGAAGGTCCACGTCTCCACCTCATCCCCCCACCCAGTCCAGGGCTGCCGCCGCGACCTGGGCAGGGTCGTTGATCTCATCCCCCCACTGCACCAGCCACGCTCCCGAGGTCCCGGAGAGGACGGCGTTCAGCGTCGGGGCGACCGTCTCATAGTCCAGCACGTGGCGCACATCGACCACGGGATCCGCGGGGAGCGGGACCGGGGTGGTGGACCGGGCGTAGACCTGATAGGCCGGGAGGGCGAACCCGCTCACCAGCACCACCGCCTCCCCCGGCCCTCGCCGGGCCTCCACCGTTCGCACCGCCCCTCGCCAGTCGTCCTTGGTCTGCTCCGCGTGGCCCAGCGCCCAGAGGAGCGCCGGCCCGACGAAGAGGCCCCAGGCCAGCCATCCGGGCAGGAGGGCCCAGCGGGCGCGCCGGGCCCCTTCCGCCCAGCCCAGGGCCACCGCCAGATAGAAGGCCACCGTCACGCCGATGAAATAATGCGGGTGGAACTTGGGATTGCGGTAGAGCAGGCCCAGCCCGATGGCGAGGGGGAGGAGGCTGAGCCAGACCCATCGAACCCGCATCGCCCGCGAGCGGATCCCCATCAGAAGGCCGGCGACGAGGAGGAGGGCTCCGGCGATCAGGCCCGGAAGCCACGGGGAGCCCGGTGGTGGAAGAAGGCCTGCCATCCGGGCCTGCAACGCCTGGGCCTGCCCGAGGGTCCCCAGGGCCCGGATCAGATCCAGCCGTCCCGGCCAGAAGGCCCCCTGGGTTTGACCCACCCACAGGGCGTGGAGGGCCCCTGGAGCCGCCCCCAGGGCGATGATCAGCGCCCACGGCCAGCGAGCCCGCCCGCGCGCCCCGAGGAGGAACAGCCACCCGGGCACCATCCAGAGCATCGCGTAATGGGTGTAGACCCCGGCCAGGACCGCGAGGGCGGTCCCCCCCAGCCGGCCCCGGAGTTCCATCCACAGCGCCAGGGCCGTCCACATCCCCAGGGCCGAATACATGCGGACCTCGCGGGACTCCCAGATCCAGAAGGGGAGGGTGGCCGCCAGGGCCAGCCCGAGGAGCCCTGCCCATGGGGATCGCCCGAGGCGGGCCGCCGCCGCCCCGAAGAGGGCCACGGTCAACACCCCTACGCCCACCGAAAGGAAGCGGGCGCTGAACTCGGAGGAGCCCGCGAGAGCCATCCAGAGCCGGAGGATGAGATAGAAGAGGGGAGGATGTGCTTCCAGGGGCTGCCAGACCCCGGAGCGGGCCAGGGCGATGCTGAAGGCCTCGTCATACCACAGGCTCGGGCCGTCCAGACGGTAGACCCGCAGCCCGAAGGCCAGCGCGAGCAGGAGCAACGCGGCTCCGGGCCATGCCAGCCATCGGCTCCGATGCATCGGCTCCTCCTCCTCAGCGAGCGCGCAGCGCCCGGAAGACTTCCTCCACCTGCGCGGCGATGCGCTCCCAGGCGAAGATCTCGGCCAGCCGTCGCGCCCCCTCCTCCAAACGGGCGCGCGTCTCCGGCTCCGCCAGCACCCGGCCCAGGGCCCGCGCCAGGGCCGCCGGATCCTCCGGGGGAATCAGGAGGATGTTCTCCCCCTCCCGCAGCTCGGGGATCGGGACCCGGGGGAAGGTGCTCACCACCGCCCGCCCGTGGGCCAGGGCGGCCATCAGGGTGCCGCGGCGGAAGGAGACCCCGTCCCGATAGGGCAGGGCGCAGACCTCCACCGCGGCGAAGGCCAGGGAGATCTCCTCGGGCGGACGGTAGCCGGTCTCCCACACCGCATCCTCCAGCCCCAGCTCCCGGATCCGCTGGCGACAGGCCGCCGCGTAACCCCGCTGGCTGGGATCGCTGGGCGCCACAGAGGCCCCGATGTGGACCAGGCCGATCGCCATCCCCTCCTGGCGGAGCCTGGCGATGGCCTCCAGCAACACATCGAAACCTTTCGATGGATGGAGAAAGCCGAAGAAGCCCACCAGCGGCCGGTCAACGGGAAGCCCCAGCCGCCGCCGGGCCTCCGGGGGATCCGGGAGGTCGGGAGGAGGCTGGATGTTGCTGCCGATGGGGATCCGCCAGAGGGCCCGGAGGCCCTGGGCGCGCAGCCGGAGCTCGTCCTCGTGGTTGGTGACGATCACCCCATCGGCGGCGCGGGCCAGGAAGCGCATGCTCCACTCCCGGAGCGGGCCGGCCTTCGGGAAGAGATAGGGGACCCGGAGGTCGTGAAAGGTGACCACGAGGGGCGCGTCGCCGATCCAGCGTCGGGCGAGGGCCGGCCACAGGTTCATCGCCCCGCCCAGCCCGTAGGCGGCGGCCTGATACTGCAGCAGCACCCCCTCCGGCCGCCAGGTCCGCAGGGAGCGCCCCAGCGCCCACCAGGCGGTGAGGTCCCACCGGCGCACCACCCGATGGACCGGCACCGGGGAGCCGGCCTCCCCCATGCCCCGCCGGTCCGTCCACACCGCCACCGTGTGCCCCCGGGCCTGCAGGGCCCGGGCCAGCTCGCGGGTGTAGTCCCCCACGCCGCCGGGGAGCGGCGGATATTCGCCGGTGATCAGCGCCAGCNGCAAGGAGACCTCCCTTCTCTCCGGCTCATCCTGGATCGCATCTATGGTATAAATGAGGCGAAGAATCCAGAACAGGGGGAAGGGCGGTGCGCCTTTCGGTGATCATACCNGNTTACAACGAGCGGGCCACCATCCGGGAGATCCTGAGACAGGTGCGGGCGGTGGGCCTGGCGGACGAGATCATCGTGGTGGACGATGGCTCCACCGACGGGACGCGGGAGATCCTCCAGGAGGAAGCCCGCAACGGGGACATCCGGGTGATCTTCCACGAGCGGAACATGGGGAAAGGGGCGGCGGTGCGGACCGGCATCGCCCACGCCACCGGGGACATCCTCCTGATCCAGGACGCCGATCTGGAGTATGATCCGCGAGACTACCCCCAGCTGATCCGCCCGATTCAGGAGGGACGGGCGGCGGTGGTCTACGGCTCCCGCTTCCTGGGCCCGCGCAAGGCCATGCTCTTCTGGCACATGATCGGCAACAAGTTCCTCACCATGGTGACCAACCTGCTCTACGACGCCATCCTGAGCGATATGGAGACCGGCTACAAGGTGTTCCGCGCCGACGTGATCCGGAACATCCCCCTGCGGGCCCGGGGGTTCGAGTTCGAGCCGGAGATCACCGCCAAGGTCCTCAAGCGAGGCTACCGCATCTTCGAGGTCCCCATCTCCTACTACGGGCGGGAGTTCAAAGAGGGCAAGAAGATCCGCCCCCTGCGCGACGGCCTGAAGGCCCTGTGGACCCTTATCAAATACCGGTTCACGGATTAGGCGAACGCAGGCACGATGAGCGCCTCCCTCCCTCCTTCCGAAGAAGGCCGGCTGATCGAGGCCGCCCGGTCCGGCGACCTGGAGGCCTTCAACGCCCTCATCCGGGCCTATCAGGACCGTCTTTACAACGTGGCCTTCCGGATCATGGGCGATCACGATTCCGCCTGGGACGCGGTGCAGGAGGCCTTGATCTCGGCCTTCCGGGGGATCCAGGGGTTCCGCGGGGGATCCTTCCTCGCCTGGCTGATGCGCATCGTCACCCACGCCTGCTACGATGAGCTGCGCCGCCGGCGCCGCCGGCCTCAGGCTTCCCTGGAGGCGCTGTTCGTAGCGGACCAGACCCCGGAGACGGAGATGACCCTGCCCCCGGTGGAGGGGCCGGAGTTCTACGCGGAGCGTTGGGAGCTGGCGGAGCTCCTCCACCGGGCGATCCAGACCCTCCCGGAGGATCAACGCATCGTCCTGGTGCTCTCCGACGTCGAAGGATACTCCTACGAGGAGATCGCAGAGATCCTGAGGGTGCCCCTGGGGACCGTCAAATCGCGCCTGAGCCGGGCCCGGATGCGGGTGCGGGATTTCCTGCTCGCCCACCGGGAACTTTTGCCCGGCCGGGCTCGTCCATAAATAAGGGGAAAACCTCGATGCCCGTTCGATTCCGGTTCGATGAACATCAGTGGGTCCGGGAGCGGCTCTCGCTCTATCTGGACGGCCGCCTGGATCCCGAGGCGCGGGCGCGGGTGGAGCGCCACCTGGCCGCATGCGCCGCGTGCGCCCGGTCATGGGAGACCCTGCGATGGACGGTGCAGGCCCTCCGGGCCATGCCGCGGGTCCCGGCGCCCCGTCCTCTCGCGCTGCGGCCGGAAGACATCGCCCCGGCTCCCCGTCCGGTCGGGTGGCTCCGCCGGGCCGCGTGGGCCATGGCGGCGGTGTTCCTCCTCGTGCTGGGCCTGGATCTCGCGCGGACGCTGGGGCAGGCCACCGCTCCGCTCCCCACGGCCCTGGCCCCCATGGCTCCCGCGGAGGCCCCGGCGCTGCGTGCCCCGAAAGCGGAGGAGGCCACTCCCGCGCCGCTGTTCGGCCTGGCTGTTCCCTCCGAAACCCCCGTGGCGTCCCCGACGCCGATTCCCCCGGCGCCCGCGCCTTCTCCCTCCGCGCCGCCCTTCTGGCCCTCGCCGTGGCGGCTGATCGAGGCCCTTCTGTTGCTGGGGATCCTGGGGGCCCTGGCCCTGGACCGCTGGGGACGGCGCCCTCGATAGCGCTCCCGGATTCCGGGCAAGAGGTGCGTTCGAGTAGAATCCTGGAGGAAGGTCACCTCGTGCGCTTCGGCGGAGGCGGACGGTGGGCCGCAGGCCCGCGGTGACCTCCGTCGTCGATGGGAGGGGAAATCCGGGAAAGCGGGGAACGTTCGGCGATGGGGACGCCGTTGCGGATCGCCATTGATGGGCCGGCCGCTTCGGGGAAGAGCACCCTGGCCCAGCGGCTGGCGGCCCATCTCGGCTACACCTACATCGACACCGGGGTGATGTATCGGGCGGTCACCTGGGCTGCCCTGCGCCGGGGGATCTCCCCGGAGGACGCGGAGGCCCTGGCCCGTCTGGCGGAGACCCTGGAGCTGGACATCCAGCCCCCCACCGTGGCGGATGGCCGTCCTTACACCGTGATCGTGGAGGGCGAGGATGTCACGTGGGAGCTGCGGCGGCCGGAGGTGGACGCCGCCGTCTCCCAGGTCTCCGCCCATCCCGGCGTCCGCCAGGCCTTGAGCCGGCGGCAGCGCCAGCTGGGGTTGCGGGGGCGGGTGGTGATGGTCGGCCGGGACATCGGCACCGTCGTTCTCCCGGAGGCGGACCTGAAGATCTACCTGGACGCGGATCTGGAGACCCGGGCGCGACGGCGATATCAGGAGCTCCGGGAACGGGGGCAGGCGGTTTCCTTCGAGGAGGTCCTGGAAGCCATGCGGCAGCGGGACGCGCTGGATCAGGGGCGGGAGGTGGCGCCCCTCCGTCCGGCCCCCGACGCGGTCGTCCTGGACACCACCGCCCTGGACATCGAGGAGGTGTTCCGGAAGGTGGTGGCGCTCATCGAGGCCCGATGCCGGGAGGACTCCCGTGTGGCGCGTTGAGCTGCACGCCCACACCCGTTACTCCCCGGACAGCCTGCTGGAGCTGGAGGAGTTCCTGGAGATCTGCCGGCGCCGCGGGCTGGATCGGGTGGCGGTGACGGATCACAACACCATCGAGGGGGCGTTGCGGCTGAAGGAGAAGGCGCCGGAGCGGATCATCATTGGGGAGGAGATCCGGACCCGGGAAGGCGAGGTGCTGGCTTACTTCATCGAACGGGAGATCCCCAGGGGCCTCCCCCTGCTGGAGACCATCGAGCGGATCCGGGAGCAGGGCGGGGTGGTGGCCCTCCCCCATCCATGCGATCGGGCCCGGGGCTCAGCGGTGGGCCGGCGGACGGCGGAGGCCATCCTTCCCCTGGTCGATGCGGTGGAGGTCTTCAACGCGCGGTGCCTTTTCCCCGGCGACAACGCCTGCGCGGCGGCGCTGGCGGCCCGCTTCGGCAAGCCGGGGTTCTCCGGGAGCGATGCCCACACCGCCTGGGAGCTCGGGCGGGCGTGGACGGCGCTGCCGCCCTTTGAGGACGCGGAGGGTTTCCGGCAGGCCCTGTCGCACGCGCGCCTCACCCGCCGCCTCAGCCCTCCCTGGGTGCATCTGCTCTCCACGTGGGCGAAGTGGCGGCGTCGTTTATAGCGCCGGCCAGATCAGCCAGCCGGCCTCTGGATGACGTTCCACCCGCATAGGGATCCCGTAGGCGGCTTCCAGCAGCGCGGGCTGGAGCACCGCCTCGGGCGGACCCCCGGCGAGGGCCCGGCCCTCCCGGAGCAGAAGCAGCTGGTCGCAGAACCGCGCCGCCAGATGCAGATCGTGGATCGCCAGCACTCCCGCCATCCCTTCTTCCTGCAGCAGGCGGCGGATCATGCGCAGCAGGCGGACCTGATACTTCAGGTCCAGGTGAGCGAAGGCCTCGTCCAGCAACAGGATACGGGGGGTCTGGGCGAAGGCCCGGGCGAGCAGAAGGCGCTGCCGCTCCCCTCCCGAGAGGGTCTCCACCCGGCGCTCCGCGAAGGCCTGTGTGTCGGTGCGGATCATCGCCCGGGCGATCGGGAGATGATCCGGATCCGCGAGGGGGCCCCGCCAGGGATGATAGGGGGTTCGCCCGAAGGCGACGACCTCCTCGCCGGTGAAGGCCTCCGGCAACGTCGCCCCCTGGGGGACCACCGCCACCCAGCGGGCGCGTTGCTCCGGCGGCAGGGCGTGGAGGGGCACCGTCTCCCAGAAGATCGTCCCGCCCTGAAGCGGGAGCACGCCGCTTAAGGCCCGGATCACCGTGGTCTTGCCGGCCCCGTTGGGGCCGATCAACCCCAGGGCCTGCCCCGGCGCCACCGTGAAGCTCAACCCCGGGATCACCACTCGCTCCCCATACGCCACCCGGAGGCCCTCGACGCGCAGCATCCTCTCCCCTCCCGGAGCGGTCTCCGCCTCCAGTTTACCCGAGCTCGCAGCCTCTCGATTCNCGCCGTCGGACCCCGAAGGAGGCCCGAGGGGCGCAAGAAGCGCGCCGTCAACCAAGATGGCGGATTCCCNCCGCGTTTCGTTGCAGCGTCGCCGCGGCGATAATAGGATAGGCGAGAGGCCGCCCCGCCGCGACACGGGAAAAAGGAGGGGNTNATGGGANACCGCTTCCATCGATTGCTCTCCCGCCTTCCGACCCCGATCGCCTTCGTCCTGGATGAATTCTTGCGGGCGCCCGATGCGTTCCGCGCCCTCTGGCGGATGGTCGATGCCGCGGAAATCATCACCCGCTTCTTCGCCATCACCGTCCTCAGCGATCTCCTCCGCCAGCGAGGGGAATTCCCCGAACCTGTCCGAAATGTCCTGACGGAAAACCTGGAGCACCCGACCTTCGGGGCGTGGAGGGAGCTGCTCGCCGTTGCCGTCGACAACCTGCCCAGGGGAAAGGAGGGAGCCCGCTGCTTCGTCGCGGAGCTGCCCTCGTTCGTCCGGGACAGGTGGCTGCCGGCCCTGGGAGGGGGCGAGGACCCGCCTGAGGAGAAACTCATCGCCTTGCGCAACCTCCTCGCCCACGCCGGCCGCCTGCCGGATGTTCAGGCCCAGAAGCTGCGCGAAGCGCACCGTAAACGATTTGAAGCCCTGATCGGGGGCATGGCTTTCCTCACCGAGTATGACCTCGTGGCGTGCGACCGGGAGGCGTGCGATCGGGAAGAGGGGATCCTCCAGCTGAAAGGCCTGCCGGATCCCGAA
>JGI20132J14458_1000016_pt1 | contig 28213 bp, 27 predicted proteins | sample OctOCTMetagenome_FD_14458 | JGI IMG/M metagenome (IMG submission 14458)
CCGAAATTTTTAGACCCGTTGCTTCGTCCCTACTTTCCGAAATACACAGAAAACCACATAAACCACTTTTACGCTTTTGCTTACTATTTACGCATCCTCTACAAAGAACCGCTTTGGATAATGTATCAAAGATACAATGGTGGGAATTTAGTTTTAAAAGAGTGTCATAAAGCTAAGAGTGTGTGGTGGGAAGATTGTAAAACACAATGTAAGCGTAAGGATGTGTGCGTGTGGGTTAGTGGTTTGACTTGTAGGCAATACAAAAACGCTTGTGATATAAATTACAACTATTCTAAGAAAGTATACCAGAACGGGCAATACTACCGTATTGGTAAAGATAAGGTAAGATTTTGGTGAGGTTGGGTTATATTTATTTCTATGATTGTTTTAAACGACTACACAAACACTCCGTTTACTGTTGAAGAAAGTGAATTAGAAAACTTTGTAGTTAGTATATACAATGAACTTAAAAACCTAAACGAACCAAGACATACAAAGGTTAGGGATTATATCAGGGAACTTAATGGTAATTCGGTAATCCCAGAACCAGACCTTGATTGGCAAAGCAATATTAAGTCAAGTTTGTTTTTTCAAAAACTTGCTTTTGCTTATTACTACTTTAGGTCTTTGGTGGATAGGGCAAGTAAAAACTTATTGACTTTTTACGCATCGGACCCGCATAGTAAGATGCCTTCTATTCTCAAAAAGTGCTACGATCTTGCAATTTATAAGTCTGATTTCTTTCAAGAGGTAGGACTTACACTGTTTTACGGATTACTTTCTGGACACCTTGCTTTGCTTATAGACACAGATCTTGAGATAGACCAGTTTGGTGAGGTTGAAAAGAAACTGGTAGTAAAAGCTTTACATCCGCTTGATTTTTATATTTCAAACGATGGTTCTTTCTATGCATATGATGTATATGTTCCACTTGAAAAAGCTTATAGACTGCAAAAGTTTTGGATGATACAACCTGAAAAACTTGAACCTTACAACATTTCTACATCAAAAGAAATGGTAGAACATTTGGTAAAAAGTTCTCGCAGAAGGGCTTTCGTAAAACTTACTTACATATACGGGCGGTATGTTAATAATGATGTTGTATCTGTTCCGATTAAGATAACTCTTTTAAATGACACTAAGCTTGTGGATGTAGAACCTATTCAACACGCTGATAATCTTATGCCAATTGTTCATACATACTTTTACGCACCTGATTTTCAAATAAGCTTTGCGGATTTGTTGTGGGATTATTACAAAGAAGATACAAGACTTTTGCGGTCTTTCATTGATAGAGTTTTACTAAGCACAGCTACAGCTTTTGAGATAAATACTACGGTTATTCAACTGGATGGTGAAGAAGAGCTTGAAATTGCACCTTATATGGTATTTAAAACAAATTCTCCAGACCAAGCAGTTAGAACATTTCAACTTGCTTCAATAGATCCTAATGCACTACCTTTTAGGCAAATGATACTTATGGAGGCACAAAATATTACAGCAGTATCAGAAATACTTGAGGGCAAACCAACTTCAAAAGGAAGACCAACAGCCAAGGAGATTTTGATAAAGTCTCAACTTAATATGCAGTATGTGAATACTCTTATCAACAGAGTTGAAGAAGAGTTCATAGCGAAAGCGGTTCGTAAGATGCTTGCGGTGTTTATTCAAATGTTTGTAGATGAAATACCAGCAATGCTAACTCCAGAGGAAATTCAGGAGTTTAACGCGTTTGTTAATAAAGCGATTATAGAAGACAAACCGAAATACTATTACCTTGTCAAAAACATTTACAAAGGTATTACAATCAGAGTAGAAGGTTTAAGTGGTGTGATAAGACAAAAAGAGGAACTTGAAAGCTTGTTATCTATACTTGAATTGTTTAGTGAGCTTGGTGCTTTACCTTTCCTCAATGTGCCTATTATAGTTAAAAGAATAGCGGATATTATGCAATTACCTTCTGAGCTTGTGCGGATACCAACACCTGAAGAAATGCAAGCAATGGCTCAAGCACAGAAAATCAAAGAGGAAAATATCAAACAATTTATCAAACAAATTCTTTCTGATGAAGAAATGTTGCTTAAAATAGCACCCAAATCAAAAGACCTCTTGACTTATCTAAACCTTGCAATGGGAGGTGATACTAATGCAATGGAATGATTACTTTTTGATATGGTTTAACGTAGCAAACTTTTTGTTGGTGGTTATTTTGTTAGTTGTGGTTGTAGTGCTTGTTAAAAAGTTGATTATACTTCAAAAAAGATTTGAAGTTTTGCAAACAAAACTTGAAGTTTTGCGAGAAACTCTTCAGGAAGTAGCAGAACGTATTTATAAGATTGATGATAAGATTGATATAATCAAAGAGATTGAACAACTCGTAGAACGCATTCAAGTTAAGCGTGAAGAAGACAAAGACAAAATTAAGCAGTTTTTGATTAGAAAGTTTAGTCATGATATGGCAGGATGATGCTATAACTTTTCAAGAGGCAATGGAGAAGGAAACGAAATTCATAAAGTTTGTCTTTTTAGAAGGAGTGTATATAGGCAAAAAACTAGACAACGAACTGTTTTGCGACTTTCATCCAACGATTGAAACAGCTAAACTTCTGAAACAAGCAATAAAAATCTATAAACCAATTATTGTGCCAGACCCATATAAACCTACAAGAGAAGGTTTGTTGACAAATACAGGACAATACATTTACTTCCGACAGTCTATTGTGTATTACGATGGTATCATTAGACCAGTCTTCTTTAGCAAGATGTATTCGTCTGATGTGTTTGATGTGCAACCTTTCTCACTACTTGCAAGAGTTTGGAATAGAGAATTAGATTTAAAAACAGCGCAGAAGATTTATTTGGAGGCGATGGCACGATGAGAGTGCTTGTCTTTGGAACAGGTATTGAGTTTAGCCATGTGCTTGGTTTAGCTACGGCAGGGCATGAAGTGTATTACTACACAGATTATATCTCTCCATACCCAAGCTTTGATGACTTCGCAACTGGTTACGGTTTTGAGAACATTCAAAAAGTGCATAATCCTTTTGCTTACATAGACAAAGTAGATAAAGTAATTACTTTTGATGTGTATGGTGGAGATTTATTTACATTCCTTGCAAATAAAGGATACAAGACTTTCGGTGGTGGTATAGCTACGGAGCTTGAACTAAACAGAAAATTTCTCAAACTTATACTAAAATCTGCAGACATTCCAACTCCACAATACAAAATTGTGAGAGGTTTTAAGAACGTCAAATCACCTTGTGTAGTAAAGCTTTCTATCTTTCGTGGTTCTGCAGAAACTTTCTTCATCAATAACGAAACAGAAAAACGCAACTACGAAGTCAAACTGCGCAGAGAATTTGGAGAATTTCTTGACAAAATAGAGTTTGTTGTGGAAGAACGGCTTGAACTTGATGATAGATATGTTGAGATTGGAGTAGATGCGGTGTATGACTATGAACAAGGTGGATTTCTCTTTCCAATGCTTTGTGGAATTGAGTATAAGAAAGGTGTGTATGTAGGTAAAGTTTGCAACAGCTTGTCAGAGGTGCCAAAACCTATGCAAGAGACACTGGTAAAACTTGACCCTATTTTGAAGAAACTTAAATACAAAGGTTTCCTAAGCACGGAGGAATTTATCAATACACGAGGCACAGACCACTATTTCCTTGATATTACTGTCAGATCTCCATATCCTCTTGGACTTGGTTATAGGTATGCAATGACAAATTTTGCGGATGTGGTATTGAACGGTGCAAGACCTGTTTTCAGGGATAAGTTTTATATAGCTGTGCCTTTGAGGATTGAAGATGCGAAAGATTTCTTTATTTATGTTGATACTCCAGACCCAGAAAAAGACGCAAGATATAATTTTGAAGCTTTGATGAAAATCAATGGAGAATACTATATTCCCAAAGGTGAAGCAATACAAGGTTGTGTATGCGAATGTTTTTCTACGCTTGATGAAACGAAAATTATGAGGACTATAGAACAGTTGCTTAAAAAAGTCTCTGCTATATCATTATCTGATGATTTGTCTAATTTACCCAATGCTTTACAGGAGGCGAAAAAGTTATGGAGATAATGAAATACACACGGCTTGAGGAGTTGCTGAAAGAGTATGAGAAAATACAATCTTTCAACCAGAGAAGTCTTGATATTATGTCTATTGAGGTTCAGTTTCAAGGCTACAGAAAACTTCTTGAAGAAATTGAACGAGAGAAGCGTAATCTTGAAAAGCTTGAAAGACAAGCGGATGTGCTTGGTATTAAAAACCCAGTAAGAACAAAAAACGAAATAGCGATGGTAAAGACGAAACTACTTGAACTTGAAAAGTCTATCTACGATGCTTTTAAGTCTTTTAGGACAAAAGAAGACGCTTCTCCAACTACTGCTATACAAATAAACATTATAACTTCTTCTCCAAATAACCCAATATCAGAGGAAGAGTAATGAGTGAGGTAAAACCTACACTTGTTTCCTATAGTGCTGTAGAAGAAACAGTTCCTTTAAACTCTTGGTTAAGTAATTTTCCGTCAGGTAAATGGATAGATGCACAAAGTAGAAGCTGGTATTGGATTATGGTTAATGCTGTTAGTGTTCCCAGTGCTTATGAATATAGAGTGAAATTTGATGTTTTTGCAGAGAATATGACTTTGGTTTTTCCGTTTGTAGTTAAAACTTCAGACAAAAGCGTTAAAAAAGTTTTCATAGGTGATGTTGAGTATAAAGTAAGAAGTAAGGAAAATTACGGAGATAGGTTTATGGTGTCTGGTCAAGAGTTTAGCTTTAAAGTAGCAACAAGATACAAACTTACAAAACAAACTGTTCCAATTCTTATGCTTGGATACAAACAGGCGGTGTTTAAAAGTGTGGAATTTTTGACCAGCAAATACATTAGGTTTGGATTTATTTCTTCTAAATTCAACACAATCAAAGCAATAGAAACAAATTGTGTAGCAACACGAAATATGCAAGCTTTGTATATTACTTCAAACTTAGCAACTTGTAACTATGTTTCAACACATAATGCTTCAAGCACATTTAACAGCATTAATTCTTTTTCTGTTCCAGTTATAGCCAACTGTAGAGACACCTCTTGGGCAAGATTTGGAGGTATATGGCAATCATGCGAAACATGGATGCCATTGATTTAACTAAACTACCGATAGTGAATATTAAAGGTGATGCAGTGTATTTGTCTGAAGAAGGATTTATTGTGTTTCCTCAGATTACGAGACAAAGGAGCCTTGAGATAACTACACTATCAAACAATTTTGTAGAAGGTTTTGTTTTGAACGACAAAGTGTTTTTGGTTTTGAGTAGAAGCGATTTATATGATGTTTTTTACGAAAACACAATTAGAACTTTTACTAAGTTTGCAGGTGTGGTAGTATTTGGTGATGTTATCTTTTGTTTTGTAAATAACAACCGATGCTTAGTCATTAACACAGCAACAAACGAGACAAAAACTATAACAATTTTAGAACCTTCAAACATTGTTTATGTCTATCAGCTTTCGGCTTATCTGTTTGCAGTTATTACAACTCCTCCGACTACTTTGTATATCTATAGCATGGATGATGCAGGAAATATTGCAACAGCAAACGACGAAGATGTGATAATTCTTCCAGCTTATACTTACGGCGTGTTTGCAAATCCTAAAGTTAATCCAAGACTTGTTAAGAAAGACAATCTACTTTATCTCATTGGTGATGATGCTACGGTTTTGCTTAGTCTTCAAATCTCAGATATGATTTACCTGAGAACTGAAGAGACAGCTTTGCAGAAAGTTAGCCTGTTTCCAGAATTTGAGGAACAAGGCGTGGAGTTTGTAAGAGAAACGCAGAACTTCTTTCTCTTCAGAAACGGTCTCTTTAATAACCTTGTGTGGATTAGCAAAGGGGACAAACGGATTTATTTCTCCACAAACTGCTTGTATTTGTCCCAGCAACATGTGATATATGACAAGAACCTTTACACCCTGCAAGATACAATAGACCCAGAACAACCAAATATCCCACTTCAGAAAGAATTTACGGTGAAATTCAAAAAGAACGGACTAAACGGCATAAGCTTAGAAGTGCTTGAAACTACAGATTATGAGTTAGGACATATAGTAGTGCTTAGCAGGTTTCTTGACTTTCAAAACTTTTTCAACTACTTTGTTCATGCAACACGAACACATTACAGACTTGCTGTGCGTGGAGAAGAGTTTGTAGTTTCTTTATACACAGACCAAGCTTGTAGGATAAGGAGTTTTTATGCATGGTGAGGATTATTAAAGCTGGGAGAAGTTTTAGAGTGGAGAAAGGAGTTGTGATATATGTAGGTAAAGATTTGTCTGTGAAAGCAGAGTTGGTAGAACAGCCGAAGATTGTATCCATTGATGCAGACCTATATTCATGTGCTATATTTATATCTGAGGAGGAGAAAGTATGGCGACGGAAATAACTGTTGCATATGCAATAACTGTTGCGACGAATATAATCCAAAATAGTTATGTTGGTTTGATTAGACAAGATGGTTCAGAGTGTCCTATTGGTAGAACGGCATTTGGTGTTGCTGTTATAGATGCAACTTCTGACCCAAATTATATTGTGATTTCAAATTTAGATAATATTGTTTTTCCTATAGCATCAACTGATGTAGCACCGACAAGTAATCCAATTGTGCAAGTGGGTTTATACGATGCAAATACGGGTGGGAACCTTTTAGCAAAAACTGATGTGGTAGCAAAACCGTATTTGGCTGGAGACCAGTTTAGAATTCCTTCAGGTTGGTTGCTGTTTAAGATACAAAAAGTTGTACCTTGATGAAAGATATAATTCTTACACCTAAACAAGAAGAAATAATCAAAGCGTTTTTTGAAGGCGATAAGCTTTGGGTTATGTCTGTTGGTGGTAAAGGTTCAGCAAAGACTACAGCTACTTTGTTTATCCTGTTGCGTTTAATGTTTGACCAGCAGTATGCACGAAGCAAAATTCTTGTAGCACGGGAAAGTCTTAGAGACCTCAAAAACACTTTGATTGACGAATTCATCAGACTTTGCACTGAAAAAGGTATCAAACTTGGTATAGACTACGACGAAAACAAACAACTTCAGAGAATTTACTCGTATGTAAATCAGTCTGAGATATTCTACCTAAGCTTGTCTGACAAGAATGAACAATACAAGACTGTTCGTTCATACGAGTTTAATGTGATAATCATTGATGAGTTGGATAGGCTTAGCCAGAAAGCATTTATAGAGGCGTCCGAAAGGCTTAGGTATCCACATCGGTTTATTCGTGGGCTTGTAAATCTAAACCCTGTCCCAGAAACGCATTGGATTTACAAAGAATTTGTAGAAGAAAGCGGAACTTTTGCACCGTTTGTGCGTATTATTAAATCAAGTGTATATGACAATTTTATCTACGTGAAAGTGTCAAAAGACTTTTTGTCTAAAGCGGATACATACATCTACGACAATAAAGTTTATTATGTCATCAATAATAGACGGTATGAGATAGTTTCGGAGAAAGATGGCGAAGTAATAGCTAAACGGTTCAACCCTCCACACAGCTACCTTGCACAGATGGAACATAGACCTTACTACTATAGGCGAGTAATGTTGCTTGGAGAATGGGGCAATGCATACTTTGAAGGAAATGGTATCTATACTGAATACTTTTCTGAAGAAAACATCTACTCTGATTGGAACCCTAACTCAACCATGCCTTTTTACTACAATTTCTATGCAGGAATTGACTTTGGTTTTAGGCATCCTGCGTATGTTTTACTTGTTGAAGATGAACTTGGTAGATTGATTGTGATGGATGAATTGCTTGGCGAAAATGAGCCTTTGATTGTGTTTATAGAGAACGTGGCAAAGAGATTAAGAAGCAACTTTGGTATTACGATTCATGATGTAGAGTGGTGGGGTGATGTTGCTGGAAACCAACGAGAACAGTGGGATGGGATAACTTTGCTTAAGAAAATCCAAGATGAGTTTAGAATAAGTATCAAAACTATGCGAATTCCACAACTTCAAAGCATTGAAGCAATACGAGATATGCTTATCACAGACATTCAAGGCAAAAAGTGGTTGCGTGTATATCAGAACTGCCACATAACTATGAACGGTTTGCTTGGTGAGTTTCAGGTGGATGAAAAAGGTAAGTTGGTAAAAGACGGCTACTACGAACATATTCATGATGCTTTGCGATATGTTTGTTATCCACTTTACAGAAAGACAAAAACCTCAAAACTTGTAATAAAAACACCAAAATATTGACAAAACTTCAACACTTACTATATTATCTGACTAATGGAGGTAAAGATGAGTGATAGACTTGAGGATTTGATTAAAGAAGTAGAAGCTTTGCTTGGAAAAAGTGAAGAAGAGAAACCTGAGCAAACGAACCAATCAGAACAGAATGTAGCTTATCAGCAAACAAACTATGAAGCAGAAGAGCAAAATGAAGAGGATTATCAGCAAGCGTATCAGAAGTTGTATTGGGAGAACTGGAAGAACTTAGGAAGAAGTGTGTTTATTGGTAGATATTCAAGTGTGCCTAACATTGCTAAATATTTGCCGTTTATAGAACAGCGTGCGGAGTTGAAGTTTCAAACTGATGTTGCACAAAGCAAGGTAAAAGATAGCTACGACAAGTATCTGGAAGAAGCATTTAGAGAAGTTCGTGAGGAGCTTGGAGCTATAAGCAAGGATTATGTTGATATAAGCAAGACTTTTGTTCTTCAGGAAAATATGTCCAAGCAGATGGTGGAGAAGCCTTACACTATCAAAGATTACAGGAACGATTACAAAAAGATGCTTGAATATGCGACTTATAGAGATGTGGCAGAGATTGTTTATAAAGATGGCTCCGAGAGAGGGCGGTATGGCGAGCCTAAACTTAGACTTGGCGAAAGAATTGATGAAATTAATATTTAATTAATATTTAAATAAAGGAGGTGTGAAGCATGGCGATATTTTGGCAACCAACTTTGACACCTATGAGCCAGCTTGGTTTTTCTGATGATGAGTTTTTTTCTTACACTACTGAAGTAGGAACTTACAAGCTTAGTAGAGCGTCTATAAGCAAAGAGATAATGAAGAGAGCTATGCCTGAGCTAACATTCAGAAAGTTCGTGTCAAAATGGACTGACTTCAGGGCGGGAACAGACAGATACTTTGAGATGTGGAAAAAAACCACAGCTCCATTTAGCCAATACTGGCAACCTGTAGGAGAATTTGACCCTCTACCTACCGTGCAACCTGCTTACAAGCGGTATTCGGTAAGCGTAGAAGAAAGAGGTGCTCAGATACCCTGGACTGAAAGGGCACAAATCTTCTCTGCGATAGACATAGAAAGCGAAATAAGGAAGCATCTTGAAGAAGTAGTGGTAGGTTCCATAGAAAGAGACTTGATAAAAAATGCGTTCATGTATCTTGATGTGCTCGGTCTTTATACCTCAAGCGGACTTGAAGTGCATGTAGGAGTATCTGTTAATCAAACAAAGACGTTTGCAGAAGAAAGCGGTTTTCCAATCACGGTTAACCAATATACCATATCAGCAGGTACAACCTTTCAACCGCTAACTCTAAGTGCTATAAGACAATTCGTAATGGAGCTGGCGAGGTTGAATTGTCCAAGCTACGATGGAAGAGGCTTTGGTAGATATGTAATAATCATGAACGCACAAGCAAAAAACAGAATATACTCTGACCCAGAGTTTCAAACTATCTTCTCCAGACTGCAAGATACGAGAGCCTTCAAAGAAGGTTATATTGGTAGCTACTACGGACAAGAGATAGTAGAAGACAACGGCAGATGGATAGAGTTTGTGTTTGGTGAAGTTAATCCAAGCTTGCTTGACAAGTCCATCTGTATCTTTCTTGGAAAAGATGCAATAAGAGAAGCAATTGTGAAACCTGAAGAGTTTATGCATCAAAAAGGAGACTTCAACAGGTTCCGTGCAATAGGAGTGAATACTTACAGAGGCGAACAGCCTACTTGGTTCGCAGTTGAAGGGCAATCAGTTGGAGGCATATTGATAGCTGGTTAATAAATCATGACAAATGAGGAGCTGGTCAGATTTGTAATTGAAGACCGAAAAGTTCCGTATAACGACCAGCTCCTCACTCTTGCTCATCAGTATTTCAAGCTTGTGATAGAGGACCTTGAAAAACGGAACAACTTTAATTATATGCGACGAACATCTCTTTTTACCCTTCTCAAAGATAACTACTCAGTTGATTTTACTGAAGACATCAAGCAATTTAACGAGATTGTAGATAAGAAACGCAGAGCTAAGCTTATAGGTGATGAAGATGTAAAAATGCTTTTTGCGTATGCAACAGATGTGCGAGGCATACCGACAAGATATTTGTATATCCCAAACACAAATTCCGTTGGTGGAACACTTTACTTTGACTGTCCAGCATCAGACAATATTGACTATATAGCAGATTACTATGTTTATACCTACAGAAACAATCTTACGGAACCAAGTCAGTCTCATCCACTAATTTTTGAAAATAAAACTTTGTTAATTCATGCACTTAGTTTCTGGATTGAAAGATACTTTACTGCAGATATTAGTCTTGAGGCACAAGCGAAAACATTGCAAGAAGCATTAGAAAGGAGTGTTCAATCAAAACAGCGGTTTAAGAAGGCGAGATTAAAATTTTATTTCAGGAGGTATTGAGAATGCCTCTTAAGAAAATTGGTAGGAATATAGGTAGAATTATTAAACCAGTTCTTCCAATAGCTGGCGCATTGCTTGGTGGGTGGGTTGGTGGAAAAGTTGGTGGTATTTTAGGAGGTGCTTTAGGTAAAAATATTGGAAGAGTTGTAGGTGGTATTGCTGGTGGTTTGCTTGGTGGAGGTGGAAAAGTATTTGGTCTCCAAGACCAATATTCTACTCAAATTATGATACCTCCTTATGCACAAAAAGGAGCACAGATTTTAGAAGGATTACTTGGACAATCTTCTCAATTTGCACAAACTATAGCAAATATCAAGCGTCCTTATTTGGAACAGGCAAAAGTGTTTTTTGAGAATTTGCAAACTGAAATACCAAATTTGTTTAGTAGAACGAAAAGTGAAGTTTCAAATCTTTATGAAGACTTGCTTTCACGGACAAGAGATATAATTACATCGGAACAAGCAAAGCAAAACACAAAACTTGGTGCTTTAGGTTTGCTAAATACTCAAGCACAACAATGGACTATGGCAGATATTTTAAATAGAACAACTTTCCCGATATTGCAAGAGAAAACTAAAGCTTTAGCAGGTCTTACCACAGCTGAAGCAGATACTATGTTAAAGTATCTTTTTATGAAACCTGATTTCTATACAAGATTTGCTGATGAAATGGTAGCAACAGACCCGTTCTTACTTGAACAACAACACAAAATGGATATAGCAAAAGCAATGATGGGCATTCCTACGATTGTGCAACCTATTTATCAAAGAGGTTTGCTGAGAGACTTAATACCTATTGCTGGACTTGCTGGAATTGAATTGCTGAAGTATAGATTACTTAAATAGGAGGTAAGTGATGGCGAATATAGTAGTTCTACCTCGTATTGAAATTGACAATCCGTTTAGTGAGTTAGCTGAGATATTGAAAAACGAAACGATACCTATGATTGGACAACTTACTATGAATAAAGAACAAATAGCTATTCTTTCTGATACAAAACTAACAGACCATATACCTATTCTCAGACAATTTGCACCAGAGTTACTTACACAAGACGACAAAATTGACTGGAACAAGGTTGAAGAGTATTTACAGTCTGATGATTTATTTAAACAAGAAGTAGCAAATTATTTGATTAACGCAAGAAAAAGTAGAGAAGAGTTTGTTAATTTACCAATCGGTGTTAAGCTTGAAAAGTTAGGTTTTTATAGTGCAAAATCAAATCCTCAAATTTTAAAGAAAAACTTCATGGCACGAATAATCTCAGAAAAGTATCAAGAAATGATAAAAAACTCCAATCTGTCAGAAGATGCCAAATTGTTTCTCCTTGCTCATACACCAGAACTTGCAGAAAAAGTTGTGCAAAACCCAGCTTATTTTACTGCTTTTCTAAAGATACTTGACAAACACAGTAAGCAACAAAACATTGTACAACAAGAGAATAAAACCGAAACTGAACAAGACAATAAAGCTAGTAGTTGGCAGTTGAGTTTAGATGGGCAACAGAAGAAATTTGGTATTAAACTGGAAGAACCACGGCTTGTTATTCCACAAATTAGCTTTCCGCAGGTTTCTAAGACAGTAAAGCAAAAGAGAGTGAAACAAGAAGCTGGTATTAAGCAAGGTAGTGTAGATAAAATACGTTCTTTACCAAGCAGAACTGAGCAAGTTAAACCTCTATCAGAAGAAACTGATCAAACTAAAAACAAAACAACCGAGAACCAGCAACTCCAAATGCAAACATCAGATGAAATATTCCTTCCATCAGAGGTTCTATATGCCCCTGATGTTAAAAACATGTTATCAAGAGAGGAATTAAAGTCTATAGGAAAACACGCCTTAATAGATTTAGCATTACTCGCTTTATTAAGAGACCCACGAGCTCTTTTTAGAACAGGAAAAGGAGTAATAGGAAAAACGGCTGAAAAAATAGCGAGAAAAAATGTCAAAATAGATAGAGAAATAGAAAGAAAAGTTTTGGAAGCTATGAAACCAAATCCAAATACACCAACCACATTATCAAAAGAAAAGTCCGATTTCCATAAAAAACTTCAAAAAGCGAAATTAAGAGGAATGCAAAACACAACAAACCCTCCAGACCCACAAGAAGTATTTGAAATTTCAGGATACAAACAAAACAGAAAAGTATTTGAAATATCACATATACCCTTTAAAGAAACTCCAAATCCGCAAAAAGTTTTTGAGGTTTTAGGATATAAGCAAGGTGGAAAAGTATTTGAAATACCATATATACCTTCTAAAGAAACTCGTTGGGCGTTTGGTAAAGCAACTCCACCAAAACTTCATCCCGAAGTGCAATATGAAAAATTAAGACAAAAAATGCTACCAGTTTTAGCACAAAAAGAAACTCGTTGGGAATTTGCTAATGCTAAACCTCCGGCTGTTGTTTTTAGAGAAGGAAGAATGACTGACTACATACCTCCTCAGTTTGAACGGGTTTCTGCTGTAAAACTTAAAGAACAAGCAAGACAAAAGAAACTGCCTGCAATTAAAGAAGATACAGCAATAATGCTTAAACCTAAAGAAACTCCCTACAAAGAAGCTGTCGCACAACAAGGTTTCAAGACTTCACAAATACTGGAAGAATTTTTGAAGAAGACACAACCCACACAACCCAAAGTAGAAACTAAAGAAGCTGTTCTTAAACCTATCAAAAAACTTGAAAACCTTGTTAAAGAAATACCAGAGGAAGCGAAAAATGACCCAGAAATTAGGCGAAGGTTTGTAGAAATTGTAAGAGATTTGAAGAAAATTTCAAAAGAAGCACCATTTAGAGATGTGTCTGATGATTTAAGGGTGTTAGATGCAAAAGCAGATGAACTTAAAGTTTTGCTTAGAAAAAAGTATGGCGAAACTAAAACTGCAACAAATGAAGTAGTATCAAATACCAAAAGGAAGAAATCTAACAAATAAGGTATATATTTATCTCTATGCTACCAGCGTTGGTTAAAGGATTAATAACTAAAAAAACCGTAATACCTACAACAGTTGGTGGAGGTTTTCTTGGTCTTTACCTTCTCGGAAGAAATACAGATGATACTAAAAGTAGCAAGAATATAGAACTTAAAAACCAATCTAAACAATCTCTTCAACCACAATCTACTACACAATCTAAACTTCACAAAACAGTAGCCAAACCTACCACATTACAACCTCAGACTATACAACAAACCCAAAACCAAACTTCAAACACTTCAACTCCAACAGTAGGTGTATTTTTACCTGAACTCTTAAAACTATACCAACTTTCAAACACACTTGCTCAGCAATACGAAGAAGAAGCAAAAACTTATTACCTAGTCTTTCAGGAGTATTCAGAAAGGCTTGACAAACTCTTGCAGTATCTTTCCATGAGTTTGGCAAAAACTCCACTTGGTATGATGAGTGGTTTTGACTTACCTGACATAATAGACAATCTTCTTAAGTATTACCCGTGGGAGTATGCTAAGCAAGTTTTCCCAAAGGTTTTGATGGGTTACTATATTCTCAAAGCAAACGGGCACGAAGACTTGTCCAGATATACAATTGAAGATTTAATTACAGCGTCGGAAAATCCAGCACTTGCTGAAGCTACAAATCAAAACTGGTATAATTTGCTTTTAAACATTGCAGAAAATTACAAACTTGTTATGCAATCGGCACTTGATCAGATAGGTAAGTTGAAAGACTTGTATGCATATAGACTTAATGTTCTAAATACACAAGCAAGTTTTATTAAAAACATCATTGATGTTATACTGAAAGAAGAAAAACAGAATTTTGAGAAGTTTATCAAAACGTGGGATATGCGGATTAAAGAACTTAGAGCAAAAACAGACGCATCATACAAATCAGGCAGACTTGCTTTAGAGAAAGAAAAACTTAATTTGAAGAGACAACAAATGGAACAAAAACTTCAACAAATTCCTATTCAAATTGAAAGCAGAAAATAATCATGAGCTGGGAGAAGTTAGCTAAACAAATTAGTATAACTCTTGAAAAAAGCATCTCAGATTTGTTTGACGCAACACACCAACTAACTCGTGGTATAATACCTTCAGCTAAACAAATTAATGATTTCACGAAAAAACATCTTGGTTTTAAGGCTTTTGCCTACGCACCATCAAGTTTTGATACACCACAAGAATTAGCAAAGCAAACAAAGCAAATGATAGACTTTGGATTTTCAAGCTATGCTATAGATTTTGTCAAAGAACTCAAAGAACAAGGTGATGTTAATACTTTACAAGAAGTAGCTGACTTTTTATCCAAGAAAATTCAAAACGCTATAGCAAAAAGAAAATTTGAACAGGTTGTATATCTGTCTGCGGTAGCAGAACAGCTTGACCCAAATTTCCGAGAAAATCTGAAAAAGTATCTATCTGCTACCAAGCAAAACAGCGAGTTGTTATATGAAGCAATAGAAAAAGCAAGAAACAAAATAAACGAAGTGGAACACGTAACTACGATTTTGAACCTTACTGCACTTGGTCTTGGAGTTAGTAGCATTTTAGCAAGACCTTTCTTAACTCCGATGCTTAGACTTGCTATTGATACTTTTACTGCTGGAACCCTTGCTGGAAGCGTTGTTGGTGAAATGAAAAAAGCAGAGATACAAGGTAGAAATCCTCTTACTGCACTCCTTGACTTACCAAACTTTGCTGTAGCTTATGACTTGGTTAGGTCTGTTAGAACCGCACCCACATCTCTAAAAGAAACTACCGCAAAACTCATTCTTAATAAACCAACAGAACAACTCATACCAGAAGTCATAGCTGATATAACACCTTCTTTCAAAACAAAACTACAAATTACAAGAGACCTTGAAGAAGTGAAAACTGCTTTGACTTTTATAGATAAATCTTTGAGTGTCGGAGAAAATATTAAAGACAACATACTACAAGCATTTTACAAACATGCTGGCACCAAGTCTGCTGTTGCTTTTCATAGAATGGTGTCTGCATACTTGCATGACACAAAACTTGCCTCTGAGTTTTCTGCTGTTGCAAGATATATCTACAACAAAGAAAATGTCAAGGAGGTTTTAAAACGCTACATAAGAGAGGACGGTTCCATCAAAGTCAATGCTGGTGAAGTAGAAAGAGTTTTGCTTGAATTGTCTAAACAAGACCACGAAATTTACAACTACTTAGCACTGCAAAGAATAATAAGCTTGATGCACGCTATTAACAGAGCACTTGATGATGGTGCGGAAGTGATACATGTTAGAAGAACAGGAGGCAGAGAGTTAATTTTCTCGTTTAATCCTCTTGAAACAAAAGTTGATGAGATTATAAAACCGATTTTTGATGAGTTGGACAAAGAAAACACTCTCACGCTGACTTGGTTGAACAAGAAAGAAAATGTTCCTGCGTATATGATACTCAAACCAGCATATCATCCAAGCTATGACAACTTTATAATTCTCAGGGCAGAACCACTTGTCGTTGCTACAAAAGAAGGTAAGACTATTGACGAGTTGCTACCTGAACTGAAGAGGTTCTTTTCCGATGATGAAATTGAGCAGTTGCGAAAGATTGTCGGAGACAGAAAAATACTCTTGCTTGAAGATGAGTATTTTAGTGTGCCTTACCATAACATCTCTTCAAGCAAAGAGTTTATAAACAGTGCTTTGAGAGTAAGACTTAAACAGAACTTGAAGATTGATGATGACAATGTAGAGTTTCTGTATGGTAAATTTACTATCTATCCAAATGCTACACTATTTCCGCACAAGCTTGAAAAGATAGCCGAAAATCTTGAAGAGTTGAAAGGTGTTTTAGAAAACGAGTTGAGGGCTAAAATCACAAGAGTGATTGAAACAGCTGGCGAACTTGATGATAAGACTGTTCAAAAAATCATGCAAGCTTTGTTGGGAGCTGAGGATGTAGAAATAGAACTGACTAAAATTGCCAGACAGATAGAAGAATTAGCATTCAAACAAGCACCTGAAATACACAGAGAAGGTAAAGGTTTTGCAATACTCTTCAAAAACTACGATAGTTTAGTAGATTACGCATCGTCAAAGGTGTGGAGTAGGTTGTATCCAAACTTAGCTGGTATCAAAAGCTTACGAATTTTGAGAGAGTTCATAGAGAGGAACCCAAACAAAACTGATATGCAAAAGCTTGTGCTTGATTTCATCAAAACACTTGAAGGCAAGACAGGAAACGAACTGATAGACGCTTTGAAAACTTTTAACCGCTATCTTGGTTCTGTCTATACAATGTTTAATATACCTATCACTGTTGCAAACTACGGACAATACCTTGCTATAGCTTCTACACTGTTCCCAAGCTTGAACTTGTTTTCAAAAGCATCGCTAAAACACTTGATGGAAGAAATAAGAATAGCATATAGAGAAGCTGGTGTAAGACACGGACTTTACAAATATCATGCACTTAACCCATTTGTGCCGTTGGTTGAAGGTCTTATTCGTTCATCTATCAAAGCAACAATTGATGATGAGGTTGGGTTTAAAGCTGTAATAGATGATTTAGCAAGATTTATTACAAAGTTCAATCAAAAAGATGTTGAAATTGTAGCTAAAGAATTGTATGACTTCTACAAACTGAACAAAGAGTTGCTTGTAGATGATTTGGAACGAATGATAATCGGTGGAGACTTACGAACACTAAACACTTTGTTTGTAAGACTTGGTCCTGTTAGTACAAATACACTTGAAGCAATAATTTCATGGTATCGTTTTATTTTCTCTCCTCTCTCGCTCGGCTTACAAGCTACTTACAAATTCTTTACAGACTTAAGCAGAGGAGATGTTAGAGCACTTGGTAAAGGTCTTGTATTCTCTTCGCTACTTGCTTTTACAGTTGGAACTCAAGCAGTGCCTTACTTTACTCCTGCTGAAGTTGGTTATAGCTTAGCAAAAGATGTAGCAAACATCATAGCAAAAACGCTTGGTGTAGAAACTCCAGAGATACTTGATGAGAAGAATTTAGGTTATGCTATAAGCAAGAGAATATTAGGTTCATTTGGTATAGAAGTGCTTGACCCACAATCAAAATACTACCTTTTTGAAGCATCTGGAAGAGAAGTAGCTAAATATCTTGCGGGACAAGACTTGATTGGAGATAATAGGGCTTGGAATATTGTAGCAAGAGGTTTGAATATCTTACGTATGCTAACAAATGTAAGCGAGGCTGGACTTGTTTCACCCGGTGCAATGTCTTACGATTTAACACTGTTCTCTCTAATAATTGAACTTGGTAAAAACCTTATCAAAGAGTTGTGGTCTGTAGAACGTGGAGATAAGACTTACGGTGATGTGCTTATGAGGGTGCTACCAAATCTCATCCCAGCAGGTCGCAGAATGCTTGCCTTGATTGAAGGCAAACCGCTTGTAAAAAGCAATTACGGAGAGGTAAGAGAGTTTTATGGTGTAGGTAAAGAACTGTCTGAAAAAGACTTCTATACCACAATTGGACTTGCTTGGTATCTTGGATACTTGGCAACATTTTACGATGGTGTATTTACAAACTTTTTCTTTGACAGTTTAGCCAACTGGTTTGATATAGAACCTGAAAAGTTCAAGAGACCAAAAGAAACTGAATACTACAAGGTTATCAATCTAAGAGACATTAAACAACTACAAGACGCCAACCAGTTGAAGTATATGATTGCTATGTTCAAACATTTAGACGATGAAGGTAAGAGGTTTATGCTTGATAGAATGCATAGGCTTGTTGAAAACAGTTTAACTAATAGGTCTAAGAACTTGGAAACGATTCTAAAGCATTTTGAAAAAGATTTTGAAAAGAAGGAAGAGATACTGAAAAATTACGTTGAGTTTTACAATTTCGCAAGACAGTATCTCACTCCAGAAAGCCGAGCATATCTTGACCAAAGAGTAAAGTTGCTTATAGATATATACAGAATAGCTAAGCAACAGCGAGGAGGTGAAGATGAATGAGGTGTTGTCAATATTTAACTCAATGTTTAATGTAGTTAGTTTTGTGCTTGTAGTATTGCTTATACCATTGGTGAAGTTTTTGTTTGATTTGCGGTTGAAAATTGAACGAATTGAAGTTATGCTAGACATAATTTTGAAAGACATAGATAAACTAAAAAAGGAGATTTGGGATGGAGAAAAGGATAAGGATTAAAGTTGATAATGTTGTGATTGAAATGCCAGAAAGTGTAGCTTTACAAAATCCGTATTACAGGATACTGCTACAACAAGGTAGCATGGAAATGCTTCAGCCAGAAGTTCAAACGCCTTCTTCTGATACGGAGAAAGAAGAGAAGCAGGATTCTGTGGGTATTTCCAAACAAACTTTACCTCATAAAATCCAGCAGAGAGGTAGGAGGAAAAAGGAGGTTGAAGAGAAATAACAATAAAATCTGGAAAACCTATAAAGACTGTGCTGTAAAGTTTGATTGACTTAGCAAAAACTTTGCTTTTGAGAAGCCTATAGATGTCTTTTTCTCTCTTTGCTTTGAACTTAAACTCTACTTGATAAACTTTTCTCAAGTCTCCTAACCTCCCTTTGTTTTAAACCAAGCACTTTTGCAATAATTTTGTAAGGCACACCAAGTTCTCTTGCCTTACGAATATATTCAATTTTTTGTTCATCAGATACAGTCCTAAGTTTTTTCCTGAGTGCCTGAGTTTTACCACCTGACCTTTCAAGCTTTTCTTTCCAAAGAATAGGTGCAATATTACAAGGATAGTCTCCTACAATATCCGCAATTTCGTTGATTGTCAGGTAAAGTTCAGCGTAAAGCTTTTTTACAAGTTCTTCAAGACTTTTCCCACGTATCTCCCACATTTGGCTGCTCCACCTCAAGTTTTATTTTAGCAACCCTATTACCAAACTCTTCTGCTTTTTCAAGACACCAATCCCACGCTTCTTCCATCTTCTCTTTAATCAGCTTAGCTAAGTCTTGTGCTTCTTTACTGTCTGCTTCCACCACTATCTCATCATGCACAAGATTAACTATCTTAAGGTCTGGTTTTGCTTCCTTGAGTAATACTATAGCTTTCTTGAACAGTTCCGCACCACTGCCTTGTATTTGATAATTGAGTAAGTCTTGTGGTTTCCACGCACGATATGTTCTGTTAAGCCATGTTTCGTTATCCACATACTCGTTGTATTTAAAACGTTCATATGCTACTTGATGCTGTTCTGCGATTTTTGTATAATACTTCTTCCACTTTCTGACTATTTCATATGCTTGTTCCTCTGTCATATTAATACCATTCGTTATACAATATTCTGCGAAACCTTTTGGTGCAATACCATAAATAAGTCCAAAATTCGCAGATTTTCCAATTTGCCTTTCCTCCTTGCCTACCTCTTCTATGTTCTTTTCAAACAGTATTGATGCGGTAAGTTTGTGAAGGTCTATGCCTTGCTTAAATGCCTCAATAAATTCAGATTCATTCCAGATTACCCCTGCAAGTCTTAACTCTATCTGAGGAAAATCTGCAGTAATAAGCCTTTTGTCTTCTGTATCAAAGCCTATGAATTGTCTAAGTCTGCGTGGTATCTGTTGGAGATTTATATCGGAGCAAGACATTCTGCCTGAGGGCGCCGTTGTAGTAAAGAAGTTGCCATAAACTCTACCACCACTTCTTTTAGCTATATCATAGAGGTCTTTTGCGAAAGCAAGAGATTTCTCCACTTGTCTTGCTTCAAGCACCCTTTTAGCCATTTCGTTGCCTTGCAAGGCTAAATCCATCAACACATCTTTTGAAGAACTATCTACTCTAAAGAATTTCGCAGTTTGTTTTGGAGAGTTGTAATTGAACGGTATCTCTTTTTGCATCTGATTGCGAAGTTGAGTTAGTCTGTGTATTTCTTCTTCTAAAGCTTTCAATTTCACTGGCATACCATTTTGCGATGTTTCTACTACAATCTTTTGTGCTTGTTGGTCAAGCTGATAAACAAGACTGTTAAGTGTGCTTGATGTTAGCTGTTCATAAAGCAAGTGTGGTATGTATGCATCAAGTGAAGCATAAAGAAGTTGTTCGTTGCTAAATGAATGAAATATGTTGTTTTTAAAAGTCTCACGGATTTTTGTCTTGTCCATCGGATATTCTATACCAAGCAAATCTCGTGCCACATCATCAAGCCTAAAACCTTCACCCTTGGTTCCGTTTTGCTTAAACCTTTCATGATGCTGAACTTTTATTGCAAGCTGAACATCCACAATCTTTTTGTCTCTAAGTTGTTCGTATGTGTAGCCAAGAGCCCTTAAGTCAAAATCAAGACCCCAACCTCTTATTTCTGAGAACTTTAGAAGCCACTCTTTGAACCTTGTTGGTTTTTCTTTGAGAAGGTTAAGGCAATAAACTTTACGTTCGAAGTGTGGTTGATAGATGCTTGCAAGGACTGGTCTATCTCCGTCTGTTTCCAAATCAAAGTAAATTGGTTCGTTGAATTTTGTTGGTATTTCATCAACGCTATCGCAAAGTACTGGTTCTACTAAAGCTTTTGGTTGAGGTTTAAGAATTGGTTTTGGTATATTCATCCTCTTAGGTAGAGATAGTCCATCCTCTCCTGTAAAGTGTTTTTCTAACTCATCTTCTTCCTCGTTGTCTTCATTTTCTTTATTTTCGTAATCAAACTCTTCTACTGGTGGTAAATTATCGTTTGGTGGTGTATTATCGTCATCATCTCCACTTGGTAAGTCTTCATCTGGTGGTGTATTATCACCGCCATTGTTATCTATAAAATCTTTCAAATCCTCAAACTTAAAACTTTCTACAAAAAGATTGTGCAACCTGCGTAGTCCTGCTTCACCATGTATAGAAAGCATAAGTTCTGTAAAAACTTCAAGAATGCTTTTGTAGAATTCTGGATGGTGTTCTTTGATATAGGTTAGTCTTTCGTATTCACGAGTAACCATACCTTCAAACCAAGCTGGATTACGTCCTTCTACAAAAATTGAACCAAGATAAACAAAAGCTTTTTTGTTTTCATAATACTTCATAAACAACAACTTCAAATACGGTTCAATATCTGTTGTTGGGACTTGCACACCTGCAATATCAATAAGTTTTTTTATTGTCAATCCTCTAATTGTAGTTTTCTTTATCGGATTATTAGATGCATTGTAAAGCCCATCCGCAAGATCTCTCAGATAATCAATGATTTTGTTTAGCTTACTCTCTTCTTTTGGAAGAAGAGTATCATAAAACTTTGCAAACACATTACGAATATACTGCTCAAGTATAACAAAAACATTAGCTTTTTCCTCATCAGACAAACCAAGAAACTCTAAAAACACATGAATTGACGCATAAATAAGCTTCAAGTGATTGTCAAGAGACTTCACAATTCCGCGCAAAACTTTTGACCTTTTTTTGTCAAATTCATTTCTAAGGATTTCAACATCTTTATAATACTGAGCTAAAGCTTCTATATCTACATGATTTTCTATGAAATCAATGAGTTTAAAAATGTAACCGTGGTTGTATTTGAGAATCGGTAATATCTCGTTTGTGTAAAATTCTACCAAAGCAGTGTTTTTTTGCTTTGGTAACTCATCAACATCAAGCACTATGCTTCTACGATAGAGACCTTCTCTGTTTTTACAAAGAACCTCTACAGCTAATGCGTTCTTTTCGCCACTAAACACAACAGGAACCTGAATTGGGCTAAATCTCTCGTATGCAGTATCTTTTGAAGCCTCGTTTGCTATTGCATATATCATGTTCGCTATTTCTTCCTCTTTGTCTTTTCTCATCCTAAATTCATCAAGTGGAAGAGGCATGCCAATATTTCCAAATTCTCTGAGAATCTTTGCCGTTGTGGTTTCAGTAATTTGTATAACCTGTGGTGTGCCATACAGTGCGGATGCAATACGAAGTCTTGTAGTTTTACCTGTTGTAGTAAAACCACGTAAAAAGATTAGCACATTTGGTTCTGAGCTGGCTACAAACTTATCTCTGAAATACTCTTTCGTGATGTGTGAAATGAAGTGTCCGAGTAGTATAAGCATAATTGGATCTTTTGCTTTTACAACTCTGCGATACGCGTTTTTCCACGCTTCAAAGGAACCATTGACAATTGGTATGTAGTAGTTAAGTCTGTTTGTTCTATCCGACCACATGTAGAAATTCAAGTCTTCTGCCCTAAATGAGTCCATGTTTGCTACTACCATATCCCACTTTCTCTTCAAATCGTTATATTTGTAGCCCGCCTTGTCTATTTCTCTCACTCCTCTTGCAAGTTGGAAAAGCGTAAGATAGTTCGTGAGAAGTTTCTTGAAAAGCTGTTGATTGTAGAAAGTCAAAACTATAAACTCGCTAAAATCTGTATTTGCTGAAGCAGTAAGGACATAAGGAATAAACTCGTATTTATCTCTGTAGAAAATTTTGATGTATTTTTCCTTGCGGTTTGGTTTATTGTAAAGCACCACGTCTTCTATTTTGAAGAGTTCGCAAACAGGCTCGTTTGTGTCTTCTTTTACCCAAAGGTTTCGTTTTTCATCTACTTTGAAACCTTCCAGCCGTGTCTCAAGATAAAAGAGGTCTTTAAACCAGTTGGAGATTAGTTTTCTCTCTCCATATTCATCAAATATCCACCTTGCATATTGACAGTTCTTGCATTTTTCATCTGCGTCCACTACACGTCTATGCACAAAAGAACAAGAGAAATAAGGCAAGGTTTCTCTATCTTTAAGCATCCATTTCAGAGTATTGCGAAATTGTTGTTCCGGTGCAATTACTACTTTACCTTTCCAAAATTTTGATTTTTGAAGAAACTCCTGTTTGTATTCCTCTTTTTGCGTAAGAACATACAAAAACGCATACTTCCAAGACAAAATAAACCACTCGTTGTATGTATGCGTTTCCCACTTTTCTTCTAAACTTCTTATTACAGGACACGCATTCCAAAGTGTAAGTGCCAATCCTTCCGATATTTGAGAAATTGGTATTCTGCTATATTCTCTTCGTTTAACAGGAAGCCCGTTTATCAATATATCAGTATCGTAGTATTTGTTCATTTCTTCAAGAAGTTCTTTTTTCGTATAAGGTTCCCGTAATTCGTAAATTTCGTTGCTGTATCTTGTTGCAATACTGTATGTGTGGTCTATCTTATCTGCGTGTTTGCGAAGATTTGACTTAAGATCTTCAACGTAGCTGTGTATCATGTAAAGAATTTCTTTATCATCACATTCTATAAAATCCTGCGTTATGTAGAAGATATGCCAACCTTTAATAGTTCTAAGAATGTGTGTTGGTTGTATAGGTAACAATTCTCTGTTATTGACAATCTCAAGTATTTGGTCAAGCTTTAATGGTTCGTCTATGTCAATTCGTATAGCTACCTTTGTCCGCTTAAAAAAGTCTTGTGCATTTCTTTTTTCAGCAAAAAGTGAAAGATAATACCTGTTGCGTTCTCTTGCGAGTTTGCAATATTCTTCAAACTCTTCTACCCACTTTTCCTTGTTTGTTTCATTCCATCTGAGAAAAGCGTCCTTTATCTCCTTGAGTTCTATACCTTCAGGTGTTTGTGTTAGAACAAGCACATAATCTGGAAAAGTATAACCATACTCATCCTCAACTATCAAACCTATCTTGACAAGCAGTTCAAAAAATGATATACTCCTCATAGCTGTTCCTCCTCCTTCTCCTTTTTTATTATACCACGAAAATATTCACAATGCTTCTTGTAATGACAAAACTGACAGTAGCCAGTCAAAAGTCCTGTTGGTGGAAACTCTTGAACCTCAAGCAGTCTTGCTACAGATTTTACAATAGCCAAAACCTCTCGCTTTGGTATAAGCTGTATCTGAAACGTCTCAACTTTGTCTGGAAAAACATAGTGTATGTGATAAGTGTCTGCATCATCCGTGAGAGAGTAGACTGAAAGCTGAAAAACATGTTTGAAGTCTGGAAGCGGTCTGTCGTGTCTCGTAGTCTTAAGTTCTATCATCTTGCGTCTTTGTGTTAAAATGTCAATGTATCCAATAATAATTACATCATCTATCTCAAGTTGAAACTCTTTTTCCGTTGCAAGCACGCCTTCTTCCGCTATCCTCTCAAGCGTGCTTTCGTAGGTATTGTAGAATTGAATAGCTTGTTTAAGCACATCTGGTGTATGCCCGTCTTGTTCAAAAAACTCTTGTGTAACTATACCGATTGCTTCTTCTTTTGTGTGTCCTTGAAGTCTCAATTCAACCATTCTGTGAAATATAGAACCCGTTTTCATAGCTGGTGTTTCCTCCTTCATTTGAAGTCTTAATTGCAATGCATACGGACACCTTGAAAAGAGAAGTATCTGCGATGCTGAAACAGTTATCGGTCTTGGTTCCACATTTCAAGCCTCCTGCGTCCTTCTTAAATATTCTACTACATTTCGTTTGCTTTTCAAGATACGTAGCACTGCTTTGTCAATTCCGTTTTGAACCAAGTAATAGACAACCACTTTTTTGTCTTGTCCTGTCCGATAAACCCTACCTATCGCTTGTTCAAGGTCTGTATATTTTAGAGGCAACGATGCAAAAATAATATTTTTGTAATTCCGCTGTAGGTTTGCACCCTCTCCCATTGCATATGTGGAAACAATTGGTTTATCCTGCTTTGTTATAACTTGCATCCGATACTCCGTAGGTGTTTGACCAGTAATGCAATACACCTTGTTCTCAAACCTCTCCTTAACTTTATTCACAAACTCTACAAACAAGCTAAAAACAATCGTATTTGGATTTTCAGACAAAAAGTCAATCACAAACTCAAACTTTTCTTTTGTCAAAGCTGAAGCACGATACTCTTTTATGAAATTTGCAAGTTCATAGTTGCTAAGTTCGTATTCTAATTCAACTGGTTGTAATTCAACAGTAATTTCTTGCAACGGTGGTAGTTCCAACACATCCTCCCTTCTTACAACGTGAGCATATTTTTCAAACCATTGCTTTAGTTCCTGCTTAAATTCAGGTCTCAACAAACCTCGCGGTTTAAAATACTCATCAAGTTCGAAATAAGCATTTATAAATTGGCTGTAGCTTTTGTATTTTTGGAACATTTCATCCCATGGATTTATCACTTTAAGCTGAGCATAGATTTTATGAAACATGTCTATTGGAGTTCCTGACAAAAGCAAAACTTCTTTGATTTTTCTTTCTATGCGTAATTGTATTGCTTTACGCGTCCATTGTGTTTTGGTATAACTCAAACGATGAGCCTCATCAAAAACTACTAAATCAAATTTGCTAAAATCGTTTATCTTATCTCTGAACCACTCATAAGTAACAATCTCAATGTTTATGTTGAAGTATCTGTTATCATGTAACCAAGACTGATGTGCTGATTTCGGTGCCACTACTAAAACTCTATTAAAACCATGATATTTACATATGGCTAAAGCACCAGCAGTTTTGCCACAACCCACTTCCCACGCAAGATACTTTTTCCGTGGGAACAGGTTGACAGCCTGTTCTTGGTGTTTAAAAAGTTTGATTTCCGACATGGTTTGTGATATATTATATTTTACTTCTACCATGGCAACACCTCCTTAAGGGTTCCCAGCACCGCAAGGGTGCTGGGTTTAAATCAAAGTTCAAGAGGTGTATCGTCTAAATCGCTGTCAGTTGTGTTTTTGAAAAGTGAGTTATTGTATTGTGTTCTAAACCGCTCAAATTCGGACAGGTACTCATAAGCCACTTTAAGAACATCATCAGAAACAATCTCAACAGACTTCACAGACACTACTTTTGGTTCAGACCATATTTTCATACCACTTTTTTGCTTTACCAACTTCACATCTAACTGATGCCCAGTCAAAGTTAAGATGTTTTCTTCCCTCATGAAATTAATCAGCACTTTCAACGCCGACCTCTTTGCCTCCCACACTGCCCTTAGTAATTCTTTTGAAACTATTACAATAGGAAGAACCCACGAGTTAATCACAGAGAATTCAGCTTCATCCAGTCTCTTCAATGCTTCAGCAAGCAGGTTTCCTGTAAATACTCCATTCATGCTATACAATACCAGAGCCTTAGACCGTTCCCTTGGTGTATAAATTTGCGATTTGAGAACTAAATTTCCGTTTGAATTAAATACCGTAGTTTGCATATACACCTTCACAACAAATAATGAAATCTGGTTTCCAAGTTCTTGTCCCTCTAACACCCATACAGTTTTATCGTGGTCTATTTTTAACTGCGGTGTTGGGTAGCTTAAAACTTGAGTAGAGCTTTGCTTTACTTCCTCTTGCAAAATTTGTTTCCAAGCGCTTCTGATGTCTTGCATGGCTACACCTCCTTTTTAGATTTCATTTCTAACTAGATATTTTGCTATCAACTCAGCAAACTCTTGCACAACAACAATGTCTTTCTTAAGTTGCTTGTAGTCATACACAAACTCAAGTAGCTCATAAACAAAATCTCGTGTCTCATCTGGCTTAAAACCTATCTGTAGTTTTTGTTCTAACTCCTGCCTAATACGATAAACTTCAACAGTAGAAGAAGCTTCAAGTAGCTTAGTAATATAGCTTGGGTTCCTCCTCATGGCAACACCTCCTCATTGGTTTTGGTGTATTTGGTGTATTATATTATACCACAAATTTTGAAACTTGTCAAGTAGTTTCTGATGAGTAGCAATCCATACACCACGCCTGAGTTCTATTGGTAAAGAAGCGTACCAATCTCGCAGTTCTGGGTAGTGTCTGAAATTAAGAAATACTCTGACCGCCTCACCAAGCTTATACCTCTTATATTCGTATTCTCTAATAGTCCATGCCCTAATTTCATCAGGTTTGTTTTTCAACTCCTGCAAAACAGACAGAATAACTTCACTACTGAAAAAACCCTGTTTATAAAGTTCCGCTATTCTACCAAATAAGTAGAATGTCAAATTAACAGCTGGTTCTTTAAGTTCTTTTTTCTGTAGTTCGTGTAGTTCAATAGTCTCAAGTTTTTTGTTCACCCAGTAATGCAGCCACCTCTTGAATTGTTTCGGAAAGTCTAACCATTTCTTATGTAATTCCACATCGTCAGTATAAATGACTTTCCAAATAGCACCTTTCAATTCTTCTCTTACCGTCTCTTCAGGAACGTTTATTATGTCTTCTTCTTTCATAGCTAAGACCCTTTTTATGGCTTCTCTCGTTGCATCCTGAAGCTGGTTTCCAAACTCTCTGATGTGTTCTTCTTTAATATAAGTGGCTATCTCGTAATACTTTTCTGTAATGCCTCTAAACTTCCTCATGGCTTCACCTCCTGCAGTAGTTTTTCGTTAAGTTTCTTAAATACTGCGTATTGCTGAGTTATTGGTGTGAAAAAGAAAAAATCTCGTAAATCTTCATCTTTTGTGGTCAAATAAACCCGCTTTCTGCCTCGTTTCTGTTGTTTCAATCTTCTAACTTCATCAAGAGTTAGAGGTTCTGGTTGTTCTCGAAGAATTTCTCTTAGCAAAGCTTTCACCACCGCCGAGTGAGGCAGTGGTGAGATTTCAAAAAAGAGTGGGATTGACTTCTGAAGTTTGGTTCTCAGGTTTCGCATAACTTACACCCCCTTAGTTTTCAGAAAAATTTCATAAACAATCAAG
>JGI20132J14458_1000037_pt1 | contig 21687 bp, 20 predicted proteins | sample OctOCTMetagenome_FD_14458 | JGI IMG/M metagenome (IMG submission 14458)
CTGCACCGCCCCGGTGGCGTGGAACCCCTCGTCGAGGAACACGTCTCCCTCCACTTGTCATCCGATCGGCGCTGAGGGCGTTTCCGTTGGGGTTCTCGAGCCGGGCGCCGCGGCAGCTCAACACTCCCTGGATGCGGGCCCCCAGCAGCCGCACCGCCCCGGTGGCGTGGACCCCCTGGTCGAGGAACACGCCTCCCTCCACCGTCATCCCATCGGCGCTGAGGGCGTTTCCGTTGGGGTTCTCGAGCCGGGCGCCCGGTGCAGCTCAACTGTCCCTGGATGCGGGCCCCCAGCAGCCGCACCGCCCCGGTGGCGTGGAACCCCTCGTCGAGGAACACATTTCCCTCCACTGTCATCCCAGCGGCGCTGAGGGCGTCCCCGTTGGGGTTCTCGAGCCGGGCGCCGGATAGAACCAGGTCGCCCTCTACCGCCAGCCCATCCGCATGAAGCCCCCGGATGTAAGAGCCGGAGAGGTCGATCCTTCGGGCCCGGGCGTCCGTCAGGAGGATCCCTTCGGGGATGGCGCAGCGGATCAGGGAGAGCCGGTGAAGGAGCGTCGCCCCCTCGAAGTCCAGCGGGCCCTCGATGCGCGCCCCCCGGATGCGGATGCCCTTCGGAGGGACGCAGGTTGCCGCCTGCGCGTCCGTGCACAACCAGTGAAGGAAAGCCGCGCGGATCGTCCGCTCCGGCCCCCAGGCGGCCCCCTGCGTCGGATCGTTCTGGCCCTCGTCGGGGGCGGAGAAATCGGCCTCCTCGCCGTCCGCCACGCGCGCCAGAAGCCGCCGCTCCGCCGGGGTGAGCCCCTCTCTCAGGCGATCCGGGAGGATCTCATCGAGGCGCATACGAAAACGCTCCCTTTCCTGCAACAGGAAAATCCATCCTTGTAGGAGCGGCTTCCGCCGCGACCCTTTGCGTTATCGAGAACCAGGAGCTCGGGATCGACGAAGCCGACTTCACCGCGACCCCTACGTCATCGAAGACGCGGGTTCGTGGCGAAAGCCCCTCCTACAAAAATGATCTTCCCGTAGGAGCGGCTTTCGCCGCGACCCATTCCGTCCTCGAAGACCGAGGTTTGGGACTGAAGCCAATGCGTATGCCGAAATTCATTCCGGCATCCACGTTTTGCGGAAGCGGCTTCCGCCGCGACCCATTCCGTCGTCGAAGACAAGAGGTTCGGGGTTGTCTGGCCAGCGTCCGTCGCGACCCTCGCGCCATCGAAGGCCGGGGTCCAGGGCGAAAGCCCCTCCTGCGGGAAGACCGATGATCGGATATGGGATAGACCCGCCGGAGAGCCCGGGAAGCGCCCCCGTCCACCCATTATCGCAACAACCGCCCGGCCCATCAAACCCCATCCCCCGATGGCCGGGCGGGCCGAACGCGGGGCGTCCACAAGGGGGAACCCGAAGGCGGAATTCGCCCCTTCGCGCCCCCATTCGCGGACGGCTTCCCCGCATTTGACAGGGAGGCCGCCCGGGGATAAGATTCCCTTAGACCCCTCCCCCCGGGGGAGGGGATCTGGCCCGGAGGAGGCCATGGAGGCCAAGACGAAGGCGGAGGTCCTGCGGCGCCTGCGCAGCGTCGCCGGGCATGTGGAGGGGATCGCCCGGATGGTGGAGGAGGACGCCTACTGCATCGACATCATCCGCCAGATCCAGGCGGTCCAGCGGGCCCTGGCGAAGGTCAACAACCTGGTGCTGGCCCAGCACCTGCGCACCTGCGCCACCACCGCCATCCGCGGCGAGGACCCCGAGGAGCGGGAGCGGGTGCTGGAGGAGATCGTGGAGGTCTTCGAGGCCGCCCAGAAAATCTGATCCCGGAGGTGAACGATGGAGACCCGGACCTTCGTGGCGCCGAACATCTCCTGCAATCACTGCGTCCAGACCATCGCCCGCGAGCTGAAGGCCCTGGAGGGCGTGCGGGAGGTGCACGGGGACGTGGCCACGCGACAGGTGACGGTGTCCTTCGAGCCGCCGGCCACCTGGGACCGGATCGTGGCCGTCCTTCACGAGATCGGCTACCCGCCCGCCGGCGCCTGAGCCTGCTGAGGCCAGGAGGCGGAAGGAAGAGGGGACCCGGATGCGAAGGATCTGGCGATGGCTGTGGATGATCGGGGGGGTGGGGCTGGTCGGGTGCGCGGGCGGGATGGCGGGATCGCCCGCTCCCGTCCCCACGCTCCCGCGGGAGACGCCGACCGCCGCCCCCGCCCCGACGGGGACGCCGATCCCCGCGCCGACGGAGACGCCGACGCCGCGCCCCCGGGCCGCGCTCTACAACTTCGTCCTGCCCGGCTGACCGGTGTGCGCCCGCAACACGCGCCTCGTGCAGGCGCTGCGACCGCATTGGGAAGGGGACGTGGAGTTCTTCGAGGTGCGGGCGGACACCCGGGAGGGCCAGGCGTTGCTGCGCCGCTTCGGGATGCCCGGCACCCACGGCCTGGTGGTCCTCGACCGCCAGGGGGCCGTGATCTGGCGCAGCTTCGGGCACGACACGACACCGGAGCAGGTGGAGGAGATCCTGCGCCGGGCGGCCCGCTGAAATCCATCGATGGCTTTCGATGAATCGAAGGGCGTGGCGCCGGGACGGCTCCCGGAGGGTGGGGCTTCGGACAAGGCCCGGCACGGCGGGGGGCGTTTCGCTCGCCCCCCGGATGGGGGCTTCGCGCGACGACCCGCGCCGGTATCGGGAGACGCGGGCGTGCCGGGATGAATTCCGGCTTACATCCCGGCGGTTCGCCCAGATTTCCCTTCGAGGGATCCCGCAGGAAACGAGGAGGAACCCATTGACGACTGCGCCCCGGGAGGTGGTGCTCCCGATCATCGGCATGACCTGCGCCAACTGCGCCCGGACGGTGGAGCGGGCCCTGAAGCGGGCGCCCGGGGTGGTGGAGGCCTCGGTGAACTTCGCCGCCGAGCAGGCGGTGGTGCTCCTCGACCCCTCCGCGGCGGACCTCCGCCAGGCGGTGGAGCGCGTCCGGGCCGCCGGCTACGAGGTCGCCACCGCCACGGTGGAGCTGCCCATCCGGGGGATGGCCGACGCGAACGACGCCCGGGCCATCGAGCGGATCCTCCACCGCATCCCCGGCGTGCTGGAGGCGGCCGTCAACCTGGCGACGGAAAGCGCCCGCGTCACCATGATCGTCGGCGTGGCCTCGGTCCGCGACCTGATCCGGGTGGTCCGGGACGCCGGTTATGAGGTGACGGAAGCGGCGGAGGCGCTGGAGGGAGCCGGCGAGGACGCCGAGCAGGCGGCCCGGGAAGCGGAGATGGCCCGCCAGCGCCGCCGCCTCCTCTGGGGGCTCATCTTCACCCTGCCCACCTTCTGGTTGAGCATGCAGTTCGACCTGCTCCACAACGTCATGCCCGGGATGGCCCGGCCCATGGGTCTGGATGTGCTGTTGCTGCTCCTCAGCACCCCGGTGCAGTTCGGCGTGGGATGGGATTTCTACCGCGGGGCCTACCGGGCGTTGCGGATGGGCACGGCCAACATGGACGTGCTGGTGGCCCTGGGCACCTCCGCGGCCTACTTCTACAGCCTGGCCGTGACGGTCGCCCTCCTTCTGGGGAGCACCGCCCTCGGCCGCTACACCTACTTCGAGACCGCCGCGGTCATCATCACCCTGATCGTCCTGGGGAAGTATCTCGAGGCCCGGGCCAAGGGGCGGGCGGGCGAGGCCATCCGCGCCCTGATGGCCCTGCAACCGGAACGCGCCCGCGTCCTGCGGGACGGCCGGGAGATCGAGATCCCCGCCGCCGAGGTCCGGGTGGGGGATCTCCTCCTCGTGCGCCCCGGCGAGCGCATCCCGGCCGACGGGATCGTCCTGGAGGGCCGCTCCGCGGTGGATGAATCCATGATGACCGGGGAGTCCATCCCCGTGGAGAAGAAGCCGGGGGACCGGGTGCTGGGGGGCACGGTCAACACATATGGCCTGCTGAAGATCGAGGCCACCCGGGTCGGGCGGGACACGGTGCTGGCCGGGATCATCCGGCTGGTCCGGGAGGCGCAGGGGAGCAAAGCGCCCATCCAGCGGCTGGCGGACCAGGTCTCGGCGGTTTTCGTCCCTACGGTCATCGCCATCGCCGCGCTGGCTTTCCTGGGCTGGCTGCTGATCGGCGGGGCCGGCTTCACCCGGGCGATGGTCAACGCCATCGCCGTGCTGGTGGTCGCCTGCCCGTGCGCGATGGGCCTGGCCACCCCCACGGCGATCATGGTGGGCACCGGCCGGGGGGCGACGATGGGGATCCTCTTCCGCAGCGCCCAGGCCCTGGAGCAGCTGGGGAAGATCACCCTGATCGCCCTGGATAAGACCGGCACCCTCACCCGGGGACGCCCGATGGTCACCCGGGTGATCCCGGGCCCGGGATGGACCGTGGAGGAGGTCCTGCGGCTGGCCGCCAGCGTGGAGCAGGGGAGCGAGCACCCGCTGGCCCAGGCCGTGGTGGAGGCGGCCCGGTCCCAGGGGCTCCCGCTGGAGAAGCCGGTCGGCTTCTCCGCCCTGCCCGGCCGCGGCGTGCTGGCCCACCTGAACGGCACCCCCATCCGGGTGGGCGGGATCGCCTGGGTGCAGGCGAAGGGGGTGCGCCTCAACGGGCTGGAGGAGGCGGTCCGGGCGCTTCAGGAGCAGGGCCAGACCACGATGCTCGTGGCCCGGGATGGGGAGGCCATCGGGGTGATCGCCCTGGCCGACGCCTTAAAGCCCGAGGCGGCGGAGGCCGTCGCCGCCCTCCACCGGCTGGGGGTTCAGACGGCGATGATCACCGGCGACAACCGGCGCACCGCGGAGGCCATCGCCCGGCAGGCCGGCATCGACCGGGTCTTCGCCGAGGTCCTGCCCGGCGACAAGGCGGAGATCGTCCGCCGCCTGCAGGCGGAAGGACATCGGGTGGCCATGGTGGGGGACGGCATCAACGACGCTCCCGCTCTGGCCCAGGCCGATGTGGGGATCGCCATGGGGACCGGCACGGCGGTGGCGATGGAGACGGCCGACGTCACGTTGATGCGAGGGGACCTGCGCCTGCTGCCCCAGGCCGTCCGTCTCTCCCGGGCCACCATGCGCACCATCCGCCAGAACCTGTTCTGGGCTTTCTTCTACAACGTGATCCTGATCCCGGTGGCGGCCCTCGGTTTGCTCCATCCGATGCTGGCCGCAGGGGCCATGGCGTTCTCCTCCATCTTCGTGGTGACCAACTCCCTGCGCTTGCGGGGATTTCGGAGCTGAGGGGCGGCGGATGGCGAACCTCTCGGAGGTGCACCATGTCCATTCGGGGGATCGGCGGACGCGGCCGGACGATCGGGATCCTCGGGATCCTGCTCCTCACCGGATGCGGCGCCTCCGCCCCGGCGCGCCCGCCGGGCGGGCTGGGTGGGGAGGTGATCACCGTCTACAAGACCCCCACCTGTGGCTGCTGCGAGGAATACATCCGCTATCTCCGGGGCCATGGCCTCCCGGTGCATGGGGTGGAACGGGATGATCTGGCGCCCCTGAAGCGGCAGTGGGGGATCCCGGAGGCGATGCGGAGCTGCCACACGGCCCGGATCGGCCCTTATGTCGGTGGAAGGCCATGTGCCGGTGGAGGCCATCGCCCGCCTGTGGGCGGAACGCCCCTCGGCCCTCGGGATCGCCCTCCCCAGCATGCCGCCGGGCTCCCCCGGGATGGGCGGCGCCCGGACCGGGCCGCTGACCATTTATCTCATCGCCCCGGACGGGGCCGCTCACCCCTGGATGCAGTGGTGAACGCCCGCTTTCCGGGCCTCGCCGCCTTGGACAACTGCTCGCAGTTGTCCTGCTTGGGTTTAAAATGAAGGGAGAGCGCGGGCGTCTCTCTCAGGCTTTCCCTCAGGTCTGGAAGCCTTTCCTCCCGAGGGAAAGGGCGCTCGGAGAAAGGGGTGGGCGATGGCGGAGGTTCGGACGCTGGCGGAGGTGCTGGATGCGTTGACCCGGCCCGGAGAGCTCTATGAGCGGCTCCCGGACGGCTCGGTGCGCTGTTACGCCTGTGGCCACCGTTGTTTGATCCGTCCCGGCCGGCGGGGGATCTGCCAGGTCCGCTTCAACCGGGACGGCACCCTCTACGTCCCCTGGGGATATGTGGCCGCCCTCCAGGTGGATCCCACGGAGAAGAAGCCGTTCTTTCATGTCCTCCCCGGCTCTTACACGCTGACTTTCGGGATGTTAGGCTGCGATCTGCATTGCAGCTACTGTTTCACCGGTGAAACCATTGTGGTGACTCAGCGAGGTCTTTTCTCTCTGGAGGAGCTTTTCCGTCAAGCCTTGCGGGTTCAGGCCAATCCGGATGGCGAGATCGGGTTCTTAGAAGAGGTGTACACGTTTTCCCATCTTGGGCGTCTGCGCAAGATCCGGGCCGTCTTTCGTCACCGGTATGAAGGGGACATCATCCGCATCGATCCGGCTTTTCTACCGGCCATCGAATGCACGCCTGACCATCGGTTCTTGGCGATCCCGCGCCCGCGCAGGGGGAAGATCCAGGAACCGGAGTGGATCCGAGCGGAACAGCTCTCTTCGGATTACTGCTTAGTGATCCCCCGTTCTTTCGAAGTCTGCTCAGGCGCATCGGCCCACGAGCTGGATGTGGCAATGTGGCTGGCGCAGGTCGTGGATCTCTCCCGAATGCGTCGGGGCAAAGGGGTAAGGACCCTCAGGGGCGCCTCTATGCGCGCTCACGCCGATGCAAACCGACGGGCCAAGCTCATCCGTGTGGAAGGGGATCGGGTCCGGGTGTTCAACGAACACGCTCCGGGGATCCCAGCCCGTTTGCCCTTGAACGAAGCGCTGGCGGAGCTGCTGGGATATTACTGCGCGGAAGGAAGCGTCTGGGAGGACGATCGGCGCGCCAATTCCATGATGATCACCTTCTCCTTCGGGCCCCATGAAGAAGAACTGGCCCGGCGAGTTTTATCCTTGCTTCGGGATCTCTTTGGCGTCGAAGGCATGCTCCACCGGCGAGAGACAACGGTTGCAGTGGTTGTTTACAAGAGCTCGCTGGGCCTGCTGCTCAAAGCCCTCTGTGGCACTCGCGCGCGCAACAAACGTGTCCCCGCGCCGCTGCTCTGGGCTCCTGAACCGGTTGTGCGAGCTTTCCTGGAAGCCTACGTGGCCGGCGACGGCACGATCTCCCGGGATGGCTATGTGGACGTTGCGTCGGTTTCGCCGCACCTTGCCTATGGGATCGCCTGGTTGCTTTTGCGTTGTGGTCGTTTCCCCTCGTTGCGCACTTACCCCACCACGCAGACTCCTATTCAAGGGCGATCCGTCCAGCGGGCCCAGTGGTTGCATCGAGTTCGCTGGCGCCTCCATGGTCAGGTCAGGGGCTGCTGGATGGACGAACGCTATTACTACATCCCGATACGGCGCATTGAACGGCGGCCCTTCTCCGGCTATGTTTTCAATCTTGAGGTTGAAGAGGATCACACCTATCTTCCGGGTTTTGTTGCCGCGTCCAATTGTCAAAACTGGCAAGTTTCCCAGGCCTTGCGGGATGAGGAGGCGGGAGTTCGCCCTGTTCCTGCGACCCCTCAGCAGCTGGTGGCCCTGGCGAAGCGGTATGGCGCGCAGCTGGTGGGGAGCTCGTATAACGAGCCGCTGATCACCTCGGAGTGGGCGGTGGCCATCTTCAAGGAGGCGGTCGCCCAGGGCCTGCGGTGCGTCTATGTCTCCAACGGCAACCTCACCCGGGAGGTGCTGGAGCATCTCCGCCCTTACCTGGTCGGCTACAAGATCGACCTGAAGAGCATGCGCGACAAAAACTACCGGGCCCTGGGGATGCCCTTGAAGAACGTCCTGGAAGGCATCCGCATGGTCTATGAGAGCGGCCTGTGGCTGGAGGTGGTCACCCTGGTGGTGCCGGGCTTCAATGACTCCGACGAGGAGCTGCGGGACGCGGCGGAGTTCCTGGCCTCCATCTCGCCGGACATCCCATGGCATGTGACGGCCTTCCATCCGGATTATAAGATGACCGACCGGGACTGGACGCCGGCGAAGACGTTGATCCGGGCGGCGGAGATCGGGAAGGCCGCTGGCCTGCGCTACGTCTACGCGGGCAACCTACCGGGCCGGGTGGGGCCTTTCGAGAACACGTATTGCCCGAACTGTGACGCCCTGCTCATCGCCCGCCACGGCTTCCGGATCCTGGTGGATCACCTCAGCGGGCGGGGGACCTGCTATCGCTGTGGGACGCCCATCCCGGGGATCTGGAAGTGAGCGCCCCGGATCCCCAGCGGCCGGTTCCGCGAGTTGCGGATTCCCTCCTTAGGGGTGAGACCCGCGTTCCGATCCTGGATCTGAGCGGGAGGAAGGTGTTTTGGCCCGTCTTCGAAAGCAGACCGCCCCCGAACGACGACGCGCGAAGGCTGGCGGGAAGACCCGGGAGAAGGCCGGTGGCGCCCGCAAGCCGGCGTCCGACCGTCCGTTCCGGCCCGCATGGCCGTTCTCTCTCACCCTGGATCAGCAGCTAGACCTGCTGGGCCTGATCCTTTTCCTGGGGGGGATCCTCCTGGGCCTCGGCCTGCTGAGCCTGGGTCCGAAGCCGGTGGTGGACGCGTTGACCGCTCTCCTCGGCGGAGGGGTCTTCGTCCTCCCCCTCGGGATGACGGCCAGCGGGGCGTGGCTCCTGATCCGGCGCTTCGAACAGGCCCCTCGTCCCCATCGCTCCCTGGTCCCGGGCTTGCTCATTCTCTACGGATGGCTTCTGCTGACGTTTCATCTCCTCGGAGGGGCGGGGGGCGCGGCCGGAGCCACCCTCGCCCGCCTCCTGCAAGAGAACCTGGGTCCCGCCGGGACCTGGCTGTTCGGCTTCGGCATGCTCTGGGCGGGCCTGATGCTGACCTTCCGTCTCCCGCCGGAGCGCCCGCTGGAGTGGGTGATCCGGGGAGTTCGCTCCCTCCGGGCGATCCGGCCATCGGCGCGCGCGGTTCGGATCCACCGCCCGACTCCCGCGCCTCCCCCGCCGGCTTCACCTCCCGCCCCGCCGAACCCCCCGCCGCGGATCCTGGGGGAGGGCGCGCCGGAGGCCCTTCCCTCGTTGGGGCCTGAAGCCCGGGAGGAGCGCCTCGAGGCGCCGCTGCCCATCGCCCCGGTGGGGCCGAAGTGGACCCTCCCCCGGCTGGAGGAGATCCTGGATCCCGGGGAGGAGGTGGAGATCGATGAAGGGGAGCTCCGGGAGAAGGCGCGGATCATCGAGGAGACGTTGCGCAGCCTGGGGGTGGAGGCCCGGGTGGTGGAGGTCCAGCGTGGGCCGACGGTGACCCTGTTCGGCCTGGAGCCGGGCCAGATCTCCCGGGGCGGGCGGGCCACCCGCGTGAAAGTGGCCCAGATCGCCGCCCTGGCCGACGATCTCGCCCTGGCCCTGTCCGCGCGCACGGTCCGCGTGCTGGCGCCCATCCCCGGGCGGGGCCTGGTGGGCATCGAGATCCCCAACGAGCGCCCCGCCCTCGTCCGCCTGCGGGACGTGATGGAGAGCGAGGCGTATCGCGCGCTGTCCTCTCCCCTGCGCCTCCCTCTGGGACAGACGGTGTCCGGGGAGCCTCTGGTCGCCGACCTCACGGCGATGCCCCATCTGCTGATCGCCGGGGCGACGGGCTCGGGGAAGTCGGTGGCCCTGAACGCCATCCTGGTTTCGTTGCTGTGCACCTGCACGCCCGAGGACCTGCGGCTGATCCTCATCGACCCGAAGCGCGTGGAGCTGACGCCCTATAACGGCATCCCCCATCTGTGGACGCCGGTGGTGGTGGAGATCGAGAAGGTCCCCCGGGTGCTTCAGGAGGCCATGCGGGAGATGGAGCGGCGCTACCGCCAGTTCGCCGCCGTCGGCGTCCGGCACATCGCCGACTACAACCGGCGGATGGCGGAGCGGGGCGAGCCCCGCATCCCCTACCTGGTCATCGTGGTGGACGAGCTGGCCGATCTCATGATCACCGCGCCGGAGGAGACCGAGCGGAGGATCACGCGGCTGGCGCAGATGGCGCGGGCGACGGGGATTCATCTGGTGATCGCCACGCAGCGGCCGAGCGTGGACGTGGTGACGGGGCTGATCAAGGCGAACTTTCCGGCGCGGATTGCGTTTGCGGTGGCTTCGTCGGTGGACTCGCGGGTGATCCTGGACATGCCGGGGGCGGAGACGTTGCTGGGGCGGGGCGATATGCTCTTCCTGCCGCCCAACCAGGGGAAGCCGGTGCGGGTGCAGGGAGCCTACGTCTCCGACGCCGAGGTGGAGCGGGTGGTGCGCTTCTGGCAGGAGCGCTACGCCGATGAGCGGCCGGAGCCCGCCCCCTGGGAGGGGATGGTCACCCCGTTGGAGGTGGGCAGCGGGCGCGCCGTCAGCCGCATCGAGGGCGAGGAGATGGACGAGGAGGCCCTGCTGCGGGAGGCCCTGGAGGTCATCAAGCGCCATCGCGGGGCTTCCACTTCGTTGCTCCAGCGGAAGCTGCGCATCGGCTACCCCAAAGCGGCCCGCCTCATCGACCGCCTGGAGGAGCTGGGGATCATCGGTCCCCCGGAGGCCAGCGGCCGGCTTCGACCCCTCCTCATCCCGGAGAACTGGGAGCCACCCCCGGACTGGTTCCGTCGCGGATAAGCGGGACGGGCTTGACGCTTCCCCATTCCGTGTTAAAATGGGATTGCAGTCTGATCAAACGAAGCCAATGCAACCAGGGGCGCGGGATGCGCCCCTGTGTTGTTGATAAGGCGGGTGGGTCCAAGCCTGTTCCCAGCCGGGTGGTCAGGGAGAACGAGAGGATGGCCAAGAGCGAGCTGCTGCTTGCTGTCAACCAGATCGCAACGGAGCGGAACCTCCCCCGCGAGGTGGTGGTGGAGGTGCTCAAGGGCGCGCTGGCCACGGTGTTCCGCCGCATGATGGAAACGGCGAGCACCCAGGCCGTCGAGGTGGAGATCGACCTGGAGAACGGCCAGGTTCGGATCTTCACCCAGAAAACCGTGGTCGAGGAGGTCCGGGATCCGCGCGTGGAGATCTCTCTGGAAGAGGCGCGACGGATCCGTCCGGACGTCCGGGTGGGGGAGACCCTGCGGGTGGACGTCACGCCGGCGAACTTCGCCCAGCGGATCGCCGCCCAGAACGTCCGCCAGATCATCCTGCAACGCATCCGCGAGGCGGAGCGCGAGCACCTCTACCGCTATTTCTCCGAGCAGGAAGGGGAGATCGTCCACGGGGTGGTCCAGGCGGTCACCCCGCAGGGGGCCACGGTGTTGCTCGCCCAGGGCCGGGCGGAGGCCATCCTGCCCCGTAACCAGATGGTGCCCGGGGAGCGGCTCCAGCCTCATCAGCGCATTCGGGCCTACCTGGCTGAGGTGCGCCAGACGCCGCGGGGGCCGCAGATCATCCTCTCCCGGACCCACAAGAACATGATCCGGCGGCTGCTGGAGACGGAGGTGCCGGAGATCTACAACGGTCTGGTGGAGATCAAGGCCATCGCCCGGGAGCCCGGCCAGCGCACCAAGGTGGCAGTGGCCGCCACGCAGCCCAACATCGACCCCGTGGGCGCATGCATCGGCCAGCGCGGCATGCGGATCCAGAGCCTGGTCCACGAGCTGGGCGGCGAGAAGATCGATGTCATTGAGTGGCATCCCGACCCGACGGTCTTCATCGCCAAGGCCCTGAGCCCGGCTCGGGTGTTGATGGTGCACCTTTTTGAGGAGAAACGATCGGAGCGGACGGCCCAGGTGGTGGTGCCGGACGATCAGCTCTCCCTGGCCATCGGACGGGAGGGCTTGAACGCCCGTCTGGCGGCCCGCCTCACCGGCTGGCGGATCGACATCCATAGCCTCACCGAGGCCCTGGAGCAGTGGCTGCCGCGGGTGGAAGACCCCGAGCTGCGGGAGCGCATGGGCGAGGCGGCCCGCCTGATCCCGACGATGCAGGAGGCGCTGGCCCGCCATAAAGCGCAGCCCAACCTCACCTGGACGGCCGAGGAGCTCCGGGATGCCCGGACCTTCCTGGAGGCCGCCTACCAGGCCTATATGGCCCGGCGGGAGGCCGAACGGGCTCGCCGCAAGGCCCAGAAGGAGGCCCGGGTCGAGGCCCCGCCGGCGGCAGAGGCCCTGGAGCCCGCTCCCGCGGCCGCCGAGGAGCTCCCGGAGGCGGTCGCAGAGGCCGCCCCGTCCCCGGAGCCGGAACCGGTCGCGGTGCAGGCGGCCTCCGCTTCAGAGCCGGAGCCGGTCGTCCTCCCGGAGCCCGCTCCGGACGCCCGGGAGGCGACCCCGGAGCCTGCCGAAGCGCTCTCCGTCCCGGAGGCGCTCCCGGAGCCCTTCGGGGTCCCCGAACCCGAACCGGGTGGGGTGGAAGTGGAGGTTGAAGCCGAAGCGGTGCTGGGAGAGGATGCGGACGAAGATGAGGAGGAAGAGGAAGAGGAACGCCGCCGGCGGAAGAAGGCGGGGAAGGCGAAGGAGCGCCGGCGGGTCCGCTACGAGGTGGACTTCGAGGATGAGACCTGGTTGCGACGCATGCGCGGCGGCCGGGTGCGGGACTGGCTGGAGGAGTAAGGCCTATGCGGGTTGTGGTGGTGGGTCCGCAGAAGGAGCTCATCCTCCTCTTCGGGGGCTCTTAGACGTGGTGCGGGAGCCGGATCTCTTGCCGCCTGCGGCGGCGTGCTTGACGCGGATCCTTTCGGGGGTGTGAGCGCGAGAAGGCCGGGAAGGCGCCGGAATGAAAGGCCTGGGGAAGCGGGCGCGGACGATTGAGGTGGCGGAGCTTTATCCTCCTCCGGGACAGTGGACGGAGGAGGAATACTTCATGCTCCCGGATCGCAATCGGATCGTGGAGCTCTCGGAGGGGAGGCTGGTGGTGCCGCCGCACCCGACATACAGCCATCAGACGGCGTTGCAGAACATCTTCCTGGCCCTCCATGCCTTTGTGCAGGAGCGCCGGTTGGGTGTAGTGCGCTTCGCTCCCCTCCCCGTCCGGTTGTGGGCGGGCAAGATCCGGGAGCCGGACGTCTTTTTCATCGCTCGCGAGCACATGGATCGCATCGGAGAGCAGGCCTGCGGGGTTCCCGATCTCGTAGTGGAGGTGACCTCCCCGGCCACCCGTCGGACGGATCGGGTGGAGAAGTTTGTGGAGTATGCCCGGGCGGGGGTGCGGGAATACTGGATCGTGGACCCGGAGGCCCGAACCGTGGAGATCTACGGGCTGGAAAGCGGCGCGTATGAGCTCGTTGGGAAGTGGGGGTCAGGCCAGCGGGCTCGCTCCCGGCTGCTGGAGGGGTTTGAGATCGAGGTGGATCGGATCTTCACATCATGAGCCGATGGAGATCGGCGCGATCCGGAGCGGAGCGCGATGGTCCGGAAACACATCCCGCAGCGCACATGCGTGGGCTGCCGGCAGGTGCAGGCGAAGCGGGAGATGATCCGCATCGTCCGCACGCCGGAGGGCCGCGTGCAGATCGATCCCACCGGCAAGAAATCCGGTCGGGGGGCGTATCTGCACCCCCGTCGTTCCTGCTGGGAGCGCGCCCTGAAGGACGGGCGCCTGGAGCATGCCCTGCGGATCGAGGCGATGCCGGAGGAGGATCGGATGGCCCTGGTGGCCTACGCCTCGACCCTGCCGGAGGAAGAGGATTGATGTGACCCGGAGCGGGGCATCGCGCGAGCCGGGCGCTCCCCGGCTTGTGAGGCCTCCCGGATCCGCCGGCACGGTCGGCCTGGGCCACCGTGCCGGTTTTCGTGCCGGTGTTCCGTGAGGAGCGGACCGGCTGGATGACGGAGATCACCGCATGGCCCGGCCCCTTCGAGGGCCGGGCGCGATTCAGGGCTTATGAAAGGAGGAGGGGATGCGGCAGAACGGTCGGAAGGAGATCGAGATCCCGGCGACCATCACGGTGCGCGAGCTGGCCGCCTTGATGTCGGTCAGCCCCATCGATGTCATCAAGGTCCTGATGCACAACGGCATCATGGCCAGCATCAATCAGCGCATCGATTACGAGACCGCTGCCCTGGTGGCCCACGAGTTCGGCTTTGAGCCCCGGGAGCAGCGCCCTCCCGAGGCGGTGGAGGAGGAAGGCCCTTCGCTGCTATGGCAACGCCTCTACGCCGGGGAGGATCCCTCCAAGCTCAAGCCGCGGCCGCCGGTGGTGGTGGTCCTCGGGCATGTGGATCACGGGAAGACCACCCTGCTGGATGCCATCCGGCGCACCAACGTAGCGGCCCAGGAGGTGGGGCAGATCACCCAGCGCATTGGCGCCTATCAGGTGGAATACAACGGGCGCAAGATCACTTTCCTGGACACGCCGGGCCACGAGGCCTTCACCCAGATGCGGGCCCGGGGCGCCCAGGTCACGGACATCGCGGTGCTGGTGGTGGCTGCCGACGATGGGGTGATGCCCCAGACCCGGGAGGCCCTGGCCCACGCCCGGGCCGCCCGCCTGCCGATCATCGTGGCCCTCAACAAGATCGACAAGCCCACGGCCAACATCGAACGGGTCATGAGCCAGCTCGCCGAGCTCGGCTTGGTCCCTCAGGAGTATGGCGGCGACACCATCGTGGTGAAGGTCTCGGCCAAGCAGCGCATCGGCATCGAGGACCTGCTGGAGGCGATCCTGCTGGTGGCCGAGACCCGGGAGATCAAAGCGAACCCGGACCGCCCGGCGGTGGGCACGGTGATCGACGCCCGGGTCGACCGGCGGGGGCCGGTGGCCACCCTCCTGGTCCAGAACGGCACCCTGAAGCAGGGCGACATCATCGTGGCCGGCGCGACCTACGGTCGCGTCCGCGCGATGTTCGATGACCGCGGCCGCCCGCTGAAGAAGGCGCCGCCCTCCACCCCGGTGGAGGTGCTGGGGCTCTCGGACGTGCCAGAGGCGGGAGATCTGTTCGAGGTGGTGGAGAGCGAGCGCCAGGCCCGGGAGCTCGCCGAGCGCCGGGCGGCGGAGCGCCAGCGCCAGCGCCAGGTCCGGCGGATGAGCCTGGAGGACCTTTACCGCCGGATGCAGGCCGGGAAGGTCCGGGAGTTCAATGTGATCATCAAGACGGACGTTCAGGGCTCCATCGAGCCCATCGTGGGCCTTCTACAGCGGCTGGTGGAGCGGCACGCTAAAGATCAGCTTCAGCTGAACATCCTCCACGCCGACGCCGGTGAGATCAGCGTTTCGGATGTGACCCTGGCCGCGGCCTCGGACGCCATCATCATCGGGTTCAATGTCCCGGTGGACGCGGCCGCGAAACGACTGGCTGAGAGCGAAGGGGTGGACATCCGGGTGTATTCCGTGATCTATCACATCGAGGAGGATCTGGAGAAGGCCCTGAAGGGGATGCTGGCTCCCACCATCCAGGAGCGGATCCTCGGCCACGCAGAGGTCCGCCAGGTCTTCAAGGTGAAGGGCGGCCAGGTCGCCGGCTGCTACGTCCGGGACGGGGAGATCCGCCGCAACGCCCTGGTGCGGGTCCTGCGAGGGGGCCAGAAGATCCATGAGGGCCGCATCGCTTCCCTCAAGCGCTATAAGGACGATGTGACCGAGGTGCGGGCCGGGTATGAATGCGGCGTCGGGCTGGAGGGATTCCACGACTTCGCCGTGGGCGACATCCTCGAATGCTTCGTCCGGGAGGAGGTAAGCGCGGCCTGATCCCCGTCCAGGGGTCCGGCCGCCCCTTCTCCTCAGGGCAGGGCATCGGGCGGGGAACCTTGACAAACCTCCCCACCCGTGTTACATATTCTTTGTGGAAAGGGCCGAGATAGCTCAGTTGGTAGAGCACCCGGCTGAAAACCGGGGGGTCGGCGGTTCGACTCCGCCTCTCGGCACTCCAGGCGGGCGTAGCTCAGCTGGTGGAGCGCCTCCTTGCCATGGAGGAGGTCGCGGGTTCGAGTCCCGTCGCCCGCTCTGTGGCGGCGTAGCCGAGTGGCCCAGGCGGGGGTCTGCAAAACCCCAGACGTGGGTTCGATTCCCACCGCCGCCTCTGCTCCACGCAACGCCCCGGGCCTTGGGGGCCCGGGGCGTTTTGCTCTCCGGCTCCCACCCTTTATCGATTCGGGTTCTGGCTCATGAAGCCAATTCGGCTTTCAGGGCATGCCCATGAAATGATAGGATATCGCGGGGCGACAGAAGAGGAGGTGAAGGAAACGATTCAGACCGCCCCTTGGCAGCCCGCTCGACAGGGAAGATGGGAGTGTCGAAAGAATTTCGACTACGGACGGGATTGGAACGGCAAATTCTACACTACAAAGCAAGTCCACCCCATCTTTGTGGAAGAGTCCGATGAAATGGTCGTTATCACAGTCTATGTGTATTATTTCTGACGTGGGAGAGGTGATATATGAGGATCATGTATGATGCCGAGGTAGACGTGCTCTACATTCGTTTCCTGGAAACCACTGTGACCACCCAGCATGTCGCGGAGGGCGTGGCGATCGATTATGCGGCCGATGGGCGGATCGCCGGCATCGAGATTCTGGATGCCCGTCAGCGTTTCGGCGACCCGGAAGTGTTCCGGCGGGTTATCCTGGAGGATATCGCGCTGGCTCCGCCGGTCGCTGGCCGGAGGGCATAGCCGCAAGGCCCTTCCCGCCCCACGAGCGCGGACGAAGGGCTGGAAGCAGAAAGAGCCCGCGAGAGGTCCTCAAAAAGATCGCTACCCCGCAGTTCCCGAAGCCACGCCATCTGCAAGATGGATGGGCGCGCTTTCTTGCTCCAGTTCCTTAGGAGACACAACCGGGCGGTGGCCGAAGGAGGAAATTTCGATCTGCACCTTCTTGCCGGGGAGGCCCGCTTCTACCGCCGGGAGTCCGTCCCCCTGAGGCTCTGGCGGGGGATGCGGTTCTGCCAGTCGAAATAGCGAACGCGGGTCGGATCGTTGCGCTGGCGCTGGAGCCAGTCCTCGAAGGCCTGTTGCTGGCGGGCCTGGAGATACCCGGGCGCCAGCTCTCGGTCCTCTCGACCCGCCACGAAGGCGATATGAAAGCCTAGGGGCGAGGTGATCACCGGGGTCGTCGAAAGAACCGGCGTGGCGAAGACGATCTTCTCCAGCTCCGCCCCATATAGCGGCCCCAGCCCGCCCACCGGGGTCCAGCCCGCATCCAGGGCGGTGGCGCTCACCACCTTGCCCGCCTTCACCTCCTCAAATACCGGATCGAACCCCTCGCGCTCAATCCGACGGCGCAGCTCGCCGGCCAGCTCCGGGGTCTCCGCGGTGATCAGCCGGACGTTCACCTGCTCCTCGTGGGTCGGCACCTCCCGGGCGAAGGCCTCCCGGAGCTGCTGCTCCAGCAAATCGGCCTCCACCATGGCCCGGTAGTCCGCCTCCGTGATCCCCAGCTCCCCCCATTGCTTGAGCCGCGCCGCGTAAAGGGCCCGGAAGCTGGCTTCCGACATCGGCGTGGGCGTGGGAAATGGGGTCGCCGTAGGGGTGCCGGTGAGGACGGTCCCAACGGGAGGGGCGGCCGGGGGTGTCGGGGAGGCCGCCGGCGTGGGCGTTTCCCGGAAAAACCCGAAGCGCCGCTCGATCTCCCGATCCACCGCCTCCGGCGAAACCCGGATCCCCCGCCGTTCGGCCTCCTGGCGGATCAGCCGCTCGTCGATCATCTGCTGGAGGACCGCCCGGCCCAGGGCCACGGGGTCCTCGAGCTGCAGGTTGATCTGGTTCAGCTGCTGCCGGTAGATGGCCGCGATGGTGCCCTGCGTGGGATCGTTGGGGTCCAGCGCCGCGATCTCCTGCTGAAGGAAAGCGGCCTGCTGTTGCAACGCGGCCTGCGCGAACCGGAATCGCTTCTGGAACTCCCGGGTTGAGATGGGCTGGCCGTCCACAGTCGCCACCGGCTGTTCCGGCCAGATGGCCTGCTCATAAACCCATCCCCCTACGATGATCAGCAGGGCGAGCAGGACGACCCCGCCGGCGGCGAGCAGAAGAATCCGCTGCAGGCGAGCTTCCTGTTCCGCCCGGGAGAGGGCCTTGCGGTTGATGCTGCTCGGTTTCCGGGCCATACCCTCGCCTCAGGAGCGCTCGGAGGATGCACCCATAAACTCCCCCGGCCCGGCGCTCGGTCGCGCGGCCGGGGGAGCATGCTGGAGATGCCGGAGGGCCCATGGGGCCCCGGGCTTCCGCAGGCGTTCAGGGACCGCCCCAGCCATACTTGCGGACGTGCTCGGCGGTGAAGGGCAGGAGCCCCAGATGGCGCGCCCGCTTGATGGCCACGGAGAGGCGTCGCTGATGCTTGGCGCAGGTGCCGGTCTGTCGGCGCGGCTTGATGCGCGCGCGATCGTTCACGAACCGGCGCAGCAGATCGACGTTCTTGTAATCGATGGCCACCCGCTCGACACAGAAATAGCACAGCCGGGGCGGCTGCGCGTAGCGGCGCGTCGGCGCGGCCTTCGCCGGGGCCGCGGGCGCCGGAGCCGGGGCGGCGCTCTCCACCGCCGCTTCCACCGCCTCCGCGCGTGGTGTTTCGATCTCCTTCCGATCTTCCGTCAAGGCGAACCTCCTTCCATGCGATCTGGGCATCCCCGGGCGCGGTCATGCCCGGCGATCTTCTTCGCGGCCAGCATAAAGATCTAGCGAATCCATCCCCCGCTTAAAAGGGGAACTCCTCCGCGTTCTCCTCCTCGCCCGCCTCCTCTGCGAAGGATGGCGAGCCGGCTTGACCTTCCCCCAGCACGATCATCTCATTGGCCACCAGCTCCGTCCGATAGTGCCGGCGGCCCTCCGCGTCCTCCCATCCCCGGGTCTGCAGGCGCCCTTCCACATAGACATACATGCCTTTGCGCAGGCGCTGCTTGCAGACCTCCGCCAGTCCACCCCAGGCCACGACGTTGAACCATTCTGTCTCCTCCCGCCGATCGCCGTTGCTGGCGATCCAGGTGCGGGTGGTGGCCACCGGGAACGTCGTCACAGGGCGCCCGTTAGGGGTGAACCGCATCTCCGGATCCCGCCCAACCTGGCCGATGATCATCACCTTGTTCAGCCCACGCATGGAGCCCTTCCCTTCTCTTCCTCTTCTCTCCGGATCCACGAGACGGCCTCGCCCCCGTTCAATCCTCATCCAGACGGACCAGGAGGTGGCGGAGCACCTCTTCGGTGATGCGCAGCGTGCGCTCCAGGGAGGCGGTCGCCGGCGCGGGCATCTCCGCCCGCATGAGGACATAATGCCCTTCCATCTTCTTGCGAATGGGGTAACAGAAACGGCGGCGACCCCANGGGATGACCTCCTGAATCTGCCCACCGTTCGAGGTGATCACCCCTTTGATGCGCTCGATGGTCTGGTCCAGCTGCTCCGGGCTGAGATCCGGATCCAGGACCACCATCAGCTCATAAGGTCGAATGCGCGGCGCAGGCTGGATCAGCACGGAAATGACCTCCTTTCCACGGGTTTGCCCCCGCTCGGGGCGGGAGCGGAAAGGCGCAAAGCCGGAGGGTATCCTACCACATCCGGGGCGATTCGGCAACCATCTCGCGGGAGCTTACCCGAATCCGCCGGCGCTCAGAAGATATCCCAGGCTGTAGCCCAGGAGCGCTCCTCCGGCCAGGAACGGCAGCCCGGCCTGGACCTGTCGCCGGGCGCTCAGCCGGGCGGTCAGGAGCAGCTGCCCCGCCAGGATGCCGATCAGCGTTCCGATCGCCGGCCACGGGGCAGGATGTTCCCGCAAGGCGGAGAGCGTCAGCACGGCGGGCAGGACGGCATCCCCGAACCCCATGGCCAGGATGGGCCCTTGGGTCTTCGCGCGGGGGATCTCCAGCGGGATGATGAACAGCATGGGAAGGCGCTCCTCGAAGGCCCAGCGGGCCAGCTGCTGCATATGCCCCAGGACGTGCACGGCCAGCACGTCGTAGAGGATCATGATCAGAAGCAGGGCCGCAGCGGCCGGCGGGGGAAGCAGAGATCCCAGGTAGATGACGGCCCCGCTGCAGGCCAGGAGACCCATCAGGTTCGAAAGGGCCCAGGAGGAGCGCCGCCGTCCCTCCCGGATCAGGCCTACGGTCAGTCCTCCCAGCACGAGATCCGCCCAGACCGGCGGGGGAGCCGCGAGCAGCGCGGAGAGCAGCTCGTGCAGGGCGAAGAAAAACGCTGCCCCGAAGGAGGCGAGCAAGGCGAAGCTCAGGATCCGGGAGAGGAAACGTCGATCCCGCAGCTGCAGGAGGAGCGCGAGGAGGGCTCCTGTGGCGATTGGGATCAAGGCGAGAGGAACGGCGAAGACCACCTGCTCGCCGATCGGCCGGGCGGCCAGCCGTTCCGAGAGCTGGCGGATGGCTTCCAGGGCCTCCCCCGGGGCAGAGGTCTGGGAGTTCGGAGGGAAGCCGGACCCCAGAAAAGCCAGGAAGTGCACGGAGAGGAGGACGGCCATCGCCCCGCCGATGCCGGTCGGCCCGATGGACCCTGGAACGGGATCCGGCGCGTCGGCGGACGGCTCGCCGGCTTCCGGAGGCGGTGCGACCCGGGTGACCTGCAGGCGGAGCCCCTGCACCGCCATGACCCGAACCCGCTCGCCGGCCGCGATCCGTTCCCCAACAGCCCGGGCGGTCCACGTTTCTCCCCGCACCCAGACGGTTCCCTCGGGATCCAGATCCGTCTGGGCGATCCCCTCCGCCCCGATCAGGCGCTCCGGGGACTGAAGGGGAGAGCGCCGGCCCATCTGACGCATCAGGTGCGCCAGGCCGAAAGAGGCGGCCGCTCCTGTTAGGGCGGTCCCTATGAGGATCGCCGGGGCCACGCGTTGCCCGGTGCCGGGCGGCAGCAGGAACAGGCCGCCCAGGCCCAGGGCCAGGGCCCCGGAGAGCCCCAGATATCCCCCGCTCTGGAGGTAGAGCTCCCCCAGGAAAAGAAGGGAGCCCAGCAGGATCAGCAGGAGGCCGGCCGCGCTCACGGGCAGCCGGAGCAGGCCGATCACAGCCAGGCCCAGCAAGAGCACGGCCAGGCCCTCTGCCAGCCCGGTCCCCGGGATGCTCCACGCGGCGACGGCGGCCAGGATCCCGCCGACCAGAAGGAGATACGCGACGTTTGGATCCGCCAGCCAGCCCCAGAGCAGCTGCAAAAGGTCCATGCGGGTTTCCGCCTCATCGCCTCATGTCTTGCGCAGGACGATGGCCATGGCCCCCTTCAGGCCCTCCAGGGCGGAGCGGCTCTCCGCGTCCATGGCGCAGGCGATGATACAGGCCTCCATATGGCTTTCCAGGAGCATCAGGATGGCTTGGTTGAGGGCGGACTTGACCGCCGCCAGCTGCACCAGCAGGCTGTTGCAGTCCTGGTGCTCGGCCAGCATCCGCCGGACGGCGGCCAGGTGCCCTTCGATGCGCGCCAGGCGGGCGTCTAAGGCGCGCTCCTGTTCGGGCGTGAGATACACCTGCACCTGCGGCCCTCCGGTCGTCCGGAGGAGGGCGTCCCGGGTCGGTTTGCGGCGCGATGAGGGTCGTCGGGGCATCCGGCCTCCTGATGGCGATCAGGGTCTTCTTCCAGCATACCACCGGAAGGTAAGTGGGGGAGCCAGGCCATCCCCCGGCGCCCGGAGCGGGGATCCGGCCCCTCTTGTCAAAACGGCCGGAGGTGGTTATAACAGCAACAGAACGCCCTGGACCCGCGGATGCGGGGCACGCAATAAAGGGAGCTCTCCCATACTCCCCGGGCCGGGATCGCCCGGCCCGGGGATTCTCGCCCCGGATCCTCACGGCGGAGGCTGCGGATGGGACGCCTGATGAGCGAGGTGGCCATCGTCGGGGTGGGCTGGAGCGGCTTCCGATCGATCACCCCC
>JGI20132J14458_1000043_pt1 | contig 20979 bp, 20 predicted proteins | sample OctOCTMetagenome_FD_14458 | JGI IMG/M metagenome (IMG submission 14458)
TCGGTCGTTTATTCGGGTAAATATCATTAGTGTTTACCCATGAATTTAAGATTGCTTTTTCATAAGGCGTTAGTTCTTCTGTCAAATAGTAATCAACTAAAAAATACTTAACAAATTCATTAGTGTCTTCAGCAATTATTCTTTGAAGTTTTAACTCATTAGTAGTAATTGTCCCAGTTTTGTCAGTGCATAAAATTTCTACAGCTCCTAGATCTTCAATAGAAGAAAGTCTTTTTATAACTAATCCCCTTCTTGCTAATTTATATCCAGATATACTTAAAGCCAAAATAGTCATAGCAGGCAAGAACTCTGGAACAATAGCAACTGATAAAACAATAGCAAAAATAACTAACTCCTTAAAATTTACATAACCAGGCTTGAAAATATTAACTAAAATAACAAAAAAAGCAGTTAAAATACCAACAATTCCTATATTCTTAGCAAAATTAGACATCATTTTTTGATAAGCGGTTTCCTTTTCTATTTCTAAGGTAGCTTTTGCTATTTTCCCAAAATAAGAATCTTTACCAGTAGCTATAACAATTCCTTCTATTTCTCCTTTAATCAATGTTGTTCCCATAAGAGCAATGTTTTCTGGTATCACAGATATATGCGGACTTGAAACGGATCTATGTGGATGATCTTTATATGTTTTAATAAGTTTTGAATCTGAATCTGTCTGTGAACAATCCGTATTAATCCGTTCTGCATCCGTATTAATCCGAGTATTTTTAAATACTGGCTCGCTTTCTCCGGTGATAATAGATTCATCAACCAAAGCATTTTTAGCCTTTAAAATCCTTACATCTGCAGGAATTAAGCAACCTGAAGTTACCTTAACATAATCTCCTGGAACAAGTTCTTTAGCATTTATTTTTATCCATTTGCGATTTCTTTTAACAAAGGCATAGTTTTCAAAGTAAGAAAGCAATTTTTCGCTTAATTTATTGGTTCGATAATCTTGAAATACAGCTATAAAAATTGAGATAAAAAGAAAGAAAAATATTAAAATAGATTCTACCTGGGGGCCATTAATTAAAAGAGATAATAAACCAGCTAAAAAGAGGAAGCCATTAAAGAAATTTAAAGTATTTCTTTTGATAATTTCTAAAAGATCTATTTTAAAAGAAGTAACTATATTAGGTCCATAAATTTTTAGTCTTTCTTTAGCTTCTTCCTCAGTCAAACCGTTCAATGAAGTTTTAAATTCTTCTAAAATTTCTTCTTCATTTTTCTTCGCAAATTTCCAAATTTCTTCCATTAAAATAAATTATATTTTATTAATTGCTTTTTAAAAATTTTTTAAAGTTTTGTAAAATTTTATATAAATGTCATATTGCCAAACATTCAAACAAAAAAATAGAAGAAATTAAGGAAAAAGCCAAAATCTTAGAAAATTTATTATTAAATTTATTATTAGAATATAAAAGTACAGGTAATGAAGAAATAGCAGAAGAAATTGATAGAATTTTATAAGAAATAGAAGAATTTAAAAAGGAATATTAAGAAAAGGTAAAAGAATTAATGGCAAAATGGTATCCTTATAAATATAGTCCGTATGCTATAAAAGATTTTATCGAAAGAATCAAGATTAATGAAAAAGGTAGATTAGAATTAAATATACTAGATTTAGATATGTGTAGCCTTAGAGGAGAATTTTATTTACCATTATTATTTGAAAGAATTGATAAAATTGATCTTCAAGATAACGCACTTACATCCATATCTAGGTTGCCTGAAAAATTGAACAATTAGGTTGTGAAAATAATTTACTTGAAAGCCTCCCCGAATTACCTGAGGGCCTTAAATATCTTTATGTTAGTGCTAATAAATTAACTTCTTTACCGAAATTACCTCAAACTCTTGAAGTTCTTAGTTGTTCTTTTAATAGAAATCTAAGAGAGCTTCCGGATTTGCCTCCTAATCTCAAAATATTCAGCGCGGTAGGATGCCCATTTACTAAACAAACAATCCAAAAAATAAAATCACATCCCAATTATAACCCCCAAAATTTTGATTTAGGAGAAAGATATAAAAGACCAAACATAATTGTGCGCTTTATTAGAAAGATTTTTAAAAAATTTTAACCTTTAATTACTCCTACCGGAACTAATTTTGCTAATTTTTTAGCAATACCTATTTGATGAACAACTTCTACTACTTCATTGACATTCTTATATGCTTCTGGTGCTTCTTCAGCTAATCCTGACATACTACCAGCAGCCACAGCTATTCCTCTAGATTCTAATTCTTTCTTTAATTCACTACCTTTAATTTTTCTTTTTGCTTCTGCTCTAGACATAACTCTTCCTGCACCATGAGGAGCTGAACCAAAGGAAATTTCTTTAGCAAGCTCTTGTCCAATTAAGATATAACTTGCTGTACCCATTGAACCAGGAATTAATGTTGGTTGACCAATTTCTTGATATTTAGGAGGAAGTTCTGGATGTCCTTTCCAAAAAGCTCTTGTTGCTCCTTTTCTATGCACTATTAATTTACGCAGACTTGGCGGACTTGACGCAGACTTGGCGGAACATGCTACTCCCTTTATTTCTAAATCTTTACCCCCAAAATTTACTAAAATACCCAACTTGTAACCTGTACTTTTAAGATAGTACCATAGCTGTTTTTCCTGTTCTTTGGTTAACTGTGGTATAGATTTTATTTCCATTATAATTTTGTTTTCCACGATAAAATCTGGTTTATAAACTCCTACGACTTCATTTTCATATTTAACCTCGATTTTTTTATCAACTTCAAAATTTAATCCTAGCTTTTTGAATTCTATGATGAGAGAGTTTCTATAAACATTCTCTTTATGACCTAATCCAAGTTTTTTTCTAACCTCATATATTGCTTTTCTTATTTTGAAAGTAATATCTCCATACAAAAACTCTTTCTGTTCAGTCTGCGTAAAGTCTGCTTGGTCTGCGTAATACTCGATTTTAGCAATATTATGAGCGACATCATAAACTTGTTTTAATTTAATTTCTTTACCAAAAACTTTTTTGAATGCTTTTCTAACTTGATGTAAAATAAGTTGTCGATTGGCAAAGGCAAAATTTGCTGCAGCTTTCATAGCAGAAAAATAATTTTGACCGTCTGGATGTTCAAAAGGAAAATATGCTAATTCTCTATCAACCAATTTAATATTTTGTTTATCTAAATAAGAAATAGCTTTTCTAACATAATCTGAAGCAACTTGATGCCCTAATCCTCTGCTTCCGCAATGAATTAAAACAGCAATCTTCCCTTTTTCTAAACCTAATTTTTTAGATATCGTAGACTTGGCGGAAGTCTGCATGGTCTGCGTGAGGTCTGCATAGTCTGCGTATAAATTATTCTGCCCAGTCTGCGTGAAGTCTGCTTGGTCTGCGTCATCAAAAATTTCCGCAATTCTTTGAATTTCAACAAAATGATTTCCTGCCCCAATTGTTCCTAATTGATCTCTGCCTCTATCTTTTGCTGTCTTAGAAACAGTTTCACTATCTGCACCTTCTAATTTGCCAAAACTTTCAGTTGCTTCTAAATCTTCTTTTTCTCCATAACCAAGTTCAACAATATATTGTGCCCCATTTTCTAAAACTTTTTTCATTTCATCATTATTCAATTTCCAAAAACCACCTCTACCAACCCCAGAAGGAACTTGCTTAAATATTTCTTCAGTCAATTTAGGAATTTTATCTTTTACTTCTTCATAATCTAAATCTGTTACAGCAAGTCTTACGCCACAATTAATATCAAAGCCTATTCCTCCAGGNGAGATAATTCCTTCGTTATAATCAAACGCAGCTACTGCTCCAACACAAAAACCGTAACCTTCATGAACGTCTGGCATAGCTAAAGCATATTTGTAAATTCCTGGTAATGTTGCCACATTAGTCAGCTGCCATAAACTTTTATCTTCTAAAATTTCATCAAGCATATTTTCGGTAGCAAAAACTCTAGCAGGAACTTTCATATCTTCTCGAAAATTTTGGGGTATTTCCCAAATATAATCCGTTATTTTAATAAGATCTGATTTTTTAGGAATTTTCATGGTTGGTATAAAGGAAGAGGTAATTTAATTTCTTGAAAAATACTTTTAGGAATAAAATATTTATGATAAATATAATAACTTGCAAACATAAGCAAGATTAAAATTATAATTAAAAAATATTTCATATTTTATAATTATAACTTCAAATGCAAATTGGATACGATATTAGGGGGTTATACAAAAAAGAGATAAATGAAAATTTAATGTATTTCCTAGCTGAGAAATTTTTTAATTATTTAAAGAAAAACAATTTGCCTTTAGAAATATACTTAGGAATTGATACTCGAAATTCTTCTTCAGTTTTAGCTAGTTCTTTTGCTAGTAAATTTCTGGAGTTTCCAAAAACTAAAATTAATTATTTAGGAGTTATACCGACCCCTATTTTATATTATCTAAGTATTAAAAATAAAAAATCTGGTGTAATAATTACTGCCTCCCATTTGCCTTCTAATTATAATGGAATTAAATTTATTTTGCCTGATGGCTCTAGCTGGGTTTACAAAAATCTTCCTTCAAAACTTATAAGTCGTAAGCCCACTATTCAAATTTCCTATAAACCTATCTATATTCCATCAATTTTTGAAAATTATTTAAAAGATTTATTTAAGAAAATTAAAATTAAAGATAAATTCATAATTCGCATTCTAAATTCTGAACAAAGCACTAATCTTTTTATTTTTAAATTAATCCCTCAGATATTCAAAAATATAAAAGTTTTAAAATCAAAAAAAATTATTGATAATTCTTTTTATATAAAATCAGATGTTGATGGTGATAGATTAGAAATTTATTTCAAAAAGCAATTAATTATCCCTGAGGTTTTGCTTTATTCTATATTAAAAGTTTCAAATTATAAAAAAGTCGGAATTCCCATAACCATTCACAAAAAAATTTGTAAATTATTCCCTCAAATTAAGTTTTATTTTATTAAAACTGGTCATTCTAATTTTAAAGATGCTTACAAAAAATATAAACTTAATTTCGCTATGGAACCTTCTTATCATTTTTATTTCTTTAAAGATTTTCAAACTGAAGCTCCTCTCTTTGCTCTTTTTAAGGTTTTAAAATATTATGAGAAAAATAAAAATATTGATGAGTTGAAAGAAATATTTCCCTTAGAAAGAATAGAAATCAAAAAGAAGCTTAATATTGATAAAATTAAAAAAACATTAATTAATGAAGGTTTTAAAATGAAGGTTTTTGATGATTTTTATTTATATAAAAAAAATAAAAATTATTATTTAGCTGTAAACTTTCGTCAGTCCAAAACCGAAAAAGATGTTTGGCGCATTTTTATCGAAGCATCTAATACGGATAAGCTAAAAAATTTAATTAATCAAGTAAAATATTTAATAAAATGATAGAAGAAGTTTCTTTAAAAAAACTTTTATATTATTATCCCTGGATATTTTTAGGTATTGTAATTTCTTTTATTTTAATATTTTCAGCTTATCAAATATTTTATCCTATTTTTATCCCAGAGCCAGGGAAAACTATTTATATACCTCCTAAAACTAATTTAAAAATAATTGCAGATAACTTAGAAAAAGAAGGAATTGTTAGGTCTTCTTTTTTTCTTCGGTTTTATTTGGCTTTAACAAACCAGAATACAAAAGTTAAAGCCGGACATTATACTTTTTACGGTAATTTAAATACTATTAAAGTGGCAGAAATTTTAGTTAAAGGGGGACGAGGAATAATAATAACTTTTCCAGAAGGTTTAACTATGGTTGAAATTGAAGATATTTTAAAAAAGAAGGGTTTAAATGTAGAATTTAAAAAATATCGCCTAAAAGATTTTCCCGAAACAGAACTTTTAAAATATTTCCCAGCTGAGGCCAATTTAGAAGGTTTTTTAGCGCCGGATACATACGAATTTTTTAAAGAAGAATCTGAAAGAGAAATCATTTTGAAGTTTTTAAACAATTTTGAAAATAAATTTTTAGGTGAATTTTTGAAATATCCAGGTGTTAATTTTTATGAAAAATTAATTTTAGCTTCTATTTTAGAGAAAGAAGGGAAGTATTATGAAGATATGAAAATAATTGCCGGTATTTTAGAAAATAGACTAAAAATTGAAAAGAAACTAGAGGTGGATGCTACTATAGCTTATTCAAGATGCCAAAAATATCCTTGTGATTGGAAAGTTACTTCTAAAGACTTAAAAATTGATTCTCCTTATAATACTTATTTGAACAAAGGATATCCTCCAACACCTATTTCTAATCCAGGTCTAAATGCTATTAAAGCAGCCTTAGAACCAATTAAAACAGATTATCTCTATTATCTTACTACAGATGATGGGAAAGCAATTTTTGCAAAAACCTTAAAAGAACATCAACAAAATATTAAAAAGTATTTAAAGAAGTAAGGCTCATTTTATTACTTTAATTTAAGCTTAATGCTTTTTCAAATTTATTACTCTTCTTGCAATTCTTCTTTTCTTTTTTCATAATCTTCCCAGGCTTTTACAATATTTTCGTAGCCTTTTTCTTCTAACTTTTTTATAATCAAATCTTTAATTTCAGAAGTTGAGACATTCTGTCTTTCTACAAGAGAATCTAAAATTTCTTTAGAGATTTCGTTAGCAATTTCTTCTGCGTTCTTTTCTCCTGCCTGTTCTGCAGCTTTTTTGATTGCTTCTACAATTTTATCAGGATTAAAGGGTTCTTCCTCGTCTGATCTTTTAACTCCTCTTTCCGGATTCATCTTAAATTTATTACTTAATTACGACCTTATTTAATTTTAACTAGTTATGATTCAAAAATCAAAAATTTTATAATTTAAAAATGGAAGAAATTATAAATTACATATTAGAAAAAGCGAATAAAATCAGGCCTAAGCCTAAAAGAGAATATGATCAATTTTTTGCTACAAAAGAAACTGTTATTAAAAGAGTGAAAATATTATCTAAATTTAATAAAAAAAGACTTTTATTTTTAGGAGATTCTGATTTAACTTCTATTTCATTAGCTTATTATTTTAAAAAAATAAATAGACAAGTTGATATAGTTGTCTTAGATATTGATAAAGATTTAATCGACTTAATAGAAAAAATCAAAACTGAGGAAAATTTAAATATTAAAACTATTCACCAAGATATTAGAGATGTTATAGATAAAGATTTAGTTAATTTTGATTTAGCATTTTTTGATCCACCTTATACTCCTAATGCCATAAGAATTTGGTTAATAAGAGCATTACAAGCTTTGTTGGGAAGAGGAAGTAATAAAAAAAGAAAAAAAGTAGAATTTTTAAAAAAGAAATTTATTTTAATGTGCTATGGATATACAGACAATTCTTTAGAAAAAGGTTATAAAATTCAAAGAATAATTAATGACTTAGGTTTAGTAATACAGGCTAAACATAGAAAATTTAATAAATATACAGGAGCTGAATCAATTAATAATGAAAGTGATTTATATATCCTTCAACCTGCTCCTCAAATTGACTTAAGCAAAATTGACCATTGGCGAAACAAAAAATTCGAAACAAAAATATATACTTATGAAATAGGCACCGATTCGTAAATGAGTGAAAAATTTTTATTTTTTATAAACAAAAATTCTGTTTTTGAAAATTTCGGTTGGTTCTTTGTTATAAAATCTAAAATCAAAAGTGATTATTTTGCAATTATTTTTGCAATTATTAAAAATAAATTCAGAAATTTCATTTAAAACTTTAGGTGTAAGATATAAGTAAATATAATCAGCATCTTGTATATTTGCTNTTCTAAAATCTTGTTTATAAAAATAATAGTTTTCATAACCTAAAATTTTCCCTTTAATTAAAGACAAATAATATAAAAATGGATTAATTTCGTATCCTATTCCTTTTGCTCCTCTTTTTATCGCCTCAAAAACTATTGAACCNTCGCCACTTCCTAAATCGATAAAAATTTTATTTTCTAAATCTAACCCATCTAAAAATTCTTTAACAAGTTTAATATTTGATCTTCCAAAAGGAACTTTGGTTTTAAAAAACCAAATAATATCAAAAATTAACAAAATTAAAGAAAAAAGAAAAATACATATCAAACATAAGCTTACGATTATTAACAAAACTAAAAACAAATAAATTATCTCCATATCTCGAAATTATAATTCCTTTAATTTATGTTCATAAACTTTATTTTTGTCAAAAATATGAAAAACTTTAAATCCTAATTCAGTTAATTTATCACTTATAAATCTTCTATGGCATTTAAACCATAAAAGTTCAGCACACATTATTGCAGTTTTATTATCTTTTGCTATTTTTACTAATTCATCTAANCCATCTTTAAATTCTTCCGTTTTCATGTATTCTAAATATCCACCCTTTCTAAAGCCTCCTAATTTTTCTATCCAGAGATAATTTATATTATTCTTGGTAAGTTCAGCACTTATATTTTCTTTATTAAAATGAGGATTGTAAGTTGATTTAGGAAAATGTCGTACATCAACCAGAATTTCGATTTTAAAAAATTTTAAAATATCAATAAATTCATCTAATTTTCTTGTAGAATGTCCTATAGTATAGATTGTTTCATTCATTTTCTTTTTTAATCTCTTCAATGATTTTTTCTATTACTTCAATGATTTCATTAATAGATTTTTCAGGAAAAATTTCTTGAAATAGACCAACATAATTATTAAGTGTTAATAAATAGTCAGTATCTATTTTAACTATGATAAATTGAAAAGTTGGTTGATCTACTTTTATCTCTTCATACTCTATTAACAAAGGAAAGTTTTGGAGGTATTTTAGCTCGCTATAATATCTATCTACATAAGTATTTCTTATTACATAAATAACTGTTCTATTATTTTCTCTTGTTTTACATTCAAATTGCTCATTACCTGTTTTAGGGTTTCTTCCTAAGACAAATTTTCTATATTTATATTCTGATGGAGGCCGCTGTTTTATTATATCTCTTAATTGTTGTTTATATGATTCTAATTCCTCAATTTTCTTTTTTCTTCTATATTCTTCGACTTCTTCGTCTGATAATATTCGAATTAAATCTAATATTTTAATTTCTTCAAAGCTTTCGCCATTCCAAACCGGCTTTGAAAGAGAATCTTCTCCTATATCTAATTTAATACTACCATATTCTGTAAGAACTATTTCTGCAATTGTTTCATTTCTTTCATTTACTATTCTTTTAAGAGTTATTTCTCCTTTTCTGCCCTCTATATAATCTCTATCATGATAGCTATAACAACTAAAATCTGGAGATAATTCAGTCTTGCAAAATGGACATTCTAATTCATATAAGAAACTTTCTATTTTAGCTTTTAACTGGGATAATTTTTTAACAAATTCTATTTTACCACTAATTTCTTGAAAAATATTTGTTATATCATCAATAGATAAATCTTTTAAATATCTCTCATCTCTTATTGTACTAATAAATAATCTGGTTCCTTTCAATATATTTTCTATTCTCTCAGATAATCCTGGTATTTTAGAGCTTATACATTCATCATAAACATTTCTAAATTCTTCTATATAAGATTTCAATTTTTCTATTAATATTGGCTTAATAAGTCTATCTTTTAATTTATGCAATTCTTCTTTGTACCTTTCGTTATATATTTCAGCTTCTCTCTGGTCTCTAGCTAATTTTAGATTTATCCTAATTCTAAAACCATAAGAGGTTTTCTCACCTCCAATTTGGGTTTCTTTTCCTAAATAAGGTCTTCCTATCTGTACTTCTAAAAAAGGATAAGCATATAAAGGTTCTTTTGTTATGGGGTCAATACAATATTCTTTAGGAGTAAACAAAGAAGGATTTTCTTCTTTTATTCTTGTAATGTTTTCATCTATTTCTTCTAACTTGCTGATTTCTTCATTGCTTTCTATTGATATAACTAATAATGTTTCAGGTTGGATTTCTCCAATAAATTTATTAAACTTTGCTCTAATATACATATCTCTCAACTCATTTTTAGCTTTTTCCCAATCTGCAAATATAAAAGTATCAAAAAGCACACCTAAGGTTTCTCCTAATGGCAAAGTTGGAGGATTTTCTATCTCAAAAAATTCTTCATAAGAATTAATTACTAATAAAGGTACCACTTGGCCTTTAATTTCTTTATATTTTATCTTAAAAATTTTTCCCTTTATTTCTATTTCTTCTGGATAATTTCTTTCAATCATCTCTCTATCTTCATCACTTAGTAAGTCTTCTAACCTTATTCTAAAATCTTCTTTCTGCGTTCTTTCTAAAACTTCTTTTAAACTTAAACAGCCTTTAATCTTCTCGAAATAAAAATCTGCAAGCCATTTTGTATCTATTTTAGGCAACCTACCACAAGAACGTAAATAATATTCTTTATATTTTTCTAAAACTTTCAAGTTCTCATAAAATACATCGATTCCTAAATCTTTTTTAATAATTTCTGCTCTGTGTTCATCTGTTAAAAATTCTGCTAAAAATCTTGATGCTCCTTCTATATTTCTTGGACTAATTATATCTTCTCCAATTTTTGTTGAACCAAAATATATTTCAACTTTTTCTATTACTCTGCCCTCCTTATCTATATCATATTGGGAATATCCAACTTTATATAAGTGTGGGGCAACTTCAACAAGCCATGCTGGCCGTATTTTTTGACAAAAGGTGGCAAATTTTTTACCAGATTTAGGGGATTCTCTTAATTCTAAAAAAGTAAATAAACTCAACCCTACAGAATTCATTAAAGAAGATCCAGGAAATATATAAATTATTTGCCCATCTAATATCCTTTCATATTGGAATCTATAAAAGCGTCTAGAAACATTACCTATAAGACCTGCTAAAATACACTTTTCTATTTTTTCTATTTCTTCTTCTATACCAAGTTTTCTCTCTATTTCTTCATAGCCGTTAGCAAATGCTTTTACTCCATTTCTACCTAAAATTTTTAGTAAATCACTTACTATTTTATTAGCTTCAATAAGAACATTAAAATTAAGGAAATTTTCGCGTGCCCAATCTTGGCTCATATTGTTCTTTTTCCATTCAACCCAAATTTTTAAGAAAGTAATGAAGTCTGATGTTGGATGTTTAAATCTTGAATGCGCTTTATCTGCTATTTCTTCTTTGTTTTGAGGTCTTAAAAATACACTTCTTTGACCAAAGAATGAAGTTATAACACAAATTTCATATAAGCAATCATAATTATTTCTTATTGCTTCCACTATCATTCTTGCTAAACGAGGGTCCAACGGATATTCAACCATTTCTTTACCTATATCTGTAATCTGTCCATTTTCATCTAAAGCACCTAATATTTTAAGATCCATTATTGCTTCTTCTATTTGCCTCTTTTCTGGTTTATCTATAAAATCAAATTCCTCAATGTTGTTAATGCCTAAGTTTTTCATATAAAGAACTAAATGGGCTAAATTACTCCTTTTTATTTCTGGCTCAGAAAATTCTTTTCTACCTTCAAAATCTTCTTTCGTAAAAAGAGCATAGTATTCACCAGGAGCCAATCTCCCTGCTCTTCCTTTTCTTTGAACACAACCAGCTTTAGAGTGTTTTTCAGTAACTAATGCAGCATATCTCTTTTCTGGATAATACCTTAAAACTTTTATAAGGCCACTATCAATAACATATTTTATCCTTGGAACAGTAACTGAGGTTTCTGCTATATTAGTAGCAATAATTACTCTTCTTTGCGTTCCTGGATAAAATATTTTTTCTTGCTCTTCAACAGGCATATCTCCATAAAGTTGGAGAACTTCTATAGGGAGACCTAATTTTTGTATTTCTCTTGCTGTAGCTTCTATTTCTTCTCTACCTGGCATAAAAATTAAAATATCTCCCTCATTAGTTTCTTCAATAATTTTTTTAACTAATTTTGCGGCTTCTTCATAAATATAATATGTAGGTGATTCTAAATAGTGTTCTTTTACTTCATACATCCTTCCCTCAACTTCTAAAACAGGAGCATCTTCAAAAAAACTTTGAAACTTTTCTTTTTCTAAAGTAGCTGAACTTACTATGATTTTAAGTTCTGGTAAGCCTTTTTCTCTTCTTAATTTCTGTATTTGTTTTAATAATCCTAAACATAAATCTATATTAATACTTCTTTCATGAGCTTCATCTATCATTATTATTGAATATTCAGAAAGCAAAGGATCAACCTGAATTTTTCTTAAAAGAATTCCATCTGTTACAAAATTTATCTTTGTACCCTCGGTGGTCATATCTTCAAATCTTATTTGATATCCAACTTCTTCACCTATTTCGCAACCTATTCTCTCTGCTACATATTTAGCAACAGATATAGCTGCTATTCTTCTAGGTTGAGTAATTAAAATTTTTTCATTTTCCTTTAGTAATTCCTGCAATATTAAGGGTAATTGTGTTGTTTTACCTGAACCAGTTTCTCCTACTATTATTACTACAGGATTATTTTTTACTAATTCTAAAATTTTTGTTTTGTACTCTAAAATGGGTAATCTTTCAGGTTGTCTTAAGGGCTCAGGATGAAATATTTGTGATTGATTGTACATTTTAAAATATCTTTATTAATTCTGAAATTTTTTCATAATAAAGTTCTCCTACTAATGGTCTTAATCCGTAACTTATTATTAAAAATAAAATAAGAGGTGCTATACCTTTCAGCACGCAAACTTGTGCTGGCACTATAATTTTTCTAATTTCTTCTAAGACTTTCTCTAAATCTTTATTTTCTTCATAAATTTGCTCTAGGTTTAACTCTAAAACCTCTAATGGTTCTTTATCTGATTTAAAATTAATATTTTTAAATTCAGTATTAATATCTTCAAGATAGTAAACATCTTGAAAATTATGATCAAATATTAAATATTTTTCTTTGTTAATATCTTCTAAAGCAACAGAGGGTGAAGTAAAATTTAGTGCTTCAAATAGAATTAGATATTTTTCGATAGGGATTGAACTTTTCTCTATAATCATTACGTCTTCTCCTTGAAATGGAATTAAAAATTGGTCTAAAAATTTTTTATAATCTTCAATATCTAAATCAGCTATATCATCAGGAAGTTCTAATTCTAAAAATTTAACTACTTTGGGTATATCTTCTGGCATTAATAAATTATAAAAGAAAACCCGGCAGAGGCCGGGATTTTTCAAAGTTTACACTATTCTTTCTTAATGGTCTTCTTTTCTTTTAATCACCCATAGTCTTCCATTCTTACTATTTCCAACTTTTATATCTGTGCATTCAACTATATATTTTTCTAGATACTGAAAGTAATATTTTATATTAGTCTCATGTACAAAAATTCCTTTCGCTTTTAATCTATTTGTGATGAATTTAGGCAACATTGGAAATGCAGTAGTATTAAAACATCTATCTCTTTCTAAGATTTCTTCTAAAATCTGTTCTATCTGTGAAACTATAATTTTTGTTTTCAACCATCTAATTGGTGGAATCCTCATTTTTAATTCCCTCCTTTTTAGAGTGCAATTTAAAATTATACAAAGAAATTATAACAATGTCAATAGTCAATTTGTTACAATCTGAAATAATTTTCAATCTAGTAAATTTTATTTTTGATGAAATTTTTAAAAATAAACAACTGAAACTGCTTATATCAATTTGGGGTGTAATTTTGCTATTTTGAGTTATCCACAATTTTGACTTGATTTTAAAAAATTTATTGTAAAATTTTCTAATACCCTAAAAGGAGGTGAGAATATGATTTCCTCCGAAGTTGGATTTATTATAGAAAAATTAAGTTTTCTAAAAGGTATAGACTTAGATCCTTGGATATTAGCTCATATATTAGCAAGAAACGGCGCTAGAAGATATAGTTACGAAATAGCTTGTATTATAGCTTCCTATAATATGTTAGTTCATTATATGAATTGTAGATTTAAAGATGGATTCATTTATAAGCAAATAGAGTATTATAGAAACAAGATAGAAGATTGTTTAAAGATGGATACGGAAGTAAAAATAGAGATACTAAAACAATATGTAGAAAAGTATAAAAATATGAAAAAATAGGCAGGCCTCAAAGCCTGCCTATTAAAAGGACTAAATTTTTTTATAATAATTTAATGAAAGTATACATAGGTACTTCGGGTTGGCAATATTATCATTGGAAAGGTAAATTTTATCCTGAAGATTTAACTTCAAAAGATTTTTTAAAATTTTATTCTCGATACTTTAATACTGTGGAAGTAAATACAAGCTTTTATCATTTCACAAAAAAAGAAACCTTTGAAAAATGGAAGGCTCAGATATATGCGGATTTCGAACGGATTAATACGGATTTTAAACTGATAAAACCTTATAAAAACAATCCGCATAAATCTGTCCTATATACTAATAAACCTGTAAACGAAAATGTTCCGCATACATCTGTTTCGAATCCGCATAAATCTGCGTTATTTCTTTTCTCTATAAAGCTTCATAGGTTATTTACCCATTTTAGGAAATTGAAATTAAATAAAGAGGATGTTAAGATTTTAAAAGATACTTTAGATTCTTACAAAATTTTAGGAAAGCATTTGGGGGTTATTCTTATTCAACTTCCTCCTTCTCTTAAAAAAGATTTAAAATTACTAAACAATTTTGTAAATAAACTTAGAAAATATTCTTCTATTAAAAATTTAAAGTTAGCTATAGAATTTAGACATAAATCGTGGTTAGATAAAGAGGTCTATAAAAAGTTAAAAAAATTAAAAGTGGCTTTTTGTATTTCTGATTCACCTCGTTGGCCTACAGATTTTGTCAAAACAACAGATTTTGTTTATGTAAGATTTCATGGAAAACCTAAATTATTTGCTTCTAGATATTCTGAAAAAGAATTAGAAGAATTTTCAGAAAAATTAAAAAAATTAAAACCTAAAACTTTATTTATTTACTTCAATAATGACTTTGAGGGTTATGCAGTTGAAAATGCGCTATATATGCAGAAATTATTTTAACTTTGTGAGTCTGTTATTGGAGGTTGTATTTCATTTGTTTCTTTTCTAAAATAGTCTAAATAAACTAAAGTCATCCAAGAAGAAATGAAAGTTGCTCCTGCTCCTTTTAATATTACTCCTAAAATTATAGCTAACAAAATAAGGATAGGTGTAATTAGATAGGTAATAGGATTTTGTATTAACGTTAGTCCTAACATAGGAAATATTAACAAACTTAGTATTAACAATAAAAACATAGCTATGGCTATTTCTAACATAATGTAAAGAATGGAAAATTTAATAGTTTGTTTAAAGTTAGATCTGATAATTTGATCTGTTGCTTTAATTCCTTTTAACAAAGAAATGTCATTAATTACAATTTCTCTACTACCTATAGCTCTAAAAATTCCTAAATATATAAAAAATGCCACATATAAAGGAAAAGATATTAATGTATAAATTTTAAGACCGAGAGGGTTATCGTTTTTGATAAACAAAAAGAAAGGAATAATTGTTATTAACAAACATAACATAATAAATAAATTAAAAAATAAAATTCTCCAAAAATATCTTAAGGAATTTTTTAGTGTTTCTTTAAAATTTGTTGATTCTCCTTTTCTTATTTTATTTACTGCCCATATTAATCCTGTCTCAGATATAATATATATAACTACCAAAAGAAAAGCAATAAACAGCACAAGTAAACCCAAGGTAAGCAATATATTAGAAAAATAAAAAAGGGGATTAACGACATCTTGGTTGATGTCTGGGGTAAATAAAGATGAATAAACATTAGCTAAATTTAGAAAACTTAAATTAGCAAAAGATAACAGATTAAAATTCTGCGAAATCCAGGACATTTTAAAGACATTTTTTAGTGTCTTATCGAACCCGCCCGAAGAAAAAGGAAGTAAATGGGTGCTAAAAATCCCAAAAATCCATAAAAATTTATATTTTTTTGTTATTTCCCATGCTTCTTCTAATAATTTGAACATATTTTTTTAATTTTTTTAATTATCGACCTTTAATTTTAAATTATACAAAAACTCTTATTCAGTTTTAACTTATATTTTTCTTATATTTTTTATTTCTTAAGAATTTCTGAGGAAGAACAACCTTTAGTTAAATTTTAAAAAAAACTTTTATCTTGGGAATATTCTTTTAAAACATATTCTTCTAAAGAATAATCAAAATCTCTTAACTTTTCCTCGAGGTTCATAAATTAACTTATAGAAGATTAAGATGAATATTAGTTTATTGAACCCCACACCGTATAGCACGTCTCGGAGGTGCTTTTGGCTTGGTCTATTTGCAATTCGCCCTTAATCAAAGCAAAGAACAAAAGCACCGAGAGCCGAGGCACCAACTTGCCGCTGGAGCAAGTTGAGTACCGGTGCTCGTAGACGTGTGGGTTTATTTTTAATCTTCTCTTCCCTTCACTTCTTTATCATATTTTCTCCAAGCATTAGCAACTTCAGGATAGGATTCATCCAATTTATTTAAAATCAAACTTCTCATTGATTGAGTATCAACAGACTCTAAATCTTTTACATTCTCCAAAACATAAGAACTTATCTCTTCAACAACTTGGAAAATTTTGTCTTCAGGAAAACCTGCATCTTTAGCAGCGTTTTCAATTGATCTTCTTAATTTTTCGACCTGAAATTCTTCTTGATACCCTTTTCTTTTTTGCACTTGCTTTGGCATTTTAGAAATAAATTTAAATTCGACCTATTTATCTCATCATAATCGAAAAATTTCTAAAATAAGCAAAGATTCTAAATGAGGTGTATTTGGATAAAAATCAAATCCATAAATTTTCTTTATGCTATAAACTTCCTTTAAAAAACCAAAGTCTCGAGCTTGAGTGATAGGATTGCAAGAAAGATAAAAAATATTTCGGGGTTTTGTTTCTAAAATAAGTTTAATCAACTTTTTATGAAGTCCAGCACGTGGCGGATCCAAAATAAGTAAATCTGTATTTTCTAAAACATCTCTTGGTATTTTTTCAGAAGCTAAAGTTAAAGCTTTGAAATTTTTAATATCATTTAATTCTGCATTTACTTTGGCATATTGGGTAGCTGTTTTATCTATTTCAACACTCCAGATTTCTTTAGAATAATCTTTTAAAGAAAGTCCTATTACTCCTACTCCTGCATAAAGATCAACAACTTTATTAAACTCATTTGAATTTTCTCTCATTATTCTCAGAGCTTTCTCAAAAAGTTCAATATTATTTTGGAAAAACGAAGTATAATGGTATATTATTTCTAAATTCAGAATTTTTTCTCTTAAATATTCCCTCCCCCACTCGTAAATAATTTCATCGAAAGTGCTCGCAGGAGATTCTTTTTTTGAATAAATAAATGAAAAGCCTGTTAATTCTTGATTAGAGAAAGTAAAAATTTTGATTTTTATTTGAAGTCAAAAGAGCTATATAAATATCATCATAACGTCTGCTTTTTCTTATAATTAAAGTTTTTAAATCTTTAATCCTTCTTTTGTTAATTTCTTCCAAAACTAAAATGAAACACTATTTGCTTTTTCTGAAATTAATTTACACCCCTCACTTAATTTAACTTTTTCTCTAAAATTTTCTCTTTTATGAAAAGCAAAAAAATATCTATTATTTTCCTCCAAAAAAGAATATTCAATTTTTGTTCGATAACCAAAAATATCTGGAGAAGCAAAAAAATCATTTATTTCTATATCTATCCCGGCAAAATTCCTAAATATTTCTCTTAAAAGTTCTCTTTTTATTTCTACTTGATAGTTATAAGCAAAAACCTGCCAAGGGGAGCAAGAAAGATAATGATCTTCCAATTCTTGAATTCTATATTTAGATTTTTCTAAAATTTCTACAACTTCTCCTTTAATCAAATTTTTCTTTTCTTGTGTTACTTTAATTTTTGCTTTTTCTCCTGGTAGAACACCATAAGCAAAAACAACCTTCCCATTATATCTTCCAATACTTATCCCATTATGACCTATTTTTTCAAATTCAACTATTATCTCTTTCATTTGTTTTTAGATAATAAGTAAAGCGAATTGGTAAAAAATATTTATCTTTGTTGCTATTCGTTTCTAAATTTGCTACCATTCGTGTTTTTAATATTTTAAATTCGTTGCCATTCGTGTTTATAATTCAATTAATCTTTTTACTGCTTCTTTAATTGCTTCTTTATCCATTTTATATTTTCTCAAAAGATCTTTCATACTTCCAGATTCTCCAAAAGTATCTTGAAGACCAATAAAAATTATTGGCGGTACCACGGATCTATGCGGATTCTGAACGGATAAATGCTGATTTTTATCATTTATATAATCCGCGTTAATCCGTTTCGAATTCGCATTAATCCACGGTTTATTTTCATCCGCATTAATCAGTTCAGAATCCGAATTAATCCGCGGTTGAACTAAGACTTCTGCTATAGCACTTCCCATCCCTCCAGCAACCTGATGATCTTCAACGGTCACAATTCCTTTCACTTTATTTGCCACCTCAAAAATTGTTTCAATATCTAAAGGTTTAATTGTATGAACGTTTAAAACATAAGTTTCTATTCCTTCCTCTTCTAATTCTTTGGCTGCAAGTAAGGCTTGATAAACTAAATGTCCTGTAGCAAAAATCGCCACCACGGATTTATTCGGATATGAAACGGATTCATGCGGATTGGTATTTAATTTTGTATTTAAAATCCTTTTTATCTCCAATTTTTTAAAACCAAAATTTATCAAAAGAGAAAGTTTGTATTTAGTAGCTTTTAGATAGGAATAAACTTGAAACTCGTCCTCGTTTGTTAAAAAGTCTTTAACTTTTATCTCCAAAATAATTTTATCTTCTATAATGAAATCTGGTCTATAAACGCCAACTAATTTATCTTCATATGTCACATCAATTTTTGGCTCGGTTTTATATACTAATCCTTGTTTCTTAAATTCCTCTTCCAATGCTTTTTTATAAACGGATTCTTTATGACCTTTACCGATAGTATTATAAACCTTAAAAACACATTCTCTTATTTTGTATGTTAAATCTTCAAATAATAATTTTCCATTACCTCTATTATCCGCATTTATCCGTTCATAATCCGCATTAATCCGTGGTATCCAAAAGTATTCTATCTTTCCAAATCTAAATGGAGTTTCTTCAGTGGTAATTACTGGTGTTTTATCTCTTACAAATCTTATATAAACAGGACCATAAATTTCCGCGGCATATAAGGTTGCTTTTCTTGCTTCAATAGCATCACAAGGAGAAATGATTTTTATATTTGGCAAACACCTCATAATAGCAATATCTTCTGTTGCTTGATGCGTGGCCCCATCAGGACCAGTAGCAATTCCAGCATGATGTCCTGCAATTTTAACATTCGCATCATTATAAACAATTGTTGTTCTTATTGTTTCCCAATTTTTCCCTGGAGAAAAAGTAGCGAAAGAAGAAATAAATGGAATTTTCCCAGAAACAGCAAGTCCTGCTGCAATTCCAGCCATATTTTGCTCAGCAACACCACATTCAATAAATCTTTCAGGCCATTTTTCAGCAAACTTATGAACTCTTGTGGATTCAGCCAAATCAGCAGTCAAAACAATAATATTAGGATTTTTCTCTCCAAGCTCCATCAAGGCTTCACCATAACCGTCTCTTATTGGTTTTTGTTCAACATCGCTATCGAAAATTTTTGGATTTAATTTTAACTCTGGGTTTAGCATTTTCTTAAATGCAGACTTTACGGACTATACGCTGACTTTACAGATTGAACACAGACTAGGCAGAATAATACGTTGACTTTGCCGACTTTTAATGAATCTGCATAAAATAATATTTCTGTACAGTCTGCGTAGATTCAGCATAGTCTGTGTTCTAATGTTCTTCTGCTATTTCTGCGTTCAGTCTACCTTGTCAGCGTAATTTAAATTTCTTTAATATCCTTTTTAATAAATTTTTTATACCAATTTTCAAAAATTTCTGGGGTAGCCAAGTGAATTTCAAAAGGATGATAAGCTGAAAAGCCTTTCTTTAAGTATACCAAAATTTCTGATTTTTTACCTGCCTCAATCGGTGCTTTAGGAGACACAACTAAAACATCAATATCACTATTTGGACCGAAATCCCCTTTCAAAAATGATCCAAATAGATAAACTTTTGTGTCATTACCTAAAATTTTCTTTGCTCTCTTTTTAATTAGCTGAAGATATTTATTAATATTTTTAATATATCTTTCTCTAACTTTTTGTCTTTCTATTAAAAGATCGATATATCTCATTTTTGTAAATTAATTAATTTTTAATTTATTCAAAAATTCAAAAGCTTTATCTACATCTTCTTTAAAAAACTGCGCAGGTAAATACCTGCTTTCAATATAAGCAATTTCTAAATCGTTTATCAATTTCAAATTTTCTTTTATAAATTTATTTATCGCCTTTGATTTTTTATAAGCTTTGCCAAAATCTTTCAATAATTTATTAACGCTATGAGTTTTTTCAAAATCTCCTAATTTTTGCCAAATTTTATATTTTAAATAAAGCTGAATAGCTTGTTCTAAATTAAACATAGCTAAATCATATCTTTTTCTTTTATAAGCATATTCAGTCAATTTCACAAATTCATCTGCTCTTTCTTTCAAAATTTCTCCCATTGCAAAATTATAACATAATTAAATTTAAATAAATTTTTATTCTAATTCTTTTAGTTTTTCTTCAATTTTCTTTTCAGCTTCTTCTAAAATGTTTTTTGGTGCTTGATAAAGTTCTTTTTCTTTTTGACTTAATTTTGGATCCTCATCTAACAAACTAATATCATGCCTTAAGTCTTGTAATGTTTCTTTAATATGTTTTTTTAAATCAGCCTTGATATTTTCTATTTTTTCTTTTCTAATTTCTTTATGAATTATTTCTACTCGATGCTTNGTAAGATAGATAATCAAAATTATAATCATAAGCAGTATCAAAATAAACAAAAGAATGAAGTAAAGAGTATAATCTTTTTGAATTATAANTTCAGTCTTAGTAATTACTTGNGGTATATTAATTTCTTCTTCTTTTTCTAAAACATTACCAG
>JGI20132J14458_1000046_pt1 | contig 20558 bp, 21 predicted proteins | sample OctOCTMetagenome_FD_14458 | JGI IMG/M metagenome (IMG submission 14458)
GCGGATGGGCCTGGGGCCCCCGCTTCCTGGTCCCCACGCTCCCCTTCCTGCTGTTGCTCGCCGGGGAAGCCATGACCCAGCCTGCCGGCCGCCGCGCTGCCCTCGCCCTGGGCCTCCTCGGGTTCCTCGCCCAGCTCCCCGGCGTGTTCACCGATCACCAGAAGTTCCACACCGAGCTGTTCGTCGAACGCGGCTTGCCCTACGTCCCCAACGTCTGGTTCCGGCCCGAGCTCTCTCCCATCCTGGGCCAGTGGCGCGACCTGTGGCATGGGCGCCACGGGGCGCTGGCCCTCCACCGCCTGGAAGCACAGGGGATCCCATCCCCCATCGCCTGGGGCTTCCGGCTCGGGATCGCCGCCTTATTGGCCTTCGGGCTGTGGGGCCTCCGCCGGCCGGTTCCCCCGGCGCCGGGTTTCAGGCTCCCAGCCCGATGGGCCTCCGCGATCCCCATCCTGCTCCTGCTCGCCGGCATCGCCCTGAACGGGGTCGCCCTCGCGCGCTGGGCGTGGATCCGCCGCCAGCCGTTCTGCGATGGCGCCGGCCGCCTCTGCCTGAAGCAACGGTTCGGCGGCCAAGTGGAGCTGGTCGCCTTTTCCGTCGAATCCCCACAAGCCCGTCCGGGCGAGGACATCGGCCTCACCCTCTGGTTCCGCGCCCTCCGGCCAATCACGGAACCCCTGAGCGTCTACGTCCACGTCCTCCCTGCCGATCACCCCGAGGCCCATCAGGTGTTTCAGGAGGACCACGAGCATCCCGCTTCCCTGCCCCTCCCCCGCTGGAGGCCGGGACCGCTCTACAGCGACTTCTATCGCCTGCAGGTTCCGGCCGCCCTCTCCCCCGGTCGCTATGCGCTCAAGGTGGGACTGTATCGCCGGGCACCTCCCGGCGGCCGGATCCCCGTGGACGGCTCCGGGGCGGACGGCGTGATCCTTCCCCTTCCGATCGAGATCCGCCCCTGAGCCGCTGAACCCATGCCCGGCCTTCCCGGAGGCCCGAACGCCCGGTTTCCGGTAGAATCTTCCTCGGGGACATTTCGAAAAGCCGAGGTCACCAATGGAGATCGGTCTGGTGGGAATGCCCAACGCGGGCAAATCCACGCTCTTCAACGCCCTCACCCGCCATGCGGTTCCCACAGCGCCCTATCCCTTCACCACCATCGAGCCGCACCGCGGCGTTGTCCCTGTCCCCGATCCCCGGCTGGAGGCTCTGGCCCGCATCATCCGGCCGGAGCGGGTGGTCCCGGCCACCCTGACCGTCGTGGACATCGCCGGACTGGTCCGCAACGCGCACCGAGGGGAGGGCCTCGGGAACCAGTTCCTGGCGCACATCCGGGAGGTGGATGCCCTGTTGATGGTGTTGCACGGGTTCGCGGCGCCGAACGTCCCGGCCGGCCTGGGGGAAGTGGATCCCGTAGCCGAGCTGGAGGTGCTGGATCTGGAGCTGGCCCTGGCCGACCTGGAGACGGTGCAGCGGCGCCTGGAGAAGACCCGGAAGGCGGCCAAGGCGGATCCCTCGGCCTTCGCGGAGACCCTGGCCGCGCTGGAGGACCTCGCCGCCCATCTCCAGGCGGGCCGCCCTGCCCGCACCTGGCCCGGCCGGGAGGCCTGGGCGGGGCTGTTGCGGGAGCTCTTCCTGCTCACCGACAAGCCCCGCCTGCTCGTCCTGAACGTATCCGAGGAGGACCTGCCGGAGGACGGCCGGTGGGCGGCGGAGCTGGCCCGCCGGGCCGCGGCGGAGGGAAGCCCTTTCCTCGTCGTCTGCGCGGAGCTGGAGGCCGCCCTGAACGAGTGGCCCGAGGAGGAAGCCCGCGCCTACCGGGAGAGCCTGGGGCTCTCCGGTTCGGCCCTGGATCGTTTGATCCGGGCCGCCTACGCCCATCTGGGTCTCATCACGTTCTTCACCATCACCGGCGGCCATGAGGTGCGGGCCTGGGCCATCCGAAAGGGGACCCGCGCGCAGCAAGCGGCCGGGCGGGTGCACTCCGATATGGAACGCGGCTTCATCCGGGCCGAGGTGATTCCCTGGAACGTCCTGGTCGAGGCCGGCTCCCCCCAGGCCGCCCGGGAGCGAGGCCTCTGGCGCATCGAGGGGCGCGACTACGAGGTCCAGGACGGGGACGTTCTACACTTCCGATTCCACGCATGAGCACACGCCAGGAGGAAAGGATGAAGGTCGCGCTGATCACCGGGGCCGGGCGCGGATGGGGGGAGCGCCTCGCCCGGGAGCTGGCCGCCCGCGGCTTCCACATCGTGGCCAACGATATCCACCCGGCCGCCGCGGAGCGGACCGCCGAACGGATCCGCACGGCGGGGGGATCCGCGGAGCCTTTCCACGCGGATGTGGCCAATCGGGTGGCCGTAGGAGCCATGGTCCAGGAGATCCTCGACCGCTGGGGCCGGCTGGACCTGGTCGTCCATCACGCGGAGGTCCATCCGCACCGCGGGCTGCTGGAGATGGGGGAATACGAATGGGACCGCACGGTGGCCGTGATCCTCAAGGGGGCTTTCAATTTGTTGCAGGCCGCCGCCCCGGCGATGATCTCGCGGGGACGCGGGGCCTTCGTCTTCATGATTCCCGCGCCGATTCTGGAGGGGAAGATCCCCCACGCCGCCTATGGGGCAGGGAAAGCCGGGCTGCTCGCGCTGGCCTATGCGGCCCGGGACGCCCTGAATCCCTTCGGCCTGGCCGTGCACATCCTCCTCACAGAGGAAGGGGGTTCCCCTCCCGAGGACAGCGCGGCCGCCGTCCTGGATCTGGACGGAGCGAGACGCTGCGCCTCCCCCCTTGCCGGGATCTCAGGCCCCAAACGTGAAGGGCGGCCGGGACCGTGGTATGATGACGGATGAGGCGTTGGGAAGGACATCTCTTTCCTGAGGCGAGAGGGCGATGGAAGACCTCTACCGGGAGATCATCCTGGATCATTATGAGAACCCGCGCAATTACGGCGTGCTGCCGGACGCGGACATCTCCTACGAAGATGACAACCCCCTGTGCGGGGATCGGATCCGGATTGACCTGAAGGTGCAGGATGGGCGCATCGTGGATGTGCGGTTTTCGGGGAAAGGATGCGCGATCAGCCAGGCCTCGGCGTCCATGCTGACCGAGCGGATCAAGGGGGCCACCGTCGAGGAGGCCCGCCGGCTGACCCGCGACGATATCCTGGAGATGCTGGGGATCCCCCTGGGGCCGGCCCGCATCAAGTGCGCCCTGCTCTCCCTGAAGGTCCTCAAAGCCGGCCTCTACGGGTTGCCGAAGATCGACTGGGACGAGCTGGGCTGAGTGGCCGGCCGCGTTGACGCCCTTGCCTCGATTGCGTTATAATAAAAATGCACTGGGCGAGGTAGCTCAAGTGGCAGAGCAGCCGGCTCATAATCGGCGGGTTGTGGGTTCGAGTCCCACCCTCGCCACTCTCGGAACCCCAAACGCCCCGGGGGGTCTACCCGGGGCGTTTTTCACGATTCCCCGGATCCCACCCTCCTTGTGATCTTTTTCACCACATAACGTGAAATTCTTCACTTTTTGCCTCCCCGGGGTCTGCTGGAATAGGAGCTGGGGATGGTATCTCGGACCTCCTCCCGGTTGAGGTGGGGACGGGAGGAGCGCGACGCATGCGGACGGACCGGACCCCGGCGCCGTTAGAGATAAGGAGCCGGCGCATGGCCGCCCTGGAGCGCCGCATTCGCTACGAGGCGGAACTGGACCCCTCGTTCGCCCGGGAGATCATCGCGCTGAGCGGCTCCCCTTCCCTGATGGAATGCATCCAGTGCGGGACCTGCAGCAGCGCCTGTCCCCTCAGCCTGTATATGGATTACACCCCGCGCCGCATCATCGCCATGGTCCGCGAGGGGTTCAAACAGGAGGTCCTGCGCAGCCTGACGATCTGGTTATGCGCCTCGTGCTACGCGTGCACGGTCGAGTGCCCGAAGGGGATCCGCATCACAGACGTCATGTATGCCCTCAAGCGCTACGCCATCCGGGAGGGAATCCATCCCCGGCGCTTCCCCATCCCCCTCCTGGCCCGCCTGTTCTATGAGACCGTCCGTCGCAACGGGCGCCTCACCCAGAGCTGGACGGTCCTGAAGCTCTACCTGCAGGCGTATCCCCTCCGCATCCCGGCGATGGCGCCGATGGGATGGAAGCTTCTGCGCCGGGGACGTTTCCCGCTCCGCCCGGAGCGCATCCGGGATCGCCCGGGGCTGCAGCGGGTGCTTCGGATCGCCGAAGAATAGGGAGGGCTCGCGATGGCCTATCTCTACTTCCCCGGGTGTTCGCTGAAAGGGACCGGCCGGGCTTACGAGGAATCCCTGCGGGCGGTGTTCGAAGCCCTGGGAGCTCCCCTCATGGAGCTCGAGGACTGGAACTGCTGTGGAGCCACCGCGTATATGTCCATTGACGAGCGCCAGGCCTTCGCCCTGGCGGCTCGCAACCTCGCCCTGGCGGAAGCGCAGAACCCCTCCCCCGCCGACGGGGTGGAGCTCATCGCCCCGTGCAGCGCGTGCTACCTGGTCCTCCTGAAAACGCAGCAGTGTCTGGCCACGGACGCCTCCCTCTGCCAGCGCATCTCCACCGCTTTGAAGGAAGAAGGGCTCTGCTACCGCGGCCGCGTCCGCATCCGCCACCCGCTGGACGTGCTGGTCCACGACATCGGCCTGCAGGAGCTCTCCCGCCGCGTGCAGCATCCCCTTCGGGGAATGCGGGTGGCGTGCTACTACGGCTGTCAGATCGTGCGGCCCTACGCCCTCTTTGACGACCCGCATCGCCCCACCACCCTGGACGATCTGGTCCGCGCCCTGGGCGCAGAGCCGGTGGACTGGGCGCTTCGCACGCACTGTTGCGGGGGAAGCCTGACCGGGACCCTGCCGGAGGTGGGTCTGCGCCTGAACTACCTGCTCCTCCGCGAGGCTCAGCGCCGGGGAGCTGACTGCATCATCACCGTCTGTCCGCTCTGCCAGTTCAACCTGGAGGCCTATCAGGATCAGATCCGGCGGCGCTATCCGGATCTGAACGCCATGCCGGTTCTCTACTTCACCCAGCTCATCGGGCTGGCGATGGGTCTCCCGCCGCAGGCCCTCGGGATGCAGCGCCTGATGGTCCCCCTGATCCAGCCCGTGGGGGCTGCCGCGAAGGGAGGAGTCCATGGGCGGGCATGAGGTCTATCCGGACGGGGCGCCTCGCATCGGCGTTTACGTGTGCCATTGCGGCCTGAACATCGCCGGGAAGGTGGATGTTCACGAAGTGGTGGCGTTCGCGCGGACGCTGCCTTTTGTGGTCGTGGCCCGTGAATACAAGTTCATGTGCTCGGATCCCGGCCAGGAGCTGATCCGGGAGGACATCCGCGAGCTGAACCTGAACCGGGTGGTGGTGGCCTCCTGCTCTCCGCTCCTCCATGAGGCGACCTTCCGCCGTGTGCTGGAGCAGGCCGGCCAGAACTCCTCTTCTTCCAGATGGTCAACATCCGCGAGCACGTCAGCTGGGTCACCGAGGATCCTCGCGAGGCGACGGAGAAGGCGAAGGCCCTGGTGGCGGCCGCCGTCCGGCGGGTGATCTTCCACGAGCCCCTGCAGCGCCGGCGGGTGCCGGTGAAGGATCGAGTCCTGGTGGTCGGCGGCGGCATCGCCGGGATCCATGCCGCCCTCACCCTGGCCGATGCCGGGAAGCACGTTTACCTGGTGGAGCGGGAGCCGACCATCGGCGGCCACATGGCCCTGTTCGACAAGACCTTCCCCACCCTCGACTGCGCCGCCTGCATCCTGACCCCCAAGATGTCCGCCGTGGCCTCCCATCCCAACATCACCCTCTGGAACCTACTCCGAGGTCATCGGGGTCGAGGGATTCGTGGGCAACTTCCGGGTCCGGGTGCGGCGGAAACCCCGCTATGTGATCGAGGAGCTATGCGTCGGCTGCCTGCAATGCATCGACGCCTGCGTCTATAAAGACGCCCGTTTCCCGGACGAGTTCAACCTGGGCCTGGGCAAACGCAAGCCCATCTACATCCCCTTCCCCCAGGCCACCCCGCGGGTGGTCCTGATCGACCCCGAGACATGCATCTGGTTTAAGACCGGCAAGTGCAAGCGGACGTGCCTGGAGGCCTGCGAGCGGAAGGCCATCGATTTCGAACAGCAGGAGCGGATCGAGGAGATCGAGGTGGGGGCCATCATCCTGGCCACCGGCTTCAAGACCTTTGATCCGCGCCGCATCCCCGAATACGGCTACGGGAAATACCCCAACGTCTACACCGCCCTGGAGGTGGAACGCCTGGTCAACGCCGCCGGCCCGACGGGCGGGGAGGTGCGGCTGCGGGACGGGCGCATCCCTCAGCGGGTCGGGATCATCCATTGTGTGGGATCCCGGGACGAGCGCTTCAACCGTTACTGCTCCCGGGTCTGCTGCATGTATTCCCTCAAGCTGGCCCATCTCATCAAGGAGCGGACCGGCGCCGAGGTCTACAACTTCTACATCGACATGCGGACCCCCGGGAAGGGCTACGAGGAGTTCTACGATCGTCTCCTCCAGGAGGGAGTGCACTTCATCCGGGGGCGCGTGGCGGAGGTCACCGACTGGGCCGTCACCCCCGAGGAAGAGGGCAAGCTGATCATCCGGGTGGAGGACACCCTGATCGGGGTGGTGCGCCGGATCCCGGTGGACATGGTGGTCCTCGCCGTGGGCCTGGAGCCGCAGCCCGACGCCGATGCCGTGCGACGGATGTTCAACATCTCCTGCAGCAAGGAGGGCTTCTTCCTGGAACGCCATCCCAAGCTGGCCCCCGTCTCCACCTTCACGGACGGCATCTTCCTGGCCGGCGCGTGTCAGGGCCCCAAGGACATCCCGGACAGCGTGGCCCAGGCAGGGGCGGCGGCGGCGGAAGCCATGGCCCTGATCGATAAGGGCTACGTGGAGCTGGAGCCCAACACCGCTTACATCGTCGAAGAGCTGTGCTCCGGCTGCAAGACCTGCATCGGCCTCTGCCCCTACAACGCCATCTCCTTCGATGAGGCCCGAGGGGTGGCCGTCATCAACGAGGCCCTCTGCAAGGGGTGCGGCACCTGCGTCGCCGCATGCCCGTCCGGCGCAGCTCGTCAGCATCTGTTCGAAGACGCCCAGATCCTCCAGGAGATCGAAGGAGTGCTGGCCTATGTCTGAGCGACCGGCAGGGAACGGCGATTCCTTCGAGCCGCGCATCGTCGCTTTCTTCTGCAACTGGTGCACCTACACGGCGGCCGATCTGGCAGGGACCGCCCGCATGACCTATGCGCCCAACATCCGGATCATCCGTCTGATGTGCTCCGGGCGGATGGATCCTCAGTTCGTCCTGGCCGCCTTCCGCCAGGGCGCCGACGGCGTCCTCATCGGCGGATGTCACCCGGGCGATTGCCATTACCAGGAGGGCAACTACAAAGCCCTGCGCCGTTACCTGTTGCTGAAACGCCTGCTGCGGGACCTGGGCATCGAAGAGGAGCGCCTGCGGCTGGTCTGGATCTCCGCCTCTGAAGGAGACCGCGTCCAGAAGGTGGCGAACGAGTTCACGGAGACCATCCGCCGGCTGGGGCCCCTGCGCCTGGCTCCGCGGCCCGGGCGGATCCACCTCCCGGCGCCCGCCCAGCCCGAGCCCCAGCCCGCCGTCCGGGAAGGAGCGCAGCCATGAGCAAGCCGAAGGTGGCTTTCTACTGGTGCGCCTCCTGCGGGGGCTGCGAGGAGGCCATCGTCGACCTGGCCGAGGAGATCCTCCAGGTCGTGGAGGCGGTGGAGATCGCCTTCTGGCCGGTGGCCCTGGACTTCAAGCGGGAGGACGTGGAACGGCTGGCGGACGGGGAGCTGGCCGCCGCCTTCATCAACGGCGCCATTCGGACATCGGAGCAGGCTGAGATGGCGCATCTCCTGCGCGCCAAGGCCCGCCTCCTCATCGCCTTCGGCAGCTGCTCCCATATGGGCGGCGTCCGGGCTGGCCAACCTCTTCGACCGGGAGGAGATCCTCCGTTACGTCTATGAAGAAGCGCCCACGGTCCACAACCCCCAGCGGGTGCGCCCGGAGACGCGCATCGAGGTGGACGAGGGCCTGCTCACCTTGCCCGCCTTCGACGAAGCCGTTCGCACCCTGGACCAGACCGTAGAGGTCGATTACTACCTGCCGGGCTGTCCCCCGCCGGTGGGGCTGATCCGAAGCGCCCTCCAGGCGCTCCTGGAGGGGCGGCTGCCGCCCAGGGGCTCCGTGCTGGCCCCGGACGTGGCCCTGTGTGCCGAGTGCCCCCGCAAGCCCACCAAGCCGGAGCGGCTGGCGCTGAAGGACCTGAAGCGTCCCCATCAGGTCCTCATCGACCCGCAGACCTGCCTGCTGGCCCAGGGGATCATCTGCCTGGGCCCGGCGACCCGCAGCGGCTGCGGGGCCGCCTGCATCCAGGGGAACATGCCCTGCACCGGCTGTCTGGGGCCCACCAGCCGCGTCCTGGACGGCGGCGCGAAGGCCCTCTCCGCCCTGGCCTCGCTGCTGGACGCCACCGAGGAGGCGGAGATCGAGCGCATCCTGGAAGGCATCCCTGACCCAGTCGGCCTGTTTTATCGCTACAGCCTCCCGGCCTCGCTGCTCCACCGGCGGGCCGGGAACGGCCGGCGCGTCCAGGAAGGGAGGACCCGATGAGCCGTCGTGAGATCGTGATCGACCCGATCACCCGCCTGGAAGGGCACGGCAAGATCCACATCTTCCTGAACGAAAAAGGGGATGTGGAACGGGCTTACTTCCAGGTCCCGGAGCTGCGGGGCTTCGAGAAGTTCGTGGTCGGCCGTCCCGCCGAGGAGATGCCCCAGATCACCTCCCGGATCTGCGGGGTCTGCCCCACCGCCCATCACATGGCGGCCACCAAAGCCCTGGATGACCTGTATCAGGTGGAGCCCCCGCCGGCGGCGAAGAAGATCCGCGAGCTGATCTACTGCACCTTCATGGTCGAAGACCATGCCCTGCACTTCTACTTCCTGGGCGGGCCCGATTTCGTCGTCGGCCCGACAGCGCCCCGCGCCGAACGGAACATCCTGGGGGTCCTGGCCCGCGTCGGCCTGGAGATCGGGCGGGAGGTGATCGGGCTGCGCAAACAGCTGCGCGATCTCATCACCCGGGTGGGCGGCAAGGTCATCCATCCGGTCTTCGGGCTCCCCGGCGGCATCGCCAAAGCCCTCACCCCGGAGGACCGCGAGGCCTTCCTGGCCGGAGCCGATCGGGCCGTCGAGTTCGCCCTCTTCAGCCTGAAGCTGTTTGAGGACATCGTCCTCAAGAACCCGCAGTATGTGGAATGGATCCGCTCGGAGGCCTACACCCACCGCACCTACTACATGGGCCTGGTGGACGAACGAAAACGGGCGAACTTCTACGACGGATGGCTCCGGGTGGTGGACCCCCAGGGGCGGGAGTTCCTGAAGTTCCCGGCCCGCGACTACCTCCGGCATATCGCCGAGCATGTGGAGCCGTGGAGCTACATCAAGTTCTGTTACCTCCGGGATGTCGGATGGAAAGGCTTCACCGACGGGCCGGAAAGCGGGATTTACAGCGTGGCCCCGCTGGCGCGCCTGAACGCCGCGGAGGGCATGGCCACCCCGCGGGCTCAGGAGGCGTATGAGCAGTTCTACGCCACCCTGGGCGGCAAGCCGGTCCACCACACCCTGGCCAACCACTGGGCTCGCCTCATCGAGCTGCTCTACGCCGCCGAGCGGATGCAGGAGCTGGCGCGCGATCCCGAGATCCCGGACCCGCACGTGCGGAACCTGCCCGCGGCTACCCCCCGCGAAGGGATCGGGGTGGTGGAAGCGCCCCGCGGCACGCTGATCCACCATTACGAGACCGACGAGCGGGGGATCATCACCCGGGCCAATCTCATCGTCGCCACCCAGAACAACGCCGCCCGCATCGCGATGTCTGTCGACAAGGCCGCCCGCTCCGTAATCCGGGGAGGGGTGGTCGACGACGGCCTCCTGAACCTGGTGGAGATGGCCTTCCGGGCCTATGACCCGTGCCACGGCTGCGCCACCCACGCCCTCCCCGGCCAGATGCCTCTCCTCATCCGGATCTATAACCCGCGCGGAGAGCTCGTCCGCGAGCTCCGCCGGGATTAAACGGGAGGGCGTCCGATTGGGGATGCAACATGGCGATCCTGATCCTGGGGCTCGGGAACGATCTCCTCGGCGATGACCGGATTGGGTTGCTCGCCGCCCGGGCCCTGCGCGACCTCCTGCAGGGCCAGGAAGGGATCGAGATTGTGGAAAGCGAGGGCTCCGGCCTGGCCCCGCTGGATCTCATGGCCGGCTACGAGCGGGCTATCGTGATCGACGCGATCCAGACCGGACAGGTTCCCCCCGGGACGATCCTGGAATGGACGGTGAGGGAGCCTCTCCCGGTCCGGGCTCCCTCCCCCCACGCCACAGGCCTCCCCGAGCTTTTGGCGGTTGCCCGGGCGCTTCGGATCCCCTTCCCCGAGGAGATCCGAATCTACGCGGTGGAAGTCGCGGACGCCTACACCTTCGGGGGGGAGATCACCCCGGCCGTCCGACAGGCTCTGCCCGAGCTGGTGCGCCGGATTCGAAATCAGCTCCGGGCCTGGCAAGCCTCTCCGGAGGGGACTCAGGGAGCTGCGCTCTGCTCCCGGGGGGCCAAAATCCGGTAGAGGAAGCCGTTCACCGGCACGTCGTCGATGGGCCGATAGGCCTGGCCGATAGCATCTAACACCGGCTGGGGATAGAACTGGGCCCGCAACACCACCACCCCGAACTGCTGCTCCCGGATCATCCGGATCAGCGGCTCCGGGTTGAGCTTGCCGTTCTTGTAAAGGTTCAGCAACTGGGTGGGGTTCGTGACCGGTTCCTTATCCGCCCACAGCGCCCACGAGGCCTCCTCGGTGAGGGCGGGACCCGGCGCATCCCGCACATAGGCCACCACCTTCCAGCCGTTGCGGAGATCCTCCGCCGTGGGCAGATGCCCCAGCTGGGTGTAGCCCACGCGATCCACATAGCGGACCCCCTCCAGGCCCAGCAGCCGGGCGACGGGCCGCGTCAGCGGGTGATCCGTCGGCAGATGGAAGACCAGAGCCGCCTGGAGGAGCAGCGCGAGAGGGACGGCCAGGTCGGTCACGGCCCGCCCCGTCCATCCCTCCAGACGGCTCAAGAAACGGGCTGCGGCCAGGATGCCCGCCACCACCGCGGTGATGAAATACGATTCCCCTGCCCCCCATTTGCCCGCCAGGGCCCCGCCGGCCGCCGCGAAGACCGCCCAGACGCTGAACAGCGAGAGCCGGTCGAAGTAGAGCTCATAGAGGATCAGCAACCACGCCAAGATCAGGACCACCGCATGGAGCCGGAACCACTGGCCATAGAGGAAGAAGGCCTGGCGGTAGTCATACTCGTTGATGTTGGCCTCGATGATGTGCAACCACCAGTAGCCCTGCGTCGCCCAATTGACCAGGAAGAAGAGGACCAGATTGGCCCCCGCGAATCCCACGGCCCACCCCATCGCCCGACGCGGATCCCGCAGGAAGAGATAGGCCAGGACCGCCAGCACGGTGATCAGCGCATGCTGTTTGGTCCATCCCGCCGCCATGAGCGCCAGGGAGCCCCAGATCAACGCCCGGCGGTCCGGGAAGCCGTCCGCCCGGGCCAGGGCCAGCACCGCCAGGGTCTCGAACAGCACCATCATCATATGGCTGCGGGAGAGCGGGCCGATGTGATAGACGTAATTCGAGGCCAGGACCATCCCTCCCGCCCATCCCGCGAGGGCCCAGCGCCCGGTCCACCGCCGGACCGCCAGGCCTACCGCCGCCGCCAGGGCCAGGGTCGCCGCCGTCGAGAGCAGCCGCCCGGCGATCAGCCGCGGCCCGAAAATCCACACCAGCGGAACGGCCAGCAGATGGAAAAGCGGCGGGTAGTTGGAGGCGTAGAAGGGGTAAGATTCGATGTCGCGGTAGGGCCACTGCCCCCGGGCGAAGTAGATGGCGTCCAGGAGCTCGAAGCCCTCCCCCTGATCGTAATCGAAGGGGAAGCGGAAAAGGGCTGCGGCGTAGATCCCGAAGATCAGCGCATAGGCCAGGTAGGCGAGCAGGACCGCGGCCCACAGCCCATAGGCGATGGCTCGGAGAGGACGCGACGGCAGACCGGTCATCGTTGCTGCGCTCATCCGAGGATGAACGACACCGGAGGATCAGGCCGGCCGGCCATCCCACACGAGCAGAGGGAGGGCGAGGACCGCCAGGATCACCGCCACCGCCAGGGCCGCCTGCTGGAGCGGCCCCCATTCCGGCGAACGTCCCATCCGCATGGCCTGGATCAGCACCTGCGACCCGGCCAGCGCCAGAGCCCCCAGCAGCATCAGCCCCCCTACTCCCCGCTTGCTCATCGCTGTCCCTCCGCAAACACCCGGAAGGAACGAACGTCCGTGACGGGGAACCGCGCCTCAAAGTCCCGCGCCGCCCCGGGCGAGGTGGGCTCCTGGGAGAAGACCACCTGGCGGAAGCCGAGCAGGCGATCCTGGCCATCGTAGAAGGCTACGACCACGTTGATCCGGCGCAGCGGAGCGGCGTCGGCGTTGCGCGCCTGGCCGCGGACCACGAAATCGGTCCCCTCTTCACCCCCCTGGGCGCGGAGCACTTCCACGGGCCCGTAGCGCTGGCCGGGCTCCCGGGTCGGCTCGGCGCGGACCACCCGCGCCTCGGCCCGGGCGTAGCCAGCCGGGACGGTGGCGAAGACCAGGGCGAAGGGGGAGCGCCCGCCTGAGGCCAGGATCTCCAGGGCCGTCCCGGCGATCCCAGCTTCCAGCTCCCGACCTTCCCCGTCCCGGAGCACGATTTGCACCTGAACGTTCCGCATCGGATGGGGCTGGGGGTTGATCACCTCCCCCACGCAGCTCAGGCTGCCCAGGGCGCTGGCCGTGCAGCGGAACCCTTGCACCAGCAGCGGCATCGGCGTAGGAGTGGGCAGGCGGGGGCTCTCCCCTCCTCCCCCACCGGGCGCTGGGATCACCAGCCGCTGCCCCACCTGCAGCAGCGTCGGATCCGTGATCCCGTTGGCTTCCTGAAGGGCCGACACCGACACCCCATACTTCAGGGCGATCCCATACAGCGTGTCCCCGGGCTGCACCACGTAGATGATCGGCGTCGGACTGGGGGTGGGCGTCGGGATCGGCGTGGCGGTGGGCACCCGCACCACCACCGGCGTGGCCGTGGGGATCCCGGTTTGAACGTCCGGGGACGCCCGGGTCGGCGTCGGCCGCTCCGAGACCACTCGGCCGCAACCGGTCCACAAGAGGAACACAAACGCGGCGCCCCCGAGGATCCACCCTCTCCCACGAGGCATCATTGGAATTGGAACCTCCCGACATCTGGGATCATGGCTCGAATTATACCCTGAGCGTGGAAGCGCCGTGGGGCCCCGCTCATTCCGTCTCCGGCTCCGGGGAGGTTTCGAGGCGCTCCTCCGGCACCACCCCCAGCTGGAGCAGGGCCGTTCGCACGCGAGGCCAGCCGGCCCGCTGCAGGATGACCGCTGTCGGGGAGAGCACGTCCTGCACATAGCGGCGGGCCTCGGTGGCCAGCAGCTGACGGAGCAGCTCCGGATCGCTGACCTGAAGCACCAGGGCCCACTCCACGCGCGCTTCCGTCCCCCGCGCAGCCCAGCGGGCCAGCGCCTGTCGGAGGGCATCGGGAGGCGTCAGCTCGTAACGTCGGAAGAAATCCAGGATGCGCTCCGGGCCGATGTGCTGGGATCGGGCGCGAGCCAGGGAACGGGCGGTGATCCGGTAACGATACACCTCCCCCGAGGAGATCCAGTCGGCGATGCGGGCCACCTGGAAGCGCTCATACCGCCGGCCCGCCCCCACCTCAATGGTCCCATCCGCCAGCAAGGCGAACCGGGTGTCCCCCTCCGGAGGCGGATCGCCCCGACCCAGGTAGGCGGCCCCGAAGGGCGAGAGGCGGATCCGATCCGGCTCCCCCACTTCCAGGACCCCCAGCCAGTGCAGCGGGCCGAGGAGCAGATAGCGAAGGAGCGCCCCTTCCACCCGATCCCAGTGCTCGAAACCTCGCAGATACTCCCCGGTCTCCGCGTCCCGGATATACCAGGTTGTGAACTCCGCCTCGGTGCGCTGGAACGTGGGGTTCCGGTTCCGGATCTCGTGGATCAGATCCGGGACCGCATACCAGCTTCCCGGATCCAGCCGGCGGAGCAGCTCCAGGAGCGTCCGGCGGGCCAGCCGGGGGTCGTTCTGCCAGGATCCGGTGGGCTCCGGCCGCAGGGTGGGCACATGGAAGAGATCGTTCCACGTCGTATCGTCCCGCCATGCCTCCAGAAGGGCCCGCAGCTGCTCCATCAGCGGGGCCTGCAGCCAGCGGGTGGTCACCTCGGGGTCCAGACGCAGAGCCTCCCGGCGCACCTGGGTCATCCGCAGGATCCGGGCCAGATGCCAGAGCAGGGACCAGCGCTCCCGATGGGGCCAGCGCAGCTGCCGGCGCACCGCCGGGAAACGGGACCAGGCTTCCTCCGCGGTCATGGACGCCGCGGGGGCTTCGTTGTGGAGGAAGATCAGCAGCGTGCAGAAGTCATCCGCCGGCGTCGTGCCGGTCCGCCGGATGCGCGTCGGGGCCGGCGCGGTGGGGATCCGCTCGGAAGGCTCGGGCGGGGGGGACTCCTCCATGGCGGGCAGTCCGAGCCGCAGCTCATCGGGGAGGAACACCACCTCCTCGAAGCCGGCAGGCAGCTCGGCGAACCCGAAAAAGATCCACCCGCGGAACCAGAGGGCCTCCGCCGGGCCGGTCGGTCGTTCCCAGAGCCGCTCGCCCTCCAGGCGGGCAGCCCCGACCCGTCGGATCTCCCCGAAGCGCCGCTGGAAAGCGGCGGCGGGCATCATCCCGCCCGCCGCGAGCAAGGCCTGTAATGCCGCTCGTTCCTCCTCCCCCAGGCGGGCCCAGTGCGCCGCCTGGCGCTCCGGGTCCATCATCACGGGCAGCAGGCGGGCGATCAGCGCCTCCCGGGAGAGCTGATCCGGATCCACCTCCCAGAAGCGCGCGATCACCCGGAGATGGGCCCCATCGAGATCGTTCAGGCTCTGTCGCAGCGAGCGAACCGGCATGCGCGTTCCTCCCTGTTCATTTTACCGAAACCTCCAACCGCTCAAGCCGGGATCGGGGAGTTCCGGCCTTCACGGCGACGGCCAGGCCGTCCGGCCCGAGGGGCCAGCAGACCCGGAACGGACTCGGATCCTCAACGTGCAGGCGGCCAGGCCCTCCACACCTCCAGGGCATCCCCAAGCAGCTCCCTCCACAGGAGGGGCTTTCGCCCCCCACCCTTTGTCTTCCAGACGGGAAGGTTCGCGGGGGAAAGCGCTCCCGCAGCCCCGAACCATCCGCCTTCGAGACGAGAAGGTCGCGGCGAAAGCCGCTCCTACAAAAATCGGCCTTTGCAGGAGGGGCTTCAGCCCCGAACCCCTGCCTTCGATGACGCGAGGCCACGGATTCCCGCAGCGGATGGCCGAAATGGATTTCGGCCTGCAAAGCGACCGATGGCAACGGAAGCGGTTCCGACCCGATCCGGAGAAGCGCTTGGCCTGTCCCGGGAAATCGGTTATAGTTCGGAGCGAAAGAGGGATGCCTCTGTATGGATTCGGAAGCAAACAGGAGGCTCGATGGAAGCGCTGGAGCATCAGCTGGTGCTGTTCCTGGAGAGATTGTTCCAGGGGATGGGTTGGGGCGGCGTCGTGGCGATCATGGCCCTGGAGAGCGCCAACATCCCGATCCCCAGCGAGGTGACCATGCCGCTGGCGGGCTGGATGCTGGTTCAGGCCCGCGGCGGGACGTTGCTCCGGGCCGTCCTGGAAGGCGGGTTCTACGGTGGGTTGGGATGCACCCTGGGCTCCCTGCTCTCCTATGCCCTGGGGTATTACGGCGGGCGGCCCTTCCTGTTCCGATATGGGCGCTACCTGCTGATCCACCCGCGGGATCTGGAGGCCGCGGATCGCTGGTTCGCCCGCTGGGGGATGTGGGCGACCTTCATCTCCCGTCTGCTGCCCATCGTGCGCACCTTTATCTCCTTCCCGGCCGGCGTCGCCCGCGTCTCCATCCTCCCCTTCACCCTCCTCACCTTCACCGGATCGTTCCTCTGGTGCGCCGGCCTGGCTGCGGGAGGCTACATCTTCGGGCAACATTGGGAGGAGCTGCGCCGCCTCATGCGCCCCTTCGACATCCCCATCGCCCTGGCCCTGCTGGCCGGCTTCGCTTATTACCTCTATCGGCACATCCGCCACGCTCGGGAAGGTTACGAAGCGCTGCGCCCGGCCCTCCAGGAAGCGGATCCTCCGGGGGAGGAATAACGCGGATCACGCACCCCCGGGCCTCGGAGCAGTTTTTCGTAAAGCCGGAGGATAAACCCTATAATTTTAAGCGCCGATCCGGCGTTTTCGATCCCTTCCGAAGCGGATGCTTCGGCCACAGGAAAGTCCCGTTCGGCGACCTCCGGGCGGTGGGAGGCCATGGACCCCCGCCCGGGTGAGGGCTTTCAGCAAATTCGGGAGGTTTTCTCATGCCTTCTGTGGAAGCTTTGCTTGCTCATCTCAAAGATGAAGCCACGCCGCTTTCCATCCCGCGGCTTTACTGGCTTTCAGACCTGAGCGAGGAGGAGCTCGAGCAGGTCGCACGGGTCTGGCTGACGCTGTCGACGGCGCGGCGGCGGGCCATCATGAGCCATCTGGTGGACATCAGCGAAGAGAACACGGAGGTGGACTTCGGGCGCATCTTCCGCATGGCCCTGAGCGACCCGGATCCCGAGGTGCGGGCGCTGGCCATCGACGGGTTGTGGTATGAGGATCAGGACCTCCAGCTGATGCGGCGCTTCTTCGAGCTGTTCGAGAAAGATCCATCCGTGGAAGTGCGGGCTCGGGCGGCCATCGGGCTGGGGCGCTATCTCTTCAACGCCTGCATCATGGAACAGATCCCCCTCTCCGCGGTGCGCCCGGCCATCGAGGCGTTGCGGCAGGCGTTCTACAATCCGGAGGAGCCCCTGGAGGTGCGCCGGCGCGCCCTGGAGGCCCTGGGCAACACCCTGGAGCCGGACCTCCCGCTGATGATCGCCCGGGCTTATGAGGATCCCGACGAGCGGATGCGGATGAGCGCCGTCTTCGCTATGGGCCGCACCGGCGAGGAGCGTTGGGCGCCCTATGTGATGGAGGCGCTGCGCAGCCCCAGCCCCGCCATGCGCTATGAGGCGGTGGTAGCCGCCGGCGAGATCGGCATCCGGGAGGCCGTCCCCCTCCTGGCCCGCCTGATCGAGGAGGGGGACGCGGAGATCCAGGAGGCCGCGATCTGGGCCCTGGGGGAGATCGGCGGCCCGCGAGCCCGGGAGATCCTGGAGGAGCTGGCCGAAGGAGAGGACGAGGACCTCGCCGTCCTGGCCGAGGAAGCCCTCGAGGAGCTGAACCTGATGGAAGAGGCCGAGACGTTCCTGCCCCTGCTCGAGATGGACCTGGAGTCCGACGCGGCCGAGGCGGAGGCCTGGCAGGCCCTCTGGGAGGAGGAGGAAGAGGAGGAAGGCGGGGAAGACGATGAGGAGGGGCGACGGGATTGACGCGGAGGACGGAGCGCCACCGGTGATCCTGCGCCTGATCCCCCAGATCCTCTTCCACGATCTGACCCCGGTCCTTCTGGCGATCGCCGCGGGCTGGCTTCTGGGCCGCTACCTGGATGTGCCTTCCCATCCGGCGGCCCGCCTCTCCTTTTACATCCTGAACCCCTCCCTGGTCTATATGTCTCTGGTCCGCTCGGACATCAGCGGCGTGGAGCTGTTCCGGTTCCTGGGCTTCGCCGCCTCCGTGCCTTTCGTCGCGGGAGGCTTCGGCCTGCTTCTCAGCCTGGCTCTGGGCCTCTCCGCCGCGGAGCGGACCGCCCTGATGCTCACGGCGATGTTCGTGAACGCCGGCAGCTACGGGCTGGGGGTCGTGCAACGGGCCTTCGGAGATGCAGCCCTGGCCCGGGCGGTGCTGTATTTCATGACCAACAACGTCCTGCTCAACACGTTGGGGGCCACCCTGGCCCTGCATGGCGGAGGGGGCTGGAGCTGGAGACGGCTGCTCTCCATCCCCACCCTCTACGCGGCCCTCGCTGCCGCCCTGGTGCGCTGGAGCGGCTGGCATCCCCCGGAGCCCATCGAGGCCGGGATCGCCCTGCTCAGCCGCGGCGCGATCCCCGTCCTCCTCCTGGTGCTGGGGCTGGAGCTGGCCCGCATCCGCCTGGAGGATCGACGTCGGCTCATCGGGCTCGGGGCGCTGGTGCGCCTGGTCGGGATCCCTCTGATCGCGATCCCCCTGGCTCGCCTCTGGGGGCTGGAGGGCCCAGCCTGGCAGGCCGGGATCCTGGAGAGCGCGATGCCGGCGGCGATCTCCAACGTGGTGATGGCCATGGAGTTCGGGATCTACCCGCGGACCATCGCCGGCATCATCTTCCTCTCCACCCTGCTCAGCCCGCTCACCCTCAGCATATGGATCGCCTGGCTGCGAGGGTAAGGCCATGAAGCAGGCCCTCCTCGGATTCGTCCTGCTGCTCCCGATCTTCGCCCGCCCCCTCCAAACCTCAACCCCTGCGGGAACGTTCCCCGGACGGGCGACAGTGGAATACACCTTCGGCCAGCGCATGCGCTTCGTCCTGGAGGGCGAGGGCCTTCCGGCCATCTCCGAGGCCATCCTCTACTACACGACGCCGGGGATGGAAACGCCCTACCGGGTGCGCCGGACCCCGGAGGCCTCCGACGGCCTGCGCGTGATCTACGAGCGGGATCTGCGCCGGGAACCCCTCCCGCCGTTCGTCCCCATCACCTTCTGGTGGGAGGTGCGGGAGGATCCCGGGGGATGGCGCTCCACGGAGCCCCAGACCTTCCGGTATCTGGACAACCGGGTGGCCTGGCAGACCCTGAGCGCCGGCCCCTTGCGGCTGCACTGGCACGCCGGGGACCCCGGGCTGGCCCGCTCCGTCCTGGAGCTCGCCCGCCGGAGCCTGGAGCGGATCGGGGGGCCTCTGGGGTATTCCGCGCCGGAGCCCATCGATCTCTTCTGGTATGCGGATCCGGAGCTGGCGCGGGCGGCTTTCCGGCTGGCCGGCCTGGAGATCGAAGGCGAGGTTCGACCCCGCTGGCGCGCCGTGATCCTGATGGCCTCCCCCGACGGCGCGGGGCTGGAGGCGTTGCGCCGCGCCATCCCCCATGAGCTCACCCACGTTGTCCTCCACGACCTGGCGGGCGGACAGCCCCTCCCGGCCTGGCTGGACGAGGGATGGGCGGTCTGGAGCGAGGGGCCGCCGGATCCGGCGCTCCTGCGCGCCCTCCAGGAGCCCCGCCTGGAGGGCGTGTCCCTGATCGGCCTGTGTGGGGATTTCCCCACGGATCCCCTGCGGGCCCGGCAGGCCTACGCCCTCGCAGGCGCCACCGTTCGTTATCTCCACGATCGCGAGGGGATCGGAGGGCTGCGGGGGTTGCTGGAAGCCTACGCCCAGGGCCTCTCCTGCGAGAGCGGCGTCCGCCGCGTCCTGGGGCGGTCCCTGGAGCGCCTGGAGCGGGAGGTGGAGGCGGCGCTGCGCCCGCAGCCGCCCGGGCGCGCCGTCCTGGAGGGGTTGGGCCCTTGGCTCTTGCTCTTCCTGCTGATGAGCCTGGGCCCCTTCTCCCTCCTGCTCGGAGGGCGGTCTTCATCCGCCCGGTGAGCCCCTCCGGGCGGCGCGCCAGCGCTCGATGTCGACGCGGTGCTCCGCATCGTGCTCGTAAGTCTCCGAGGCGATGAGCTCCCACAGGGGTCCCGCAAGGCCGGGGAAGCGTCCGGGCTGTGTGAGATCCGCATCCGAGAAACGCTCCAGGCGCCTCAACAGCTGCTGGAACGTCCCGTGGAAATCGGCCAGCACCCGCTCCAGCGGGCGGTCCTTCTGCTCCCAATAGATGCGCGCGTTCAGCGCGTCCACCTCCGCCGGGGAGAGCTCCAGGTCTTTCGGACGCCGGCCCTGCTCCAGCTGGAAGAGGGCCGTGATCAGGCGGCCCTGCCAGACGGCCAGATGGGCCAGGATGTCCTTGACCGTCCACTCCCCAACCACCGGCGCGTCGGTCATCTCCTCCGGGGAGAGCCCCTCAAGGGCTTGCAGCAGACGTTCCCGCTCCTCGTGGATCCGGCGGATCAGCGCGGCTTTGTCCATCGGCGCCTCCCGGACGTCTCTCCGGGTAGAGGATAGCCTCATCTTCGGCGCAGGGGAAGGACGCTGAAGGGGAAGGATTGCCGCCCGGATCCCGCCGGGCTATCATCGAGCCGGAGACCGTCAGGAGGCTCGGGGATGATCCGCGAGGTGGAGATCGAAGGCTTCAAATCGATCCGGAAGCTCCGCCTGGAGTGCCGGCGGATCAACCTGTTCATCGGCCCCCCGAACACCGGCAAATCGAACCTGCTGGAGAGCCTGGGGATGTTCAGCCTTCCTTACGACCCCGAGAAGCTCCGCGCCTTCGCTCGTTGTCAGACAATGGCAGATCTCTTCTACGATCAGGACGTGGAGAGCGCCGTTCGGGTTCGGGCAGATGCTTAC
>JGI20132J14458_1000047_pt1 | contig 20444 bp, 21 predicted proteins | sample OctOCTMetagenome_FD_14458 | JGI IMG/M metagenome (IMG submission 14458)
CACCGGTATCCTCATTCTGGATCCCGCCGCGCGCCTTCGTCTCGCGGAGGAAATCTTGCAATGGGTGGCCTCCTGGGCGTAGGGCCTCGCCATTCCGCGGCTTATGATCCGCGATTTCACCCGGATGATCCACAGATGATAGAAGCATGCTGTTCCTCTTCTCTCTGTCTGTCGCTTGAAGNCGGCCTGCAACAACCTGCGGGAAGTGAGGAAGCTGCTGGGGCGCTCGAAGAGGAGGGGTTTGCAGCGGGTCGCAGGAAGCCGNGGAGGCTACCGGTCTTCGGGGGCGGTGTGGGTTCTCAGCCATGCGGCGATTTCAACGATGCCCGGCCGGGATTCTGCGACCCACCGGGTGAATCCCTCCAGTTCCTCGTTCGTGGCGGTGAGACGATAGCCGTTCTGACGGAGGAAGAGGGCTGCAGCGGCGATCCCCGTGCGCTTGTTGCCGTCCACGAAGGGATGATTGTGGATCAGGGAGTCCATCAGGGCGGCCGCTTTGGAGAAGAGGTCTGGGTAGAGGTCGCGGCCGCCGAAGGTTGCCCAGGGGCGGGCCACTGCCGATTTCAGCAGGGAAAGGTCTCGGACCCCGTGAGCGCCGCCCGTCTCCTCGATGAGGCGAGCATGGAGGAAGAGCACCTGCTCAATGGTGAGGCCTCTCATCGCCGGGCCAGGGCCTCCAGAGCGGGGCGATACTGCTCAATGAACTCGGTGACCTGGCGGGCGAACTCCTCGTTGACGCCGGGGAGGGCGAGACCTGCCGGGGTGATGATGATCCGTCGCTGCTCCCGGTCGATTTCCACGGAGACCTCCGCTCCTTCATCCAGGCCCAGCATATCCAGGATGTCCTTGGGGAGGGAGACCACGAGGCTGTTGCCCGACCGGAAGATTTTCTGCACCATGGCGTGCTTTTCCTCAGGGTGTGCTTGCAATGTAAGCATACCTCCATATGGCCTCTTTATCCAGCTTTTGGAGAAAGGGGACGTGGCCGCCCTCTCCCATTTCTGCTTTCCGCAATCTGCCAGCCGTGTATGTTGCAGATACCTTCCCGGGCCGATCAGGATCCCGAAGCAGCCTGCGCGGCGCGGGCGCGGAGCTCCGCCCGCAGCGCCATGATGTCCCGGGGAGCGGACCAGATGGCCAGGGCGAAGAGGAAGCCGCACAGGAGCCAGGTCCCCACGCAGATCGTCAGGATGGCGGTGTGCAGCGAGGTCCGCTTGGCCAGCAGGCCGGCGAGGAAGGGGGCCAGGGAGGCCCCGCTGCCCTCGATGAAGGACTCCAGGGCATGGGCCGAGCCCCGGATCTCCGGCGGGCTGATGTCGAAGACCGTGGCCAGGACGTTGGGGGCGGCCAGGGGGATGGTGAAGGCGGTGAGGATCACCATCGCCCAGAAGGCCCCGAAGGCCTGCGGCGGGATGGACATGGTGATCGCCAGCAGGACCGCGCCGGCCAGCACCCCAGCCATGGAGACGATGAGCCGTCCCCGCAGGGTGCGTCGAAACAGCCGGTCGCCCATCGCCCCGCCGGCCAGATACCCCAGGGACATCACGATCACCGCGGAGGCCATGACCACGAAGATCTGGGCGTTGCTGTAGCCCCGCTCCACCTCCAGGTAGCGGAAGAACCAGAAAGAGATCACGTTCCAGGGGAAGACCCCGAAGAACCCCTGGGTGACCAGAAAGAGGAAGGTGGGCTTGCGCAACAGGGCGCGGACCTCGTTGAGGTTGAAGCGGTAGGCGGGGATCTTGGCCAGGGCGGCCAGCTCCGGCTCGCTGCGCCCCCGGGGGACCTCGCGGACGGTCCGCCAGATCAGCAAGGCCATGACCAGGCCCAGGGAGCCGGTGATCAGATAGATGGCGCGCCAGCCGATGAGGTCCTTGAGGCCGAGGGCCAGGGCCACGCCCATGAGGTAGCCCACGGGGCCGGTCATCTGCAGGAAGCCGTAGATGCGGCTGCGGAGCTGAGGCCCGAAGTAGTCGGAGATCAGGCTGTAGAGGCTGGGGTAGGCGTTGTCATCGATCCCGGTGGAGGCGCGGGTGAGCAGGAAGAGGGGATAAGTGGGGGCGATGGCGCTGAGCCAGGTGGTGGCCCCCCAGATGAAGGAGGCCAGGGCGATGAGGGCAGGCCGGGCGAAGCGATCGGCCAGGTAGCCCCACAGCGGATAGAGGAAGAGGCCCACCAGCAGCGCCGCCGTGGAGGCCAGCCCCATGAGATCTTCCCCGATATGGAAGGTGTTCATGATCTCCGTGGTCAGAGGGGCCAGCAGGAGCTTGTCCGTCTGGTGCAGCAGCATGAAGGCGAACAGCACCGCCACCATCGCCCACGGCCCGCCCATGGTTCCCTCCGAGGCGAAGGATCGTGTTTGCCGCCATTGTAACGCGAGGATGCGAATGAAGGGATGGCCTCCTACCCCTCGGCCCTCAGCGCCCTTTGTAGCGGGCGGCCCACTGGGCGGTGAGCTGCAGGTAGAGATCGCCGAAGCGGACGCTGGGCTCGATGTAGGAGCCCTCCACCCACTCGTTGAAAGAGTGGATCAGGATGAAGTCGGGTCGCGTGGGCAGCACCGCCTCCCACGTCCGCGCGTAATACGCCCCGTTCTCCCGGTCCCGGGCGAAGGGAGCGCTGCTCACCCGCAGGTCGGCGCATTGGGGCTGGGCGGAGTTCAGGTCGTCCCATCCGGGCATCACCGTGCCCACCCACAGCTTGGGCCGGCCGGTCCGCCGCTCCCAGTCCCGCACCCATCCGGCCCAGCGGGAGGCCCCCCGGTAGGCGTTGGGGCAGCAGGCGTGGTCGATCTTGTAGACATAGAGCCCGTCGAAGACGGAGAGATAATCCGGCTGCAGGCCCTCCGCGATCCACCAGGCCGTGTGGTTCGGATCCACCGCCTCCCGGATCGCCGCCCAGCGGGCCACGGCGGTGGCCACGTCCTTATCGGAGGCGGGGCGGTTGCCGGCGGGATCCGGGACCCGATACATGTCGCTGAACAGGATCACCGGCCGCCCGGCGATGCGGAGGAAGCGGGGATGGGCGGCGTAGCGGCCCATCACGTAGCGCAGGGCATCGATGACCCCCTGCTGATTCGCCCCGGGAAGGATGTGATAGAGAAAAGTGATGGTGGATTGGAAGCCTTCGGGGGAGAGATTCAGGACCTTCTCGAAGTTGGCGTCGGTGCGGTTGCCGGGGGCGAACCAGTGGACGGCGAAGCCGTCGATGCCGGCGGCGCGGGCCTGGCCGATGTGGCGGGCGATCACGCCGGGATCGTCGGAATGATACACCCCGTCCCGCGGCTGATCGCTGTCCGACGTGCAGCCGGTGGACCAGGTCCCCGGATCATACCAGGGGAAATAGTTGGCCAGGACCATCGGGGGGACCGCAGGGTGGATCCCCGAAGCTCCCGCGGCGGGCGTCCGGGTGGGCGCGGGAGTGGGGGATGGGCGCGGCGTGGCCGTGGGCCCGGGCGTTCGGGTGGGGCCCGGCGTCTTCGTTGGGCCGGGGGTGCGGGTCGGGCCCGCGGTGGGCGTGGGACGCGCAAGGGTCGGCGTGGGAGAATACGCCCGCGTCGGCGAAGGCGTCGCCGAAGGAGAAACGGTCGACGAGGGGATCGGCNCCGCTTCTCTGTGGAGCGGGAGCGGAGGGGTCGCCGTTGCGGGCGGCGTGCTCGTGGATCTCCCCTCGCGGAAGGGGAACGATGGAAAACAACCCGCCAGAAGGATCAGGATCAGCGTCCCCCACAGGCCTCTGCGCATGGACGATCCCTCCGGATTCAGAGTCGGCACGCTCGGCGGATCAGCGCTCGTGGTCGTCCCTAATTATACCATATTATACCATGGCGAGCCCGGAGAGAAGCAGGGCCCTTCGAAAGAGGACCCGGCAAGGCGGCTGGCCGCCGGCCATCGTTGTGAGGAAAATGGGAAGAGATGAGGGGCCCAGAGTTCGGGATGGCCTCCGGCGAGTCTGCGGATGGAGGGGAAGCGATGACGCTGCCTGCCACGGCGGACGTGGTGATCGCGGGGGGTGGGGTGATGGGCCTGAGCACGGCCTATCATCTCCTCAAGAAACAGCCCGGCCTCCGCGTGGTCGTCCTGGAGAAAGGCCCCTTCTTCGGCTGCGGCTCCACCAGCAAAGCCGCCGGCGGCTTCCGCCATCAGTTCGCCACGGAGATCAACATCCGCCTCTCCCTCCTGAGCGTCGCGATGATGGAGCGCTTCGCCGAGGACCCCGGGGCGCCGCTGGCGATGCGTTTCTGCGGCTATCTCTTCCTGCTCACCCGGGAGGAGGATGTGGCGGTCTTCCGGGATCAGGTGGCCCTCCAGCGCCGCCTGGGGGTGCCCACGGAGTGGCTGGATGGCGAGGAGATCCGCCGCCGCCTTCCGATGATGCGCCTGGATGACGTGATCGCCGGGACGTTCTGCCCTNGGGATGGGCTGCTCAGCCCGATGGATCTGGTGAACGGCTACGCCGCGGGGATCCGCCGCCTGGGGGGGATCCTGCGGACGGACACGCCGGTGACGGTCGTGCGGCTGCAGGGCGGGCGCATCGCCGGGGTGATCACTCCTCTGGGGGAGATCGCGGCGCCGGTCCTGGTCAACGCCGCCGGGGCCTGGGCGGCGCAGATCGGCGAGATGGTGGGCATCTCTCTTCCGATCCGCCCCTATCGGCGTCAGTATCTGATCACCACGCCCATTCCGGAGATCCCGGAGGACTTTCCCATGGTCATCGACTTCGCCCGCAGCCTTTATTTCCATCGGGAGGGGGAGGGGATCCTGACCGGGATGTCCAATCGGGACGAGCCTCCGGGCTTCCGGGAGCAGCCGGATCCGGAGTGGGAGCTGATCCATATGGAGGCGGCGGTGGCACGGATGCCGTTGCTGGAGCGGGCGGGGGTGCGGGCCCGGGTGGCTGGCCTTTACGAGGTGACCCCGGACGCGCATCCCATCCTCGGGCGCATCCCGGGGGTGGAGGGCTTCTATGTGGTGGCAGGTTTCAGCGGGCATGGGGTGATGCACGGTCCCATCGCCGGTCTGCTGATGGCGGAGGAGATCCTGGACGGCCGGGCCCACACCCTGGACATCGCCCCGCTGCGTTACGAGCGGTTCCTGGCCTCCCCGCCGCCCGCGGAATACAATGTGATTTGAGAGCGAGGAGCGAACATCTCTGAAAGGCCGTTTTGCTGTGAGCCCCCTGGCTTCTTCACCTCTCGGGGGCCTGTGCGGGTTATGGAGGGCCTGACGAGGAGTTTCAACTTTTCAGCGGCGCAGCGGATCGATTACACGGTGAACTTGCGATGTGGGATCAGGAGGGAACAAATGGAGCGCATGGTCAACATAGCTGAGGCTTGCCTTTACTTCGAGGAGTTGATGCGTGAGGTAACAGAGAGGCATGAGACAATCATTGTGGAGCAGGATGGGCAGCCCCGTATCGTGGTGCTCTCAGTGGAAGATTACCGTCGCTTAAAGGCAGCCCAGCTCCGCTCCCCTTGGGAGGAGACGCTGAAAGAAGTCCAGGAGATGCGGGCGCGCATCCAGGCCCGGCGACGAGGGGAACCCGTGCCGCTGCCGGAGGACATCATTCGGGAGATGCGGGAGGAACGGGATGCCGAGCTCACCGGTTTGCCTTGATGCCAGCTTTTTGCTTCACTGGTTGATAGGTGGGGAAGCGGAATCCCAAGCGGATGCGCTCTTGGAGGAGTGGCATCGGACCGGGAGACCCCTCATCGCTCCCACTCTGCTTCATTATGAGGTGACGAACGCTTTGCATCGTTATGTCGTCCGTGGATGGCTGCTTCCTGAGGAGGCAAGAACCCTGCTGGACTTTGTCCTGCGTCTGGGCCTTCATATTTATGGTGATGCTGAATCGCATCGCCGAGCCCTGCAGCTGGCGGAGGCCCTCTCTCTCCCTGCGGCCTACGATGCACATTACTTGGCGCTGGCGGAGCGGGTGGGAGCAGAATTCTGGACAACCGACCGACGCTTGGCTAATAAGGTTCGGGAAGCTCTGCCGTGGGTGCATCTGCTCGCTTGATAGAAGATGGATCCCCGCTGGCAAATCCGGAAAATCAGGGGGAAGAAAGCGCAAGCGGAGGGGTGTTGTCTATGACGATCCGGATCACCGTGAACGGATCCTTTCTGCGAGCTGGCGGCTGGTTTCCGACTCCTGCTCCAGATCCTCAGGAGGATAATCGATCGCCGCGAAACCGTTCTCGGAGAGAAGCCGGTAGAATTCCCAGCGCGCACAACCCAGGATCTGAGCGCCCAGCCCTCCGGGGATCTGTCCTGTTTCATAGAGCTTGCCGAGCGTATAAACCAGGGCCTGCTTCCGAAAAGTCTCAGGCTCCATCTTGAGCGCGATCAGCAATTCTTCCGGGAAGACCACATTGATCCCCATTGCGATCCCTCCAATCCTTGCGATCACCAAACATCATATTCCTGGACCATGCATGCGTCAATTTCAGACCAGAGGTCTTCCATCGCCTCCCAATGATGTGCCGGGACAACGTGATCGCCGGGACGTTCTATCCTGGGGAGAGGCGAGAGCCCCGCTGGACTTCGTTCGGCGCGAACAGGCTCGGGAGATCCAGCGGAGAATCCAGGCGGGTTGGGCGGAGGCGATGGACGCCTGCCCAACCCGCTGTTTGAAGGTCGGGTTGTCGCTTATCGGCCCCGGGCCTTCTGGAGCAGCTCGTTGGTGAAGACCCGCTCGATCTCCACGGGTTTCGTGATGGCGTTGTAGCGCCGCAGGACCTCATACAGGGCTTCCCACTGCTCCCGGGTCTGCCAGCCCAGGCCGTGGGCCCGCGTCACCTCCGACTCCGCATCCTTGAGCTCCGTCTCCAGCATGAAGCGCATGTGGCCCCGGTCCGCCTGAGGCGCGTATCGGAGCACGATGTCCACCGCCTCCTCCGGGTTCGCCCGCGCGTCCTCAATCCCCTTCAACGCCGCCCGCAGGAAGCGGACCAGCAGGTCCGGATCCTGCCGGATCTGCTCCTCGCTGGTCACGTAGGTCAACCCCAGGGTCGGCACCCCATAGTCCGCGGCGTCCCAGATCACCAGCTCGTAGCCCATCTGCTGCAGCAGATAGGGCTCATTTGACTTAAAGAGGGGATACACATCCACCAGCCCCTGGACCAGCACCCGCGGGTCGAAGCCGACGTTGACCAGCTCCACCCGGTTTCGATCCACCCCGGCCGCCTCCATGATGGCGAACAGGTCGGGGGGAGGCGTCCCCTTGTAACCCACCTTCTTGCCCTCCCAATCCTTAGGGGTCCGCATCCCCGAGGACTTCAGGGCGGCGAAGGCCTGCTGCCCCCGCTGGCCGATGAGGGCGATAGAGACCAGAGGGAGCCCCGGGTCCGCCCGCCGCTGGAGCAGCACCGCCGCGTCCTGGGTGGTCACCTGAACGCCCCCGGCCATCAGCAGCTGGAGATGCTCCCCGCGGCCGGTGGAATGCTGGATCTCGACGTCCAGCCCTTCCGCGGCGAAGTAGCCTTTCTCCTTCGCCACATACACGCCGACGAAGGGCAGGTTGGCCTGGGGCTTATAGCCGGCCATGAAGACCATGTGCCGGAGGGCCGGGGTGGGGGTCGCCGGCGGCGCCGGCGTGGCGCACCCCGCCATCAGGATCAGCCACAGAACGAACCCCGCGCGAAGCCGTGTGCCGATGGAACCGTTGAAGAACCGCATCGCCACCTCCGGGATGAATGGGATGAAAGGCATCGGGCCTTTGCGCGCAAGGTGCCACGCGGATCATCCGTGGAGCGCCTTTTGAAGGCCCGAGGACGCGCGGCTTTAGAGGCGGGCCTCCTCCGGGCTCCACCAGCGGGCGCGCCGCTCCAGGAGGGCGGCCCCGCTGTAGCCCGCCAGGCTGACCGCCGCCAGGATCATGGCGGCGGCGAACAGGCGGGGCATGTCCAGGTTGGTCTGGGCCAGCCACATGGCCCGCCCCAGCCCGCCCGAGGCCCCGGTCCATTCGGCCACCACCGCCCCGATCAGAGCCAGGGGAATGGCGGTCTTCAGGGCGGCGAAGGCGTAGGGCCATGCCGAGGGCCATCGCAGATGGACGAAGATCTCCCACGCCGAGGCATCCCACGCCCGCAGCAGCTCCAGCGCCGCCGGGTCCACCGCCCGCAGCCCGGTCATCAACGGGACGAGCGCCGGATAAAAGGTCAGCAGGGCGGTCATCAGCACCTTGGGGAGCGGCCCGAAGCCGAACCACAGCGTGAGGATGGGGGCGATGGCCACCAGCGGGATGGCCTTCAGCAGCAGCACCAGGGGCATGATCGCCCGCTCCAGGGGCGGCCAGAAGGCCGTGGCGACGGACAGGGCCAGGGCGACGCCCATCCCCAGCGCCAGGCCGGCGGCGGCCTCCCCCAGGGTCACTCCCGTCGCCTGGAGATACAGCCCCCGCTCGGCCCAGAGCGTGGCCAGGATGCGGGAGGGGGCGGGAACCAGATACACCGGCACCCGGGCCTCGCGGACGATCAGCTCCCACCCCGCCAGGGCCAGCGGGAGGGCGAGGAGGGGCGCCCATGGGGCCAGCCGCGCCCCCGAACGCAGGCGAGGAAGCTCCATTCCCATCGGGCTCATCCGGCGCCTCCCATCAGGGCTGCTCGAACGCGCTCCACCCACTCCCCAATCCGTCGCTCGTCCGTCCGCGGACGCGGATCCGGGAGGGGGATGCGGGCTCGGATCCGGGCCGGTCGGCCGGCGAGGACCACCACCTCATCCCCCAGGCGGACCGCCTCATGGAGGTCATGGGTCACCCAGAGGACGGTGGCGCCGAAGGCGCGCCACAGCCGCTCCACCTCCTCCAGCAGCTGCGCTCGGGTCAAGGCATCCAGGGCCGCGAAGGGCTCATCCATCAACCAGACGGCGGGGCCGGCGGCCAGGGTGCGGGCCAGGGCGACCCGCTGCTGCATGCCCCCCGAGAGCATCCGGGGGTAAGCCCGCTCGAACCCCTTCAGGCCGACCATCGCGATGAGCTCCTCTACCGTAAGGGGCGGCCGGAGGGCGCGGCCGTTCACCTCCAGGGCGAGGCGGATGTTGCCTTCCACCGTGCGCCAGGGCAGCAGCGCCGGCTGCTGGCCCATCCAGCCGATGCGGCGGGCCGCCCGGGCCTGGGCGGGGGAAAGGTCCCCGATGCGGATCCGACCGGCGGTGGGCGTCAGCAGGCCGGCCGCCAGGCGGAGCAGGGTGGACTTGCCGCATCCGCTGGGGCCCACGATCACGGTGAAGGAGCCCGGGCGGACCTCCAGGTTCAGGTCCTCGAAGATCACCCAGCGGCCCGAGGGGGCCGGGAAGGCATGGTGAACGCGTTCCATCCGGATCTCCAGCATCCCGGGCCCCCTATCGATCGGCGGGAGGGATCACGCCGCGGCGGCCTTCCATCCGTTCCGGGAGGATGCGGAAGATCTCCCGAAGCCCGGGGGGCGGGCTTTCGAGCCGGTAGCGGGCGGCCAGCCGCGCGGCCAGGCCGTCGGGGCCTTCCGGGAAGATATCGGGGACGGCCCGGCCTTCCACCCGGACCCGTCGCAGGGGCGGCCAGGGCTCATCGATGAGCAACGTGACCTGGGGGTGAGCCCGGATGTAGCCCGGCCATCGGGAGCCCGGGAGGGCGGCGATCCAGAGCGCCGGGCGCTCCCAGAGATACCACACCGGAACCGCATACGGCCGGCCGTCCGCTCGCAGGCCGACCAGCCGGGCGATCCATGGCCCTTCCAGGAAAGCGGCGATCTCCTCGGGGCGAAGCCGCCGCAGGGAGAGCCCTTCCGGCTCGGCGGCGTAGGGCTGATACGCGGGGGCGCCCAGCCGGAGGGAGAGGCGGGCGGCCGCCGCCCGCAGGGCCTCATAGAGGGCCGGGCGGGCCCGGGAGGCGGGCAGACGGACCGCCAGGGCGGCGACCGGGTGGCGGCCGTCGGGGCAGATGGGGACAGCCGCTTCGATCAGCGCGCCCAGGCGCCGGCGGGCGATCCCCTCCCGTCGGATCCGCCCCCAGCGGGGGCCGGTTCGATGGGCGGCCAGGAAAATCCATCCGGGGGCGCTCCCCTCAAGGGGGAGGCGGTCCCCCACGGCCCAGCGGCCCACCAGGGGATGGGCGCCCAGGACGGCTTCCAGGACCACCACCTCCTCTCCGGCCGGGCGCAGCAGCGCGAGGCTCTCGGCGAACCCGCGGGCCTCGGCCCGGAACAGCTCCCGCAGCGCCTGTTCGGGATGCGCTTGGGCGGCCAGCGCCCACCATCGGGGGCCCAGGCGGTAGGGCCCGCGAGGGCCGGCCTGCTCCAGGTAACCGTGGGCCTTCAGGGTGTTCAGCAGCGCGAAGAGCCCGGTGCGGGAGAACCCGAAGCGTGCCTGCAGCGCCGCAGGGGAAACCCCCTCCGGCCGGTCGGCGATCCACTCCAGGATCCGCAGCGCCCGCTCCACCGCCGGCACCCGATGGATATAGGCCAAGGGACCCTCCGGTTCATTAAAGAAAACTATGATTTACTATAGCAGATTTTGAGGATCCGTCAAGCCCGCATGGTCCGGGGAGGCGGGAAAGCCCTGGGGGGTTGGGGCGTGCTTCAGGGCGGATCGATCGGGGGGGAGAGGATCAGGGTCAGGCGGACCTTCGCCTGACCCTGATTGCCCTTCGGTGCCCCTGAGGGGCTCAGGACGGGTGGGATGGGCTGACGATGGGGATCAGGCGGTAGGCGGCCAGGAAGATCAAGGCGGCGGCGGAGACGATGCCAACGGCCAGCAGCCATTCGGTGAGGGTGGGGAAGTAATCGAAGCTCAAGCCCGGGCCGGTGAAGGCAAGGCGCAGGGCTTCGAACTCAGGCACCACCAGCGCGGGGATCACCAGGTTCAGCTTGGCGCTGAGGCTGGTGAAGGCCACGAGCCCGCTGGCGGCCGCCAGGACGGCAGGCCGAGCCCCGGGCAGGAGCAGCAGGATCAGCGGAAGGACCAGCCCCAAGGCGATCTCGAAGATCCAGAAGACCCAGGAGAACGGCCCGAAGAGGATCAGGCGCAGGGCCTCCACCCGGCTCGGGACCCCCGCGTAGAGGGTGGTGGAGTATTCCGCCCAAAGCAGCACGAGGGTGAACAGGAGCAGACCTAGCACCAGGCCTCGCAGGAAGCGGAGGGCTTCGGCGTCGGCGTGGCCCAGGAGGATCGAGAGGAAGAGAACCAGGGCCGCTCCGCCCAATGCGCCATCGGCCAGGAAGCGGATGGGAACCAGAGCGGATTCCCACAGGCCCTGGGCGCTGACCACTCCGAAGAGCGCCCCCTCAGCGCCTCCCATGATCACGGCCAGGAGCAGACCGAGGCCGAACAGCGGCCGGATGGCCGGGCTCTCCGGCTGGGCCTTCTTGAGATAAATCAGAGCCAGGAGGAGAAGCCCGTAGATCAGGTAGAACCAGGCCATCCAGGCCATAAGCGAAGCGGGCTGGGTCGAAAGGTAAAGCTTCCAGAAGCGGAGAGGATGGCTGAGATCGAGCCAGATGGCCAGCAACCCTCCGGCCAGGGCGGCCAGGGCGGCGAAGAGGGCGATCCCGCTCAGGGGCTGCAAAGCTTTCACCCGGAAACTTTCTCCGAGAGCAGCGACGGCGAAGGCCCCGATGGAGATCCCGGCCAGGGTCGTGTAAACGGCCACCCACAGCCCCCAGGGGACGTAGGTGTTATAGGCAGCGACCGTGTGCCCGCCGGTGAGGCGCTGAATCAGGCCCACCGCGCTGGCCACCAAGCCAGCGATGGCGATCCCCCACAGGATCCTCTCGACAGCGCTCATCCCCCGCGTGATCTTGTCCGCTCGGCTCATGAGGACCTCCCGGTGCGTTCGTCGGATGGCAGCGAATCGGAGTGCTCTGCAAGGACAGCGTCCAGCCATTCCAGATCCAGCCGGACGGCCTCGTGGGTGAAGGCGGCCAGCCCGATGAAGAAGGGATCGGTGGTGCTGGAGGCCAGGGCTTCGCAGAAGCGCGGCAGCCATGGTAAGACGTGGCGGCGGAGGAACTCCCGGCTGGCCTGCAGGATCCGCCAGCGCTCCGCGTCATGGGTTGCCTCAGCAGCCCGTCGAGCCAGGTAGGCCAGGAAACCCAGCTCCAGGGCGATGTGGTCGGGCGGGATCCGCCGTTCCGTCTCCGGCATGGCGGACCACTGCAGGTAGAAGCGACGGGCGGCCACCGCCGCGGGGCCCATCAGCCGCTCTCCATGCAGATAGAACGAGGCGAAAGGGGGGGCGGGGACGCGGCCGGGGCCTTCCATCAGCCGGGTCATCTCAACGTTGAGGGCCTCGACCAGAGCCCGGCCGTCGACGGCCTCCCGGATGCGCTGCTGCAGCTGCCGGAGCCCTGGGGCCATGGGCGAGCCTGGCCCTGGAGCCAGGCTCGCCACCGCGCCCAAGACCGTTTCGGTTAAGGGATAGGAGAAGAGGGCCCGCAGCAGGCTGTAGAGACCTTCGCGTTCTTTCAGCTCACGCTCCATCACCGGCTCTCCTTAGCCGATCTTGCGGACCTTGACGATCACATCGCCGTAGGCGGGCTGCCCCATGATGGGCGACAGGTTCTCGGGATCCACCAGGCCGTTGTGGTTCGGTGTGATGTCATGGAAGGCCCACGTCTTGCCCAGGCCAGGGCTGAAACGCCCGCCCCTGCCAAACGGCAGCCGCAGCACGCCGGGCCGGATGGTCTCCACCAGGACGACCTTCCCGCGCGTCTTGAACCCCTGCGGCGTCTCCAGCTCCACCAGATCCCCGGTCTTCAGCCCAAGGCGCTCCCCATCGGCGCGGTTCATCTGGATCACGCCGATGGACCAGGTTCCGCGGGGGATGCGCACGCGGCGGCCGGTCGGCGTAGGCCCGTTCTCCCCGATGATCACCTACTCCACCACCCGTTCGTCGTTCAGCGGCATCCAGAGGTCCTCCGTGGGCAGCCGTCCCAGCCAGTCCACCATCTGGGTGCCGGACATGGCGTGGTGGATGCAGCCGGAGATCACCTGGAAGGGATACTCCTCCCGATACTTGGCGTAATCCGGGTTGGTGTAGGGGTTCCAGCGGGTTTCGAACCAGTAGAAGGTGGAGGGATACTTCTGCCAGCCGAGGCGCGCGATGCCGGGCGGCGTCTCGCCGGCCTCCTCGATCAGCTTGTTGTATTTGGCGTAACGGCCTTTGCGCTGCACCTGGCCGTCTTTCTCCACCGTGTAATCCCAGACGAACTCCACCTTCTTGCTGTCGGTCTGGAGCACCCCGCCGCCGTGGAACCGCTTCCAGCTCATGGGCTACACCGCCACGCCGTGGCGCTCCCGCAGCCACTGGACGGTGAGCGGCTCCCCGCGGATCTCCTTCTTCTCGTCATCGATCTGCACGCGGCCGGCCTCCAGGGAGTCCGGTGTGCCGAGGAGCTTGTAGCCTTTGGGCAGGTTGGGGTAGGGGAGCGGCTCTCCGGTGTTGGGCCGCCCGGGGGCCACCTGCAGGGCTTCGTTCCAGAAGTCTTCCTCGGTGGGGTATTTCTCCCAGAAGTCCTTCGGCTGGATGTCGGGATCACCCTTTTCGTGGAGTTTGCAGGCCAGCGCCCAGCAGATCTCATACTGGGTCTTGGATTCATACATCGGGCGGATGACGAAGTCGCGCAGGTAGAGCACGGGATGGACCGGATAGATGTCCGAGAGGCTCATGCGCTCCATATAACTGGCCTCGGGGAGGATCACATCGGCGTAGAGCCCCGTCTCGAGGAAGACTGTATCGATGTAGACCACCAGCTCCACCTTGTAGTTTCCCGTCTCGTCCTTCGCCGTCAGGGCCTCGATCCATTTCTGGGTGTTGGAGCCGGTGATCACCGGGTTCCCGGTGCGGATGAAGAAGGCTTTGATGGGATAGCGGTGGCCGCGGAACGGGCCGTAGCGCAGGGTGACCCCTTCGATGAAGCGGCGCGGGTAGTCGCCCACCACGTCATCCCACGCCGCCGGCCAGTCCCCGTAGCCGTCCATGTGGAGCTCCTCGATCTTCCCTTTGACCTCCCGGCCGTTGACGATGCGGGTGACCTCGCGCTTGAGGAAGTCCCCGCCGGAGGCCTTGCCGCCCTTGCTGCTCTTGACCAGCTCCGTGTCGATGGCCCCGCCCGGGACCTACATGTTCCCGGTGATGACGTTGAGGGCGGTGCCCAGGATGGAGGCCACGTAGCCGTTGTAGTGGTGGCCGATGCCGTTCATCCCCCACACCAGGGCCGCCGGCTTGGTGATCCCGAAGGTGTGGGCCAGCTCGGCGATGGTCTGGGCATCGATGCCGGTCCGCTCCGCGGCCCACTCCAGGGAGAAGTAGGGCAGCCCGTTGAGGGGATCCTTGCGGTCCCACCAGCTTCGGAAGGCGGCCTCGAACTCCTCCCAGCCCTGGCTGTATTCCTTGAAGGACCAGTCGATGTAGCGGCGGAACGGATCGTCGTCCCGGTGGTTCTCCAGGATGTAGCGCAGCATCGCCGCGAAGAGATCGGCGTCCGTCCCGGGCCGGACGGGGATCCAGCGATCCGCCTTGGTGGCGGTATTGGAGAAGGCGGGGTCGATGACGATGATGCGGGCTCCGGCCAGCCTGGCCTCCACCGTTCCCCGGGATTCGTAGTTGATTCGAGTGGCGGTGAAGGGGTTCCAGCCGACGTAGATGATCAGCCGGGTGCGGTAGCTGTAATCGTTCTTCAGGCTTCCGTCCGGCTGGCGAACCAGCACCGGGCGCATGATGTCGGGCTCGATGCGCTTGCCCCCGAACATGAGCTTGGGCCCGTGGCGGCGCGGGGTGTCGCAGATCGAACCGTGCTCCACGGTGTGAGGCGTGCCGAAGGCGCGGAAGAGATAATAGTAGTAAGGATCAAGATCGGTCACGTCCCCGCAGTCCATGATCACGGACTCGGCTCCGTATTTCTGCTTGATCTCGATCAGCTTCGTGGCGATGTAATCCAGGGCCTCCTCCCATGAGACCCGCTTGAATTTGCCCTCCCCTCGCTCGCCCACCCGGATCATCGGGTATTTGATCCGGTTGACGTTGTAGACCAGCTGCAGGCCAGCCACCCCTTTGGTGCACACGGTCCCCGAGTTATAGGGGACGTGGATGTTGCCGTAGATGTTGGAGATCACGCCGTTCTCGACCTCGACAGCGAGGCCGCACTCGGCGGGGCACATCACGCAGGCGGTGTAGACCACCCGCTTGCCGGCCTCCTGTTGCTGTCGGGCCTCGCTGGCGCTGAGGGTTTTGAAGCCGTGGCCCAGGGCGGCCATGGCCGCCAGGCCTCCGGCGGAGGCCCCGGCCAGTTTCAGGAAATCCCGACGGGAGATAGCTTTGGTCGCGATCATCCCGGACCTCCCTCAAACCAGGTAAAAGACGTTGGGCTCCGTGCCCAGCTCCTCTTTCAGACGGATGACGTTGGGCTGGCTGACCAGCTCCGCGACCAGGCTCTGGGGATCGTTCAGATCTCCGAAGTAAGTGGCCCTCCCCATGCAGGAGAGCACGCACGCGGGCAGCTGCCCTCGCTCGATGCGATGGAGGCAGAAGTGACACTTCCGCACGTTGCCGATGGGAGAGGCGTCCCGGCGTCGGACGCGGCCCTGGCCGTATTCTGGGGAGGGGAGCAGCTCATAGGGTTGTGGCTGGCCGCCCTCGAAATCGCTGTAGAAGTATCCGGCGTCGAAGGAGCGGGCTGCGTAGGGGCATGCGGTGATGCAATAGCGGCATCCGATGCACTGGTCATAGTTGATCACCACGATCCCATCGGCCCGCTTCCACGTCGCCCCCACTGGGCACACGGAAACGCAGGGCGGGTTTTCGCACTGCATGCACGGCCGCGGGATGAAGCGCCGGGAGACGTGCGGGTAGGTCCCCCCGGGTCTCCGTCAGCACGGGCCGATAGGCGATGCCGGGCGGCAGCTTGTTCTCCGAGATGCAGGCCACCGTGCAGGCATAGCATCCCACGCATTTGCGCAGGTCGATGACCATCGCCCAGCGCCGCTGTTCCACCGGTTTCTGCAGCGCCCGCCGGAGATCCTCCATCATGCGCACCACGGGGTGTTGCCCGCTCATCGCCTCCGGGAGCTCAGGGGGTGGCTCCAGCTCCCCCACCGGGGCGCCCGGTGGAGCCGCCTCGACCTGATCCAGGATCCCCTGTGCGGCAGCAGGGGCGATCAGGGAGGCGAAGATCCCGCTGGCGAACCGCGCCAGGAACGCCCTCCGCGTCGCCAGGTCCGGCTTTCGAGTGCGGGTTTCTTGAACCATCGCATGCGCTCCCGAGCGAAGCTTTCCTTCGATTTCGAGCATAAAGGACCTGTGCCCTCCATGGGCCTGGGGCTCCTCCGGAAAGGAGACCTGGGGATTTTCCCAGTTCCGGACCCAGAAGGATCCTGGGACGTAGCCACCCGTCTTCATCCCCGTTACAATGGAAACGGGGGCAGGGCGCATAGCGTCTGATCCTGCGGAGGCTCTGATGCGGGGGATGCTCTGGCAGATCTTCCTGGTCTTCGTGCTGGTTGCCTGTCAGAGGGAGCTTGCCATCCCGGTTCGCCTCTCCGAATCCCTCCTCCCTTCGACGGCCCTCCGCGTCTCCCTGGAGGAGGACGGACCATGGATCTGGGGCTTCGATCGGCGGCTGGAGCCCAAGGAGGACATCCGGATGAACGCCTCCCTCCTCCGCTGGCTGGAGAGGCAGACGGGGCTCCGCTTCCGCCTTCGGATCGCGCCGCGGGGGCAGAGCGTGGCGGATGAGATCTGCGCAGGCCGGGCGCACTTCGGGATCGTCGGCACGGTCACCTACCTGCAGGCGTATCACCGGTGCGGGGCGCGGATCCTGGTGCGGGGCCGCAACCGGGAGGGTCAGGATACTTACCGGGCGGCCATCGTGGTCCCGCCGGATAGCCCGGTCCGGGATCTTGCGGATCTGCGAGGGCGGTCCTTCGCCTTCGGCTCCCCGAACTCGACCCAGGGTCATTTAATCCCTCGCCTTATGTTGCAGCGCGCAGGCCTCACCTTGCACGACCTCCGCGCGTATGCCTTCCATGACTCCCACGCGGCCACCGCCAACGCGGTGATCAGCGGCCGCTACGACGCGGGGGGGCTGCAGGACACCCTGGCGCTGGCCCTCGCCGAACGGGGGCTGGTGCGCATCCTGGCCCTCTCAGAGCCGTATCCGTCCAGCGGCATCATCGCAGGGCCCGGGGTGCCGGAGAAGACAGCCCAGATGGTTCGGGAGGCGCTTCTGACCCTGGATCCCGGGGGGCGCGATCGGGCCTTCCTGTATCACTGGGAGCGGTCCGAGATGCCCATGGGATTCGCCCCGGCTCGGGATGAGGAATACGCGGATCTGTATTGGATCGCCCGGGAGATCGGCTTGCTGGAGCCATGAGATGAGTCGTTTCTGGTTGTGGCTGGACCGCTATCTGCCCCGGCGCCTGACCACGCGTCTCATCCTGGCGCTGGTGATCCTGGTGGTGTCGGCGGGGGTCATCACCACGGGCATCATCCACGCGCTGCTCACCCGCGCCCTGCGGGCGGAGCTGATCCGCAGCGGACAGTCCCTGACGCGGGCGCTGGGGGAGAACCTGGCCAACGCCCTGGCGGAGATGGATCTGGTTACGGTCCAGGAGCTCCTGAACGCCGTCGTCCGGGAGAACAGCGATGTGATCTACGCCTTCGCCGTCGCCCCGGATGGGCGGGTGGTGCACACGTTCCCGAATGGCTTCCCGGCCGATTTGCTGCGGCTGATCCCCGCTCGCCCCGAGTCGGCCGGTGAAGGCCTCTTGTTGGAGACGGAACGCGGCCTGGTGCGGGACTTCGCCTACCGGCCGCTGGACGGGATCCCGGCGGAGATCCATGTGGGCCTCAGCGAGGCGCGCATCGTCGCGTTGCAGGCCTGGGTGACCCGCTTTCTGGTCGGGTTGACCGCGCTCGGCTGTCTGATCGCAGCCGGGATGGCCTACGGTTTCGGCCGCGTGGTGGTTTCTCCCCTGGTGGAGCTGGCCCGTCAGGCTCAGCGCCTGGGCCAGGGTCACCTCGATGAGCGGGTCCGTCTGCCGCCCGGGGGGGAGATCGGGGATCTCGCCTGCGCCTTCAACCAGATGGCCGATGAGATCCAGCAGGCGATCCGTCGGCTGCAGGATTCCGAGGCGGGCTATCGTAACCTCTTGATGGCGGCCAGCGCGGTGGGCGAGGGCATCGCCCTGATCGGGGCGGAGGGCCCGGAGGAGGGGAAGCTGCTCTTCGTCAATGAGGCCTTCGCCCGCCAGCTGGGCTGCCGGCCGGAGGAGCTCCTCGGGTTGAACGCGGCCAGCATCCTGCCTCCCCGTTCGGTGGAGATCGCCTCCCGGCTCTGGCAGAGCCTCCGCCAGGGGCAGCCCGTCGCCCCGGTCGAGCTGGTGGTGACCGACCGGGAGGGTCGCTCTCGTGTCCTGGAGACCATGGGGACCCGCATCCGCTATCAAGGCCGATGGGTCCTGGTCTGGTTCGCCCGGGACATCACCGAGCGCAAGGCGCGGGAGGAGGCCCTCCGCCGCCGGAACCGCGAGCTGATGGCGCTGAACGCGGTGGCCCTGGCCATGGGGGAGTCCCTCCCGCCGGACCGCCTTCTGCGGCGCGTCCTGCAACAGGTTCTGAACGCCCTGGAGCTCCAGGTCGGCTGGATCTGCATGCTGGGGGAAGGGGATCGGCCCTATCTGGCGGTCTGGCACGGCCCGGAGTTGCCGGTATCCCTTTCCGTGGAGTCGTTGTTCAGCTTCCCGGAGTGCCGTTGCGGCCAGGTGTTAAGGGATGGGCAGCCGGCGGTGGTGAGGGCCTCGGAGTCCAGCTGTGCCATCTATCGCATCCGTTCGCTTCTCGGGATGCCCCTGATCTGCCACGCTGCGGTGCCGATCCCGATCGGAGGACGCGTCCGCGGGGTTCTGGGGGTGGCCGCAGGGGATCCGGAGGCGTTCAATGAGGCGGAGATGGCGCTGCTGGTGACCGTGGGGCAGCAGATCGGCCTGGCCCTGGAGAACGCCCAGCTCTGGGAGGAGCTGCGCCGCAAGGAGAGGATCCGCGGGGAGCTGCTGGCCCGCCTGATGCGCGCCCAGGAGGAGGAACGCCTCCGCATCGCCCGCGAGCTTCACGATGGGATCGGCCAGTCCCTGAGCGCGCTGGTCTTCGGGCTGAACACGGTCAGCCTGGCCATCACCCAGGCGCCCTCGGAGGTGCCCCGGTTGCTGGATCGTCTGAAGATCTCCGCCAGCGAGACCATCCGGGAGCTTCAGACGATCATCTACGATCTGCGCCCCACGCTTCTGGACGACCTGGGCCTGATCCAGGCCCTGAAATGGTATACCCGGGAGCGCCTTGAGGCGCGCGACGTCCGCGTGATCTTCGAGATCCCGGAGCACGTTCCGCGCCTCCCCCCTGAGATCGAAACGGCGCTCTTCCGGATCGCCCAGGAGGCCATCACGAACATCTGCAAGCACGCGGAGGCGATCGAGGCGCGCATCCGCCTCGCCCTGCAGCCGCAATGGGTCGAGCTCGAGATCGCGGACAATGGGATCGGCTTCATCTGGTCGGAGGTCCAGAAAGGGAACGGCGCCTGCCGAGGGTGGGGGTTGCTCGGGATCCAGGAACGGGTGGAGCTGCTGGGCGGGGAGATGAAGATTGAAAGCGCGCCCGGGCAGGGGACACGCCTCTGGGTTCGTCTGCCGATCGGAGGGTAAGAGATGGGGATCCGCATTCTGATCGCCGATGACCACGCGATCGTGCGCGCCGGCATCCGGGCGCTGCTCCAGCTGTATCCGGATTTCGAGGTCGTGGGCGAGGCGGCGGATAGCCATGAGGCCATTCTTCAGACGCGCCGGCTGCAGCCGGACATCGTCCTGATGGACATCGGGATGCCGGGGATGGATGGCCTGGCGGCGACCCGCGAGATCGTCCGCGTTGCCCCCCGCATCCGGGTGCTGATCCTGAGCCAGCATGAGAACCGGGAGTATGTGATGCCGGCGCTGCGAGCGGGGGCCTCTGGCTATGTGCTCAAGCGGGCCCCGGATGAGACCCTGATCCGGGCGATCCGAGCGGTCTACGCCGGTGAAACCTACATGGATCCTCGCCTGACGGACCTCCTGGTGGAGGAGGTGCGGCGCTCCGGGGAGGGGCCGACAGATCCCCTGGAGACCCTCAGCGAGCGGGAGCGGGAGATCCTGGTCCTCCTGGCCCAGGGGAAGAGCTATCAGGAGATCGCCCAGACGCTGTTCATCAGCGTGAAGACGGTGGATTTCCACCGGGCGAACCTGATGCGCAAGCTCGGCCTGAAGAACCGCGCGGAGCTCGTCCAGTTTGCCATGCGCCGGGGCCTGATTTAGGCGGCCCGTCCGGGATGTCGGCTTCCCGACGGGCCGGTCAGGGCGACCCCTGGCAGCGCTGGAAGTTCCGGAGGTGTTCCTCCTGGGTGCGGGCGAACCAGTGGCTCCCGTCTTTCTTGAGGCAGTCAGCCATGAAGT
>JGI20132J14458_1000068_pt1 | contig 18240 bp, 18 predicted proteins | sample OctOCTMetagenome_FD_14458 | JGI IMG/M metagenome (IMG submission 14458)
TTTCACATCTGTTAGAGCGCCAAGCACACCTGGAGCATCTACGCTAGTAGACCCTGCGCCTCCTAAGCCTCCTCGTGCTGTGGCGGTTAGGAAGCCCGAGACATAGCTGGTGAAGATCAGGGCTAGACCCCCTCCCCCACCTCCTGAGCCTCCTATGGCTGCTAACATAGGTGGACTAACTACCCCTCCTCTAGATAGCCCTCCCAGTCCTCCTGACGGCCCTCCTATGGGCTCTGGGAATGGGGACGGGGTTGGGTTGAACCTTAGCTGGAGCTCGGCCCCTCCACCGGCTAGCCATATAGATCTGAGATTCCCAGACCAGAAAGGTGCTTGGGTTCTGAAGCTGTTGAAGAGGCTGTCCATCTCCGCTGTGTTTCTAGGAACTGTGCTGGAGACCCACGCCCTCATATAGATCTGTGATGTGCTTGCATAGCTGGAGAGGCTGTAGATGCCGAAGCGATCCATAGGGATCCATTGAGAAGTTCCTGGAGGTCTTATGTAGAGCCCCACAGCCCTGCCCCCACCTCCCTGAACCTGTCTAACGACTACATAGTAGTCTGTGCCCGCACTAAGATTGATGAACCCCTGGAACGAGCTGGATCTAGATGTGGGGTGATATCCGTACCAGCTAGTCACAACAACCCTCCCACCCTCTGTTCCATATATGTTGTTGGGATCGCTAACACTGCTTGCAGGGACTATGACGACATCAGAGGCGTCGTCTGAATCTATTGCGAATCCCCATGTCCCAGAGACGCTGGGGGTTAGCCTGAAAACTGTGGCTGTGGAGAACCACTCAGGTCTCCAGGGGGCGAAGGGGAAGTCCTCATAGCCTCCTACAGCCCTCAGGATCCAGAGATCTATGGCGTACCTGAGAACCTTTCCCAGCAGATCCATGTGATCGGTGAATCTGGCAACTATTGAAGTTCCCCTTCCAGCCCAGCCACCCACTTCACCTCCACCGCTAAAACACGCAGCATAACCACCGCCTCCGGAGCAAACAAGTGTGGTGGCATTGCCTCCGGAGCCCCCTACAAGCCATCTTGAGGGATCTATGGATCCTATTGAGGGCATCCTGCCCCACCCATCCCATCCACCAGATGCTAGGGGTTGGATCCTCTTCGTGTCATAGACCGCCCAGTATCCATTAATAGTTAGAGGGGGTTCCCAGGCGTCTGCAGAGACTATGACGTCTCTCGCAGTTGCTGAAACCACAATTATTGAGGATCCTCCGCATACCTGAGACCCTTTCCAGGGCACGTGGGATCCGTCGGGATTCTGTGCTGTGAAGCATCTATAGCTTTCCGCCATATGTATAGTTGCTGAGGATATATTCCTCACAACAAGGATCTGGGTTAAGGATCCATAGTCGCCCGTTATATAGGTTCTGAAGCTCACTCCGAGCACACGGTAATTGGTTCCGATCGGGTCTGCTGTGTAGTCAATAGACCCTAGGATCGAAACCAGCTCCTCAAACCTCCCCTGTGAGAGTAAGTTGAGAAGGTAAGCCCTGAGTTGCAGAGGATCCCATGAGGCGTAGTCTGGTGTGCTATTTGTGGAATTCGTACCCGAGTTTATATATCTATATGTGTAGAGAATACCATTGCTCATTAANACACCTAAATAAGCCTCGCCACCTAAAATTGAGCTGATAACGTTGCTAGGCAATATGGTAGATATATCTAGAGGGTTTGAGGGTGATATATATGTTATCGCACCGCCTCCGGTGGATGTGTTTAGGTATGAAACCCCTGAGGATGTATAGACGATGACACCGAGCACCCCGAGAGATCTATCAGAATAAACATTTATAGTCGAGCCACCAGGCACAAACCATACATTGGCATCCAGCCCAGACGCTATAGAGGATAGAGACGAGAAAAGCCTACTCTGATAGGCGTTAAGCCCAGCTAGATAATAATAGATCGTAGATATAGCTATTATAAAAACCATGGCAATTACGATCGCACTAAAGAGAGAAGCATCACCCCTCAAAACAAGCCCCAATAATTAGATGAGCTAATAAAATATTACAGCTGAAAGCCTCGCCCTTCAGGGTGGGGATGGGGATTTACAAGCCTTCTAGGGTTTTGATTTTTTTGATGATCCGCCTGAAAGGAATGAAGATCAAGATAAAGACCTGAAGGCGGGAGAGGAGGTCAGGGCTACTCCTCCACTTTTTCTCTATGATCTCTCCATTGATATTTCTAAGCTCGTTAGCAAAACCCTCAAGCCATTGTTTGAAGCTGCTCAGATGATCTGGGCTATCTGTCCTGACCTCGTCAGCGACTATGAATACCTTCTTATTCTTATCTATCTCCTCCTTCATGATCGCATCGCCAACAGCCATTGCAATGCTAGTGATTGCCCCGAGAACACTGATCTCGGGTGATATTAAAGTTTGGCAAACCTCGCCTTTTAAGGCGGGGTCGGGTTTTGGATCGTATGGTTTTTAACCTTTGTATCGTGTTATATAGGGGTTGGGGTGTCCATCTGTGGGTAAAGTGCTTAAAAGGATGACCCAAGGGGGGACGACTCCCCGATCATTACCCGCGGATGGGCATCCCGACTCCCACAACAAATTATGACCAGAGGTTAAAATGCAAAACGATCCAAAGCCCAACCCCGCCTTAAGAGGCAAGGTTTGCTAAACTACTTTATCACCTTGTTGAGTATATTCTTAGTGCGAGCACGTCTATGTATTCTCTAATGGTTTCATCGATAACCTCTATTCTCCTCCTTTCATTCCTCGAGAAGAGCAGCCTGCCCTCACTAAAAACAATGTATCTAAATGGTAGAGGTGCTTCATTTAACACATGAATATCTACCGGTATCCCGAGGGCGGTGCCCAGCTCTACTGCAAGGTCTATCTCGTATTCATATGCTTTGCCCGGATCCTCTATCCATATGGCGATATCTATATCTCTAAACATATCCCTTTTAACGAATCCACCATGGATGTATGCGAAGGAAACCCCTTCCACCTTCTCCAGCAGCTTCTTTAACCTATTCTCAATCGCCTCCTTCTCGCCCCTATAAATCTTAAAATATCTAAGCTCGGGATTAGCTATCATGACAACTTCCCTCTAAAAGCAGCTTCACATACCTAATATAATTCTCAAAATCTCTTAAGCCCTCTTTAACACTCTCATAGACTCTCCGATCAGATATAGCCCAATAACGGTGTACTAGGAGATTTCTAAGCCGAGCAGCAGAGGCCAGTCTATGGGCCAGGTCACCCGGTATAACACCCTTAGCAGCCACTCTATAGAAGCACTGAGCATAACTCTCGATACTCTCATTGTATAAACTTATAAGCACTCTTACACAAATACTTGCAGACGCCTCAACCAACTGAATTACTAGGTATCTCATGGAAAGCTTTTCATGAACAGAGAGCTCCTCAAAACCTCTTAACATTAAGTGACTCAATAGCTGTAAAGCATCGTTCACATCCCTTATCCTACTCTCGATCACCTCACGATCTGAGAGACTTAACCGTCTATCGCCCCTCGAAGGTTCACCTCTATCTACGCATGTATAGACCATCCAATCTACAACCCGCATTTCAATAGTATCAAAAGGTATAAAAACCAACAATCTATTCTCCGAAGGCCCTTTCGATCCCGCTTGTCCCTCGATGATCATTGATTGTTGCTGGTATTCATTTGGTTTGGATTGCTATGTTTTTTGATCCACAGGTTTTTAGCCCTGTGGCATTGGGGGCTTCCACCTCCCCCAAAGAGATCTTGGAATCTCTATGGGCTCACCGGTGGCTTTTAAGCCCAGCGGAAAGGGGCTCCCATCTAGGTTGAAACCCCGAAGCCCTTCTGGGCATAGCCCTTATAAAGGGCTTCGAGGGCTTTAAAATAGATGTTTATCAATGCTGCTACCTCTCTATGCCATCTCTCACCACCTTTGCTACAGATCCCTATCCTATCCTCTCCATATTCTATTATAGCATTGTGTATTGGGCAGATCTTAGATGTGTTTCTGGGATCAACCATCAATATTGGTACACCATATTCCCTAGCCCTATCTATTATCGCATTCAGCTCTCCTTTCAATGTACTCTGATATTATCCTATGCCTCAACTGCTTATCCCTATACCTAGCGATCATGATCCTTATATCATCCCCTGAGATTCTCCCGATAACTATCACTCCTCTCATCCTCAGTGCGTCTCTCACTATCAGATTAGCTGTATAGTTAACCAACTCATTAAAGATCTCTCTAGAGTATTGTTCAGCCTTATTCCTCCTTAGAGGGGATACCCTTTCAACAGCATCCTGGCATAGGCCATGTATGTAGTGGGATTGGATATTTAGATAGATATTCCTTAGCCCTCGATACCTCCCATTCTTAAGCCTATAGTAGCTCTCGATTATATTCCTAGATGCGTGGGATAATACATCTCCAAGCATCCTGCCATATATTCACGACCTCTTCCAATGCCCTGAATTCTCTCCTGGATAATTGCTTTGAGGGTATAACAGCGGTTCTACTAACAACTATCTTATCGCCTGGCTTTGCAACCCACATCCACCTTATCCCTCTTTTTCATCCCCCTAATCATTATCCCTGGACCTCGTTCACCCCTAAACTTCCATTCTAACCATTAATTAATAATAATCATATATAAAGCATTCCAATATCGTGGAGAAGGATGCAGCCCCCTAGCTGTTTGGTTTTACCTTCTATTATTTTCCTGAAAGATTCAAGGAAGATCTCCCAGATCTTTCTGGGAGATGGTAGAGAAGATCCTCAGGAGATCAAGAGACCCCCGGAAGATCCCTAGAAAAACCGCCCCAAACACCCAAACATATGAGGGGGCATGGACAGCTATATATTCACACCAATATCCACAAGCACCTCTTACTAAAAAGCCTGCCAGCAAGGAAGCAAAGCAGGAAACAGGATAACGATCTTCAATGCAAAGCCAGCAAGGCTACCAAGACCGCTTCATAGAGGCAATAGCTAGAGAGGTAGCCCACAAATGGCAAGAGCACTGGTAGAAGTGGGAAAAAAGAAAACAACATAACAAAACAAAAACCATATATAGCTACGGGGAAAAGAATAATAAACAGTATCTACCCGACAAAACCATGGATCATGGTATCAAGGAGATCAAAAACAAAAGCAGAGATCATCCCAGAATCAACCGGGAAAGAGTAGGGAAAAAGATCCAAGGAGATCGAAAAGATCATATGATCAAGAATCAAAACAGATCTAGTAGAAAAAAGATCCCGAGAGATCATCTCAAAAGATCCAAGGACAACCTAGATCAAAAAATTTTGAGGCTAATAAGCATTACGGTCATCAAAAACAAGGATCAAAAACTATATCTTCGCTTAAATACCCCCAAACATAAATAATAGTAGACAAAGCTGATCTACTATGGAACTGAACAAGATCAAAAAGAGACCTCGTGGGATGATCTACTATAGAATTGAAATCCCAGCCTGAACCTCTCTATCCTTCTGTGCTAGCCATAAGGCTAGTTGATGATCTACTATAGAATTGAAATTTATCATTTCCTCCTCAGAAGTGTTACCTGCGTTAAAGTAGATGATCTACTATAGAATTGAAATGAAAAGATATACGGATTACAACTGAAAGCCTTGCCCTTCAGATGATCTACTATAGAATTGAAATAGTCTCCACAACGCTAATCCCGCTTTCGTTGTGGACTCTCACGATGTTATCGGCTTTCTCTATGATCTCCTCATCGTGTGTCACTACTATTACCTGCTCGAGCAACCCAGCTATTTCCCTCACCATCTCGAACAGTCTCGCCTTATTCTCTGCATCGAGGTTCTGGGTTGGCTCATCAAGGATCATTAGGCCTGGCAGTCTTCCTAAGAGGGTTTTTGCTAGTGCCACTCTAAAGGCTATGGCTAGCATTGTCCTCTCACCGCCGCTTAGGCTGTTTATCCCTAGCAAGGCTTCTCCAGGTGATCTAATCACTATGCTGAAATCCCTCTCGATGGATACTCTGAACTGCCTTGAGAATGTCTCGAGGGCTTTATTGACCTCCTCCTCAAGCCTTCTGGCAACGATCTGGGTTAGGATCTGTGATAGAAGCCCTTCTCTCCCAAAGATGCTCTTCTCTAAGATCCTCAGGATCTTTAGGGATCTCTCGAGAGAAGGCTTCATGGAGATCCTTCTCTCGAGCTCTGAGATCTTCTCCTCCCTCTCCCTAACTATTTTCTCNAGCCTTGAGAGCTCGCCCTCTATAGATCCCTTCCTCTTCTTGAGATCCTCTATAAGCCTTTGAATCTCCCTAGCCTCCTCCTCGGCCTTTGCTAGCTCTGCACTATAGTCGGATACCCCTTTTAACCAGCTATTAGATGCGATGAGATCCTCTAGCTCCCTCTTAAGGGATGAGATCCTATCCCTGATCCCCAGACCCTCGAGCTCCCTAACCCTTTTCTCAGCCTTCTCAACCCTCTCTAAAAGCATTCCCAGCTCTCCAGCGATTTTTGCGAGGATATCGCCGCATCCTCCCGGCTCGCCCTGGAATATCTTGCCAGCGATGTTAGAGATCCTAGAGCATATCTCCTCACCCTCTTCAGCACACCTCCTGAGACCCTCGAGCTCCCTTGAGAGCTCCTCAGCCTTGGATGTATAGGATTTCATCCTAGATAGGGCATCCTCAAGCCCTGCATATAGCCTCCTGGCATCCCTAACCATCTTTTCCAGGAGGGCCTCCTCCTTCCTAAGCTTATCAACCTCGCCCCTGTGCCTCTCAAGTATATGCCTTACATCCTCAGCATCGAGCTCTCTACCACAGAAGGGGCATCTACCACCCTCGGGTCTCAGCTCCAAGAGTTTTACATAGGTTGCTATAGACCCTCTAACCTCTCCAAGCCTTCTGGAAAGATCCTCGGAGATGCTTCTAACTCTTTCAAGCGCTTCTCGAGATACCCCATCTATAGAGATCCCAAGGCCTTCTGCAAGCCCCTTAAGATCCTCTGGAACCCCTCTAAGCCTGCTTACCTCCTCTATATATGTGTTAACCCTCTTCTCGATATCCCCCATCCTCTCCCTACACTGAGCAGATCTCCTATACGCGTCATATAGCTTCATAACAGATTCTCGATCCAGCCCAAGGCTCATGTAGAGGTTAAGCCTATCCCTGGCGCTTCTCAGCTCCTCCTCATGAGACTCCAGCTCTTTTGCAAGCTGTTCTAGAGATTCTAGAACAGCTTTCTTTTCTATATAACTCCTCAAAACCCTGATCTATCTTCGAGGCTCTTCCTCTTAGCCCCTGCCTCGGAGAGCCTTGAATCTATTGATGACAGCTCCTCCTTAAGCCTCGCAGCGTCAGCTCTATCCCTGGCAAGCCTGTCCCTAAGATCTTTTAGAGCCTGCTCATCCCTAGCTATCTCTGCGAGCATCCTATCAGCTCTATCAGCTGCATCTTTAGCGAGATCCCTAGCCCTCTCAAGATCCTCGAGCCCCATCATCCTCAAAATCTTCTCCCACCTATCTTTGGGGCTCATCTCAAGGATCTGGGCCAGCATATCCTGTCTAGAGAATATAGTTGATGTAAATATAGAGGGGTCTCTGGCCCCGAGTATGTTAGAAGTTATATAGTCGGTAACATCAGAGACACCCCTGGCAAGCAACCTTCTAGAGCCACTAGAGATCTCCTCCAGATAGTGGTTCCTACTATTACCCTCACCATCATACTCCCTCCTAACCCTGTATATCTTCCCACCAACCTCGAACTCAAGCTCGATAGCAGCCCAGGGAGAGCCTATCCTCACAACACCCTTCTTACTCCTACCAGTCCTCACAATCTCCTGGGACGACTGGCCCCCTCTGTCAAAGAGGGCTAGCAGGATAGCCTCCACTATAGAGCTCTTCCCAGCCCCGTTTGGACCTACAATAGCTGTTAAGCCCCTGCCAAAGAAGATCTCGGATCTCCTGTGGGAGTATATATTCTCTAGGAGGATCCTCCTTATCAGCATATGGAACACCTATCTAAGCCTGTTCTGGAGGAGCTTCCTAACCTCAGGCTCCTCAAACAGCTTCTGGACAACCCCCTGGCTCTCTAAGAGCTTTTTGAGTAAGGTCTCGCCATCTAGCTTATCCCTTATAAATGTATCTATTATGAAGCTCCTCACCTCAGGATCCCTGAAGATCCTCTCGACAGCATCCTCAACACCTATAGGATTTGCAGAGGGCGACTCAAACCGATCTGATTGTGGAGGTGACTCCTCTACCTCGGGGCCATCGTAGGCAAGGATCTTCCTCTCTTTGGCAAGCTGCTCCAAAAACCCAGCCAGTCTCTCCCTCTCATTCCTCTCAATCCTGCTTCTAACCTTAACAATAACCATTGGGGGCTTATTCATATACCTCGCCCTCGCCTCCACCTCGTAGATCTTCTGGAGGGCCTCTCTATAGTCCTTAGCATCAACATATATCCAGGGCCTAACACTCTTCAAAGGGATCTCCTTAACATCGATAGAACCCCTCTCAATCTCGACGAGGAATACCCTTTTAACGTCCTCGTAGTCATCCCTCGTTATAGCCTCTGGAGATCCTGGATACGCTATTGGAGATCCGCTGTAGATGCTCCTCCAACTCCTGTGGAGATCTCCGAGGGCATAGTATAGATATCCCCTGGGCAGCTTCGAGATCACAGGCACTCCATCTCCAGAGGAGCATAGCCTCTGATCCCTCCCATACCTCTGGGACCAGGCATCGCAGAGCCTTACATGGGCTAGGAGTATTGATCTTTGGGAGGGCTTTAGAGATCCCGAGAGGAGCTTATCCACAGCCTTATATGAGTAGCCGTGGATCTCCACCTCGAAGCCGGAGGAATCCGAGGCCCTCCTAACCCCTGGCTCGCTAGAGTCTGAGAGAAGTACTATATAGCCGAGCCTATGTAGAAGCTCTAGAGGGCTATTCCTAGTAGGCTTAACAGCATCGTGATTCCCGGCAACAGCGTAGAATGCTATCCCAGCGCTCCTCAACCTTGAGAGGGCCTCGATAGCAACTATATAGGGGGCTGGGTATAACTCTGCATCGTGGAACATATCGCCGGCATGTAGCACTAGATCTGCCTTGCTATTTATAGCTATATCCACGACCTCCCTGAAGACATCATATATATCCCTCTCCCTCTCCACTATCCCCCTCGGCCTTGCCCCGAGATGTGTGTCAGATATATGTAGGATCCTCATATAAGCCACCTAGATCTCGAACCTCTCCTCTCTAGGCTCTTCAGCCCTAGACCTAGATCTCCAGATACTATAGAGATCAGGTGTGGCTCCCCTCCTCTTGCCACTATGCATGTCTATATCAACAAGAACTGGGAATCTGCCAACCCACTCCCCCATAACTATAGCCCTACCCTTTGGAAGGCTAGGCAATATCTCGGCCAGTGTATCTTCGAGAGCATCAGCGATGTTCATGACAGCCTTTCTATCCTCCTCCTGAACAAGCTTGAGGAAGACGAAGTTCTGGAGCTGAGAGGCCACATTAGGATCAAGGGATCTGGGTCTCTGGCTAACAACCCCTAGAACGCCTCCAAACTTCCTCCCCTCTCTAGCGAATCTCTGGAGACTCTCCTTAGCAGGTGTGGATGAATCTGATGGGAGGAATAGGGGTGCCTCTTCCACTATGAATATAGTCGGTATTCTAGATCCAGGCTTTTCTATGCCCTCCTTTAGGTGGTTTAGAAGCTCGTCTGCATATAGCTTTAAAACCCATGCCTTCTGATCATCGCTAAGGGTTGAAACATCTATCACGGCTATCCTCCCAGGCTCTATCATATCAACTATCCTTGGAGCCTCTAGATCTAGTGGCGAGGATTCGAAGAAATCCTCGACCTTCTCTATTGTATTGTTTACAACCTTGCTCTCAAAGGCATCCCTATGCTCTTTAGCGACAGAGATGATCTCGTTTATGAGGAGGGCTAGATAGATCTCCTCAGGGGCTCCCCTTACATCCTCGCCGAGAACCTTGTCTAGCTGTATCTTTCTTTCAAGAAGGATCTCCTTAACAGCTGATGATATCCCAAGACCCTTAGAGCATTTCTCAGCTATAGCCCTGTTAAGCCTCCTAAGAGCCCTTGCTAGTAGTCTCCTCTGCTTAGTAGCAGCTGGATCCCTTATCACCATGGAAGCCAATATCTTCGGAGGTATCTTATAGGGGCTTATAACAGCGCTATAAACCCTCACCCTAGACGGATCCCCATCCTCTGGCTGGAGCCCAACATACTCACCATGAACATCAAATATAGCTACGGGAGCCCCGATCCTGGATAGCCTATCCGCTATTATCGCAACCGTGTTGCTCTTACCAGACCCAGTAGCCCCTGTTATGAGGAGATGCCTTGAGAGCTCGTTAACCCTCACCCTGATCTCTATCCCACTATATTCTGAGAGGGATCCAAGCCTTATATATCCATCCTCAGGAAGCTCATAGAGGATCCTAAGGTACTCGGGAGGAGCTGGGTAGATAGCGGTTCCAGGGGGCAGGGGGTATCTAGGGGTCTCCGGCCTCTTAGCGGTGATATCGGCTATAACATATACATCTATAATAGATATTGAGGGGACGCTATAGTCCCTCGGGGATATCCTCCCTAAGATCCGTTATAGATGGTCTCTCAAAGATCGGGGAGTAGCTGCTGTTAGAAACAACCCCCACAGCCCTTCTAACAGCCTGCGACCCAGTAGCCCTGTCTATGACCTTGAACTCAGCATATACATAGGAGCCTACCGGCATTGGATAGTCTGAATATACCTCACAATACGATGGAGATCTAGATCTTAGGACCCTCCCAAGTATAGGGGCGCTCATAGCTCTCCAAGCACCTCCCTACCGCTCTCAAGCCTAACACCATATACCCCCAATAGCTGTAGAAACTCCCTCCTACCTATCCTGCTATAGTAGTGGCACTGTCTAAGGGGCTCTGGATAGCCTGAGGCGCTGTGGAATCTGAGCATCTCGAGCACCTCTGAGACATCCTCAGCCGAGAGGGATCCGGGCATTGTGATCTGGTAGGCTGGTGCCCCCCTAGCGAGGATTGCATAGGTCAGCGTATATCTAACCCCCACACTGCTCTCATCAACCTCTATAGGCTCTAGAAACCCTGGCTCTCTAGGCCTTCCCTCGAGGATCTTGTCTATCAAGGCGTAGTCAGGAATCACAACAGGCTTGCCATCCACCTCAGGCTTCAAGAACCTAGATAGGATCTGCCTCGTATGGACTTTAGAGACGAAGACAATCTTGGAGATCTTTGATAGCCTCTCAAGGACATCTACCCTCTCAGACCAGCTCATCCTAAGAGACTCTGAGAGATCATCCCCACCCCTGAACTTGTTATAGAAGAAAGATCTTAGAGAGCCGTCGAAGAGTATAAGATCCGGCGGAGAGTCAATGGAATCTATAACAGCCTTAGCAGATGCAACCTCGAGATCCTTTGCCACATGATGAACAACACCCCTCCTATCCCTATAAGGTGTTGAACCCTCGTCATCAAAGCTAGATAGGAGCTCGAGCACGTCAAACTTGGCTAGATATCTACCATATCTGATAATATCCTCCGAAGAGCCTGTGAATGGGGCTGAAAAAGCCCTAATACCATAGATAAAAGCATATCTAGTCAACACGCCCAGGAATGATGAGTCTGATGCAACAGAAGAGCTCTTCCTAACCCCATTCAAATCAAACCAAGAAGGCTTATTCACAAGCCTCACCCTTCTATACCTTGCAAGGGCCTCCTCAACCCTCCCCCTCAAAATCCTCAGCTCACCATCCATAATGGATGCTAGCATATCCACCAAATAGATTCTTATACATAGAAGAAGATATAGAGAAGAGCCCAAAACACCTGGGAGTACGAGTACTACTCAGGAGATGAATGGCTTAACCGGGATTACCCATACTACATGCTGGCAAGCTAAGATATTATAGCCTAAGGCTAAAACATTTAGGCGATGGGCATATATGCTTGAACCCAAGTGTTAGAGCTTGTCACAGAGGATATGATCTATTTAAAACGCCGTGCGTGAAACCTGCATCTCCAACACATATGATCTTCTAGGCAAGATCTACGTAGAGCTGGTAGATAGATCCACTGGCGATATGAGAAGAACTATATGAGAGTTTTCTCCATGCGTTGAATAAGGTTGCGACCTAGATCTACTCCTCCTTCTCGCGCTTTTCCTCAGCCTGTTTCCTATGCTGGGGTTGTTGAACCTGGGTGGGGAGTAGGTTCCTCTTTATCTCCTGGATTCTCTGCACTATCTCAAGCCACTTCGATAGTGACTCGAGGTCAAGCGGATCATTGTTTGTTGATAGTCTCTTAACAAGCTCCATCATCTTAACAGATGCGAGATCCTCTATCTTGGATAGCACAGATATCACAGACGCTGTGCTGGCCTCTTCATCACTTCTAACCAGGAATACCTTGCCGTGGAGTGGGCATATAACCTCCCCACCCCTCAGCCTGAAGAGGGGCGAGCCGCATGATGGGCATGTCTCTGCAAGCATCGCGGCCCCCGCCTTTAGAAGCTCGCTCATCCTCTTTACAAGCTCTGAGCTTCCGATCCTCTCCATCTAGTCTCCCTAGGTATCTAGTTAGACATGAGAGCTATTATTCCACAATAGCCTTAAACACGATAGTTTTTTAACATGAATATGTAAATGACACTTAAAAATTCATGATCGCCTATATATAAAAACCTCCTATCATTTACATGAATTGGGAAATAAGTTGAGTAGGTTACTCCAACTGTTAGCCCCTGAGAAGATGCAGGTGGAGCTGAGGAGAGAGATCATCGCGGGTATAACGACATTCCTGACAATGGCTTATATAATCTTCGTAAACCCCCTAATAGTTGGCTCAGGCTTTGAAATAGCTTTGAAAAACGCTTTGGGCGTCCAGGCGTTATCGCCTGAGCAGGTTGCCCTTGTGAACAGCGTTAAGGTTGGGATAGCAACTGCTACTATACTGGCTGCTTCCTTCGGATCTATATTGATGGCCTTCTATGCCAGGCTTCCATTCGCCATGGCGCCTGGAATGGGTGAGAACTCCTTCATAGGCTTCTCAGTGATCCCTGCATTCACATCAGTGCTCATGGGCATGGGTATAAGGGGTGAGGAGGCAGCTATAGTAGCTCTATACGCAGCAATATTCGCGGTCTTTATAGATGGCATCATATTCCTCTTCGCAGCCTGGTCTGGTATAAGGGAGAGGGTTTTGAGAACTATATCTCCCAACCTAGCATATGGGATAAGCGCTGGGATAGGGCTCTTCATAACCTTCATAGGACTATCTCTAGCGGGCTTAGTACACGCTGGCAACGGAACCCCTGTTAGCTTCAACGTGAAGGCCTTTGTAGAGCCTTCAAGCATAATAGCCATAGCAGGCTTTATAATGGCATCTATCCTCTATATAAAGAGGTTCTCACCAGCATTCCTCGTAACAATAGTGGCTCTAACAATAGTGGGGATCATAGCCGGTCTCGTGAGCATCCCACAGACAATATTCGAGATCCCGAGCTTCTCAACATCGATAGCCCCTGTATTCCCCACAGCGCTGAGAGCCTATATAGAGCTGATAGCACTTGCATTCCCAGTAGCATTCTCCCTCTTCCTAGTAGAGTTCTTCGACGGAATAGGAACAATATCCGGCCTGGCCACCAAGGCAGGGCTTGTAAATGGAAGGGGAAAGCCTATCAACATCAATAGAGCACTATATACGGACGCCTCAGCAACAGTCGTTGGAGCCCTGGCGGGGACGACGACAACTGTTATCTATATAGAATCTGCCTCAGGCATAGAGGCTGGGGGTAGGACGGGGCTAACCGCCCTAATAACTGGGCTCTTATTCCTAGCATTCCTCCCAATAGCTCCTCTAGCAGCATCAATACCAGGGTTCGCCACAGCACCTGTGCTAATCCTAGTTGGGCTCATGTTTATGAGCGTGATAAGGAAAATAGATCTCGAGGATCTCACCGAGGCTATACCGAGCTTCATGGCTATAATAGCTATACCCCTAACCTATAGCATAGCAACTGGGATTGGACTTGCATTCATAACATACACCCTAGTGAAGCTTCTAAGCGGTAGGCTAAGGGATATAACGCCCGCCACTATCGTTATAACTGCTATATTCATCATATACTTCCTAATGCTCCCAGCCCTCCATTAGCAGAAGCTTTTTTACTAAACTCTCTTGATCTCTTTCAAACATAATTTTATATATCTCCTGAAGCGAGGCCCTTATATCCTCGAGATACCTCCACCTAGTCCTTATCCTATCCACCTCGCCAAGATCTATTGATGCCTCAAAAACCCCTTCCCCGCTCCCCACCTCGAATGAGATCCTCCCCTGGGGATCTGCTATGAAGCTGCCCCCCATAACATCTCTACCATCCACATATTTTGTGTTGGTTGCATTTACATGGATAAAGAAGATCGTGTTTTCAGATGCCCTAGACGCTCCTAAGGCCCTCCAAAGATAAGATCTGTTTGACGGTATTATGCTCGGGTTAAAAACAATATATGAGCCTGCGAGAGAAGCAATCCTGACTATCTCAGGGTACATAGCATCTACACAGATCACAGAGGCTATTGAATAACCATATATAGTTTTAAATATTGCCGGAGGATCTCCTGGGAGAACCCTGCTTCTTTCACCAGTTGCTGCGCTAGGGAATATTTTGCCCCCCACAGCTATTGAGCCGCCCTTATCAATTATAGCTGATTTAGAGACTATAGACCCCCCAATATCTATATATGCAGAGCCGGCCACCAACACCCTTGCCCCAGATACATCTAGGATCTCTCTTGAGAAGCCCACATATTTCTCCATAGATATTGGTGTCCTGCCAAGCCAGTTCTCATAGATAGCCATGATCTCTGGCGAAGATGCTGTAGACGCCATATCCCTTACCCTTTTAAAATTCTCAATAGCGCCGCCTGCTATCCTGGACTGAATTATAGCCACTCTCAAGATCCTCTGGCTCAAGGGTTTTCAACTCCTCCCACAGGCTGGATCATGCCCTTCGATATCATCACTAGCCCCATGCCTACCAGATCCTCTAGAATCTTCCTGGCCTCAGCCCTATCGATCCCAAGCTCCCTCACAAGTATGTTAATTGCATCAAGAAACCTAAAGGATCCATAGGTGTTGAAAGCCTCAACAATCTTTTGATAGGCAGCAACATGTTTGGAGGGTATCCTAGTCTCTCTAATGCCGTCCTCACCAACATGTATATAGCCGATCCTCCCATCCCAAGTCTCCACTATATAATTGCCAACCCCATATCCCATGGGTCTGAGCACAACAACAGTGAATCCCTTTGAAGCGAGGATAGCTCTCCCGCTATCTGTGTAAACCCCTATAACGTTGCCAGGGAATCTCCTCCCAACAATGCTTGTCCAAGGGGCATATACTATGTTATACTCTGAACAGTTTGTTCGGATCCTGCCTAGATCCTCTCTGGAGATATACTTACTAAGTAGAAGAGAATCCTCTCTTAACCCCCATAGATCCTCTACGCACACCGATTGGTACCCCCTCTTAAAGAGTCTCGATATGTGGAGACCCATTATAGTAGCTAGAATAAACCTATTTCTAGATATAAAGGCAGCCCTCCTACTCATAGCATCCTCTAGTATCTCTAGCGGATGCAATGGATCACCTTCTCATCATAGCGATATATAGGATGGCTAGAGCTATAATTAGAATTGGAGATGTATAGATCTCTATAGGGCCGGCTTTCCCGCCAACTAATAAGAGTGTTTTAAGGGGCTCTGGGATTCCGACGCCCCTTAGAACCGAAGCTATCTGCGGCCCCAGGGCTATTATAATGCCTATTACAAGGAGTAAGGCTCCCAATATTATCAGGGGTATTGCAAGCATCTGCGATTCAGGGGTGCTGAGCACAGCGGCTCCCCCATTATTAGTATATATATGCCCTCTATATAGCGATATATTCGGATCATATGTTCTGCTTGATCCGAGATCTCGCCTTATCTAGATCGCCATAAACACCTAACCTTTTAGGTTTATACCCTATTATCCCCTGAGAAACAGTATATACGGTGCATATCTTGGGCGAAGCATCTCCCCACGGCGAGGCTCTAAGAAAGTACCAGAGGATTGTAATAGATATGGATATATGTATAAGCTGTGGAGCATGCGTAGCGGTATGCCCCGTCCAAGCCATAGAGCTGGATCAAAATGCGAAGGCGAGGCTCATATGGGAAAAGTGTATTGATGACTTCAGCTGCGTTAAAGTATGTCCTGTAAACTGCATATGGCCTTCCTCTGAGGCACCGCATCAATCGAAGGAGAAGAGTGGATGGTATAGATTTGGAAGAGAGCTGGAAGAAATAGAGAAGAAGATCTTTGAAGAGTGGAGGAGCAAATATGGAATTACTGGGGCGCCAGCCGAGTTATAGCTAAAAGAGATTATTGCCGATATATAGATATAAAAAAGCCTTTTTCTTTTTACATCTATCTTATTTGCCGTTGAACTGTTATTTAGCCCTGCCAGTTATTACATAGACCTTCGTACCGCAGCTAGGACACGCACCCACTATGGCCTTAGCCTTGTTCTTAAGCACTGTCTCTGTTGGACTCTTTAGCTCTACCTTCTTCCTACACTTTAGGCAAAAGCCCTGTGGCATATACTCTCACCATGTACTCATTATGTAAGGTGAAATTTAAATATTTACCCCCTGGATCTGGGTAAATCTATTTCCAAAGTGCTGTGGAGATCCCGAAACGTGTGACAAAAGAGTTTCCATAATATAGCTCGCTATAAAAAGCATATTATTCACTTTATGGAGATAGCTACATATGTTTTAGAGATCTACAATATCCGAATTACAACTGAAAACCTCACCCTAAGGGTGTAGCTAACATGCAGTTAAACATCTATCTCTCCGAGGCTATGACGATAGCTATAAACCTTGTGTCTCCTCCAAATGTGAAACGTGACATTGAGATCTAGCCGGCTACAATAAAAAGGTTAAAAAATGAAAAGCCCTTAGTTAGCTGTTTTAAGTTTCATTTGAGGTTTATGGGTCGATGTCGGATATCCTAAGCGGATCTATTGGGCCTTTCCCTGTATGTGGAGGAGCTCGCTGAAGACCTTTGAGTGAGCTTGTAAGGGCGTATTCTGTCCTTATTAGGAGCTACTACGAGCGGGTGGAGCCCAGCGATATAGATCCCAATGAAAAGGAGTTCTGAGGGCAATGAGGTCAAGGGAAGGGGAGTTAGTAGGGACGGAGCTCAGTGAAATCTGAATCCCTTCCGCATTTATGATCTGATCTGTTGTTCAATATATATCTTTGTTTAGTGATATATATGAGTGGCTATTATGCCAACCACTCTTCTCGATGTGTGGGTGAAAGTTGTTAGGAGAGACTGTGATGTGACTAATGCTATTACGTCTATGAGCTGGGATATCAGGATGATCAGGGTTAGCCCTGGCAGGACTATGTCAAGCCATATGCTCAGAATCGTTAGCAGGGATCCTGAGGAGGTCAAGTCACAGCTCCTTAAAAAGGGTATTAGGATTGTCAGGATCTTGGGGAACAATACTCTCTGGGTTAGGGCTAGGAGCTGCTCATCCTGCTTCCTACTTAGCAAGGGGGACTGCGTTGTGATAGAGGGGATCCCCCTTTCTAGCTATGAGATGAGCTACAGGCTATTAGTCCCTGGGTTAGGGGCTCTCAGAGATATCATGAAGACCCTAGCATCTGCGGGGCTCCAGCCAGTTGTTCTGAAGAGGGCTGAGCATATAGAGGTTGGCGAGCTAACACCGAGACAGCTTGAGGTGCTTCTATTTGCATATAAAAAAGGGTATTTCGACACACCTAGAAAGATCTCATTATCAGAGATGGCCAGCATGATGGGTATAAGGGCGACATCTCTTAGAGATATAATTAGAAGGGCTATTAAGAAGATAGTTAGGAAATATCTAGCCGACATGGGGTTTCTTCTCGAGGAGTAGAGATGAGCTGTGATAACCGCTTGTCCCTCAATGGTTATTGATGTTCTTTTGTTTGTTTTGCTGTTTTTTTAATCCACAGGGACGTTATAGCATCCCTGCGATCATCGGGGGCTTCCACCTCCCCCAAAGGGAGCCCAGCGGAAAGGGGCTCCCATCTAGGGTTGAAACCCCGAAGCCCTTCTGGGCATAGCCCTCATACAGGGCTTCGGTCTCGGGTGCTCCAAAGGTCATCGCATCCCGAGGTCTCTC
>JGI20132J14458_1000070_pt1 | contig 17765 bp, 19 predicted proteins | sample OctOCTMetagenome_FD_14458 | JGI IMG/M metagenome (IMG submission 14458)
GGACGATGACCTGTGTCATGGGTTTCTCTCCTCTGAAGGGTTTCAGAGATCATTCTAACCCGTCTCTTCGGAAGAGAGGAAAAGGTGGCGGCGGAAGTCGCTCCTGCAAGCATGGATGTCGCGATGAATTTCGGCTCACGATCGGAGAGGCTTCCGCCCCGAATTTCGCGTCCTCGATGGCGCCAGGGTCGGGGCGAAAGCGGCTCCTGCAGGAAGAACCGTCGTCCTTCATGGCGCCGCCGGTCGCTTCTGACGGGAGGGCCTTCAAATCTGAACCCTCGTCTTCTTCGATCCTGCGAAGGTCGCGGCTGAAGCCGCTCCTACAAGAAATGGCTTTCCTTCACAGGAAGCGGCGGAGCTGCTCCGGGGAGAGGTTGCCGCCGCTCAGGATCAGGGCGATAGTCTTCCCACGCACCTGTTCCCGGAGCCGCAGGGCGGCCATCAGCGGCGCAGCGCCTGCCGGCTCCGCCAGCGTCTTGGCCTTCTCCAGATAGATCCGCACGCCTTCCACCAGCTCTTCATCGTCTACCAGGATGAAATCGTCCAGCCCCTCCCACATGATCCGCTGGGGCAGCATAAACGGACGCCGCGTGGCCAGGCCCTCCGCCAGGGTCTCCATCGGCGCCTCGGTCCAGCGCCGGTGGCGCCAGGTGAGATAGGCCGCAGGGGCGCGGGCGCTCTGCACGCCGATGACCCGGATCGACGGGTTCAGGGTCTTGGCCACCAGGCACGCCCCCGCCGCCCCGCTGCCCCCGCCCACGGGAACGAAGATCATCTCGATGTCCGGCTGATCCTCCAGGATCTCCAGGGTTTCCGTGGCCACCCCGGCGATGAGATCCGGCTCATCCCCCGAGGAGATGTAGCGCAGACCCTCCTCGGAGGCCACGCGCTCGCAGTAGGAGCGGGCGTCGTCGAAATCCCGCCCGTGGACCCGGATCTCCGCGCCGTAGCTCCGGATGGCCTCCACCTTGACGGGATTGGCGTTCTCGGGGACCACAATCACCGCCCGGACCCCGAAGAGGGCGGCGGCGTAGGCGATGGACTGGCCGTGGTTGCCGGTGGAGGCGGTGATCACCCCTCGGGCCCGCTCCTCCGGCGAGAGACGGGACATCAGATAGATCCCCCCGCGCACTTTGAAGGCCCCGATGGGCTGATAGTTCTCGTGCTTGACGTAAACCCGGGCCCCCAGCAGCCGGTCCAGAGCCGGGTAGCGATGCAGGGGCGTGCGGGGCAGGAAGCGCCCCAGGACCTGCCGGGCCCGCAGCACGTCGGCGAAGGTGGGCATTTGATGTGCCTCCATCGGGCACCTCCGTTTCGGTGAGAGTCCTACTTGAAACAACCTGATGCAGGCCGAAATCGAATTTCGGCCTACGTTCATCGCGCCAGCCGCACGACGGTGACGCCGTCGTCCGGGGTGGGCTCGAACGCCTCCACGTGAGGATGCCCTTTCAGGCGCTCCCGCACGGCCCGGCGCAGCGCCCCGGTGCCCTTGCCATGGATGATCCGCACGAAGGGCATGCCGGCCAGGAAGGCGTCGTCCAGGAATTTCTCAAGGACGGGGAGGGCGTCCTCCACCCGCATCCCCCGCAGGTCGAGGTCCAGGGCCACCCCGGCCGGCGGCGGAGGGGAGGGGGCGGCGGCCGGGGGCGGGGTGGGCCGTTCCCGGCGCTCCAGGTCTGCGAGGGGCATCCGCAGCCGCCAGCGGCCCACCTGCACGTCCGCCTCCTCGCCCTCGATGTGGAGGATCTCGCCTTCCGCCTGGAGGGGGCGCACCCATACGCGGTCGCCGATGGCGAAGGCGGGCCCCGCAGGGGCCTCCGGCGCCGCGGGCGGGGACGTGCGGAGGCTCCGGGCGCGGGCCCGCAGGGCCTCCAGGCGCTGCCGGGCGGCCTCCACCTCCGCCTGATGGATCCGCCGGACCTGCCGTCGGACGCGTTCCACCTCTTCTTGCGCTTCCCGGAGCAGGGCCTCGATCTGCTCCCGGGCCTCGCGGAGCAGCCGCTCCCGCTCCGCCTCGATGCGGGCGATGCGCTCGCGCCATTCGGCTTCCAGGGCGCGGGCGGCGGCCCGGGCCTGTTCAGCCTCCTCCCAGGCCCGGGCGGCCTCCGCTCGCAGCCGCTCGGCCTCCGTTAGCAGCGCCTCCAGGCGCAGGGCCTCCGGCGAAACATAGCGCTGCGCGCGGGCGATCAGGGCTTCGGGCATCCCCAGCCGGCGGGCGATGAGGAAGGCGTTGGAGCGCCCGGGAAGCCCGATGCGCACCCGATAGGTGGGGGCCAGGGTCTCCGGGTCGAACTCCACGCTGGCGTTGACCGCCCCCGGCGTGGTCTGGGCCCACAGCTTGAGCTCCGGGAAGTGGGTGGCCACCAGGGTGGTGGCCCTCCGCTCGTGGAAGTGCTCCAGCAGGGCGCGGGCCAGCGCCGCCCCCTCCATCGGATCCGTCCCCGCCCCCAGCTCGTCCAGGAGCACCAGGGAGCGGGCGGTGGCTTTCTCCAAAAAGCCCAGGATGTTGGTGAGGTGAGCGGAGAAGGTGGAGAGGTTCTGCTCGATGCTCTGCTCGTCCCCGATGTCGGCGTAAATGCCGTCGAACACCGGCAGGCGGGAGCCCTCTGCCGCCGGGATGTGCAGGCCGCTCTGGGCCATGATCGCCAGGAGCCCTACGGTTTTCAGGGTCACTGTCTTGCCGCCGGTGTTGGGACCGGTGAGGATGAGCATGAACGTGGCAGGGTCCGGCGTGATGTCAATGGGCACCACCCGCTGGGGATCCAGCAGCGGGTGGCGGGCCTGGCGCAGCCAGAGGGGCGACTGGGTCCGTCGCTCGGGGGGCTCCTCCGGCCACGGGACGATCTCCGGGCGCTCCGCGCGCAGATCGATGGCGTAGCGGGCCTTGGCCAGCGCCAGGTCGAGATCCGCCACGGCCTCCAGGGTGGCGCGGATCTCCTCCGCCCGGGCACCCACGGCGGCGCTTAAGGCGGCCAGGATGCGGGCGATCTCCTTCTCCTCCTGGGCCCGGGCCGCGCGAAGCCGGTTCCCCAGCTCCACCACCGGCAACGGCTCGATGAACAGGGTGGCCCCGCTGGCGGAGACGTCGTGGACCAGGCCCGGGATCTTCCCCCGATGCTCGGCCTTCACCGGGATCACGAAGCGGTCCCCGCGCAGGGTGATCAGGGGCTCCTGCAGATACGGCGCGTAGCGGGGGTCCGCGAGGTAAGCCTGTAGCCGGCTCTGGATCTCCTGGGTCAGGCGGCGGATCTCGGCGCGCAGAGCCCGGAGGGCCGGGCTGGCCTCGTCCTTCACCTCCCCCGCCTCGTCCAGGCAGCGGGCGATCTCCTCCTCCAGTTCCGGGAACTCCTGCATGCGGGCGGCGTGGCGGGCCAGATGGGGCCACTCCCCGGATCGCCGCAGCAGGGTCCGGCGGGCGCGCCGGGCCGTCTGCAGGGTCTCCCACAGGGCGAGGAGGTCGGCCGGGGAGAGGGTCGCCCCGTGCCGGGCCGCCTCCAGGTGGGGGCGGAGATCCCGGACCCCACCCAGGTCGAAGCCGGGCTCCCGGGCGAGGAGCTGGCGGGCCTCCTCCGTTTCGGCGAGCCGGGCAAGGACCTCCGCAGGGTCGGCGGAGGGGCGCAGGGCGCGGGCCTTCTCCGCGCTCCAGGGGAAGGCGGTGTAAGCCGCCAGCCGCTCCCGGATCTTGGGCCATTCCAGGGTGATCAGGTCGTGCTCGCGCACTACATCCTCTTCGCTTCGGGGATTCCACGGCATGATCATAACCCGAGTCTTAAAGGCAAGGGGTCCATGGGTATAATCGGGGCGGTGAACTTTGGGATGGGAGGCTGGCCATGCGGCCCCATCGGATCGAGCGGCTGATCGGCGCGGAGGAGCTGGCGGCGCGGGTGCGGGAGCTGGCGGCGCAGATCTCTGCGGATTACCGGGGGCAGGAGCTGCTGGTGGTGGGGGTCCTCAAGGGCGCCTTCGTGTTCTGCGCGGATCTCCTCCGGCACCTGGAGGGGGTGCGGGCTCAGGTGGATTTCATCGCCTGCTCCAGCTACGGGACGGCCACCGAGACCTCGGGGGTGGTTCGCATCCTGAAGGATCTCAACGCCCCGGTCACCGATCGGGATGTGTTGCTGGTGGAGGACATTGTGGACACGGGGTTGACGTTGCAGTATTTGCAGGCCCATTTGCGGAGCCAGGGCCCGCGCAGCCTGCGCACCGCCGTGCTCTTAGACAAGCCGTATCGCCGTCAGGTCCCCGTCCCCGTGGACTACCGGGGNTTTGAGATCCCGGATCTTTTCGTGGTGGGCTACGGGATCGACTGGGCGGAGCACTACCGCCACCTGCCCTACATCGGGGCGGTGCGTTTTCTGTGAAGCGGCGAGGGCGGGATTCCATGCGCGGGGATGGGGTCCTTTGTCTCTTCTCCGTTCGTTGTGCTATGCTGAACACGAACAATCGCGCAGCCGGGTCATCGGATCCGCTTGGATCTGACTGCCGGGAGGAAGCGATGGCCCGCACTGGTATTCAGGAGCTCATCCTGCAGGAATTGGAAGGACTNGCGGAGGATCGCATCCTGGAGGTCCTGGACTTCATCCGTTTCCTGAAGTCCAGGCAGGGGGAACATCCGCCGCTTCCGGGCCGCCGGCTGATCCCTCAACCTGAGGCGCTCCGGATCCTGGCTGAACTGGATCACATTCGGGCCCAGACCGAAGCCCGCTACGGCGTCTATCCGGGCGATCCGGTGCGGGAGGTTCGAGAAGCCCACGTGCGTTAGATCGAGGAAGCCTCGATCACCGGCCGGCCACCTGTTCGTAGACGCGGAGGGTGCGCCGGGCGGTCTCCTCCCAGGTGAACTGTCGGGCCCGGGCCGGCCCCTCCTCCTGCAGGCGCCGGCGAAGGGATGCGTCCTCCAGGACCCGGAGGAGGGCCGCCGCCCAGGCCTCGGGATCCCCCGGCGGGACCCGCAGGGCGGCGTCCCCCACGACCTCGGGCAGGCTGGCCGCCTCCGCGCACACCACGGGCGTCCCGCATGCCATCGCCTCCAGCGGCGGCAGCCCAAAACCCTCATACCGCGAGGGATACGCGAACACGTCCGCCAGGCGGTAGAGGGCGGGCAGGTCCTCCTCCGGGACGTATCCCAAAAGATGCACGCGCTCCGTCAGCCCCAGGGCCCGGATCTCCCGAAGCAGCCGATCGACCCACCAGCCGGGCTTTCCGGCCAGGACCAGATGATGGGGGATGCGACCGGCGATCCGCCCGAAGGCCGCCACCAGGGTGTCCAGCCCCTTGCGTGGCCCGAGGGTTCCCACGTAGAGGATCACCGGGAAGGCCAGGCCGTATTTCCGTCGGGCCGCTTCCCGGGCCTCCGGGAGGATCTCGGGATGGAAGCGCTCATCCACCCCCAGGGGGATCACGGTGATCCGCTCCGGGGGGATCCCCAGCCGGCGCTCCAGATCCCGGGCGGTGTGCGAAGAGTCGGCGATCAGGTGGTCCGCCCAGCACAGGCTGCGGGGCAGCCACCAGGCCCAGTAGAGGCGGGAGATGGGCGGGAGCTGCTCCGGGAACAGCAGGCCGATGAGGTCATGGACGGTCAGGACCACCGGGCAGGGCCGCCAGCGCGGGGCGTCGAACCCCGGCACGTGCAGCAGATCCACGCCGGCGGCGCGGGCCCGCCGGGGCAACAGCCACTGCTGCCAGCGCAGCCGCTGGTCGGTGCGCAGCTCCCCTTCCCGTTCCCAGGACAAAGGCACGTATTCGTGCTGGGGGGCCACCCGCAGCAGCGCCCGGAGCAGCCGGTCCGCGTATACACCGATGCCGGTCCTCTGCCCCCGTGTGGCCTGGACGTCGATGCCGATCCGCATCGCCCGGCTCAGCGAACGCCCACCTCGTCCAGGTGGCGCAGCAGGTCCGCAGGGTCCTCATACACCCGATACGCTCCTGCGCGCTCCGGTTCCTCTCGACCGTAGCCGCCGGACAGCAAGCCCACGCTGAGGGCGCCCGCCCGCCTTGCTGCCAGCATGTCCCAGACGCTGTCGCCCACCACCACGCACTCGGGGATCGGGACCCCCAGGCGGGCCGCCGCCGCGAGGAAGAGATCGGGGTCCGGCTTGGCGTATTGCACATCCTCCCGGGTGATCACCGGGATCCCCTCATCGACTCCCAATAGCTCCAGAAGGGGGCGGGCCACGTCGCGGCGGCCGCTGGTGGCGATGGCCCAGGGAATGCCGGCCCGGGTGAGGGCTTCGAGGAGCTCCCGGGCCCCCGGGAGCGGGCGCACCTGGGGGAGCAGCCGGGCGAAGGCCTCCGCGTGCTGCTCCTGGATCCGGTGGACCTCCTCCGGCGTCACCTCCCGCCCGGTCTCCCGCAGCAGGGCCCGCAACAGCAACCCCCCGCTCATGCCGATGCGGCGGTGGATCCGCCAGACGGAGAGGGAGATCCCCACCGCCTCCAGGGCCTCCCGCCACGCCAGCACGTGTTGATACACGCTGTCCACCAGGGTGCCATCCAGATCGAACAGGAAGGCCGGGCCCCGGCTCATCGTTCCCCCTTACCTTCCCCGTCGTTCGAAGAACATGACGTATTCGTGCTTGAAGATATAGAAGCGCCCCTTCAGGGCGCGATATCGCCACAGGTGATGCTGGCCTCGCTTGCCCCGGTTTTCCTGGATGTCTTTGACGCAGATGCTCTTGAGGCGGAACCCATGGCGCAGGACTCGCTCCATCGTCCGGAAGCCCAGGGGGATCCACTCCCCCCGGGCGTATTTGTCCCCGATCACCAGCACCAGGAAGCGCCCCGGCTCCAGCAGGGGGGCGAAGTTCGCCACCACCCGTTCGAAGGCTGCGTAGAACGCCTCCTCCGTGGGGGCGTTGGAGAGATCCCGCGGGTCCTCGCTGAACTGGATGATGTCGTGGTAGGGCGGATGCAGGATCAGGAGTTGAGCCCCTGAGAACCCCCAGCGCGCCATTATCTCCCGCACCCGCTCCGCCGTGGCGGGATCCGCGCTGTCCCCAATCAGGATCTCGGTCTGGACCCCGTAAGGGTTGCTCTCCAGGCTGATCAACCAGCGGGCCCGTTCCGCCACCCCGGGGACCAGCTCCACCCCGATGGCGTGGCGGCCCAGGCGCTTGGCCTCGATGAGGGTGGTGCCCAGGCCCATGAAGGGATCCAGGACCAGCTCCCCCCGCCGGGTGAAGCGGCGCATGGCCTGATAGGGGATCTGCGGGACGAAATTCCCCCAGTATTCCGGGGTGTGCATGCCATGGTTCGCCCGGGGCCCCAGCAGCCACAGGCTGTCCGTGAGGATGTCCTCGTATTCCTCCCAGCGCTCCAGGTCCAGGTCGTGGATCACCACACGAGCGGTCACGGTCCCCTCTCCGCATGAGGGTCTTGCCCGGGGATGGAGCCGATGCTCATCTTACACCACCTGTTCCCCCTGGATCCAGACGGCCCCGGGCGTTCCCCAGCGCTCCCACAGGACCAGGTCGGCGAAGGCGCCGCGGCGGAGCTGGCCCAGCCCTCGCAGCCCCAGGGCGCGGGCGGGGGTGAGGGTGGCGCTGCGCACCGCATCGAGGGGATCGATGCCCGCCTCCTCGATCAGCACCCGCAGGCCCTCGTTCATCAGGGCGGCCGAGCCCGCCAGGGCGCCCTCCGGGGTCTGGCAGCGCCCGTCGGCCACGATCACCTCGTAGCCCAGCCAGGTGTAACGCCCCGGCGGCAGGCCGGCTAAGGGGGCGGCGTCGCTGATCAGGGCCACCCCCGCGGCCCCCTTGACCCGGAACAGCAGCCGGAGGGCCGCCGGATGCACATGGTGCCCATCGGCGATCACCTGGGCGATCACTCCGGGCTCCAGGAGAGCGGCCGCGAACAGGCCCGGCTCCCGATGATGGAAGGGTCGCATGGCATTAAAGAAATGAGTCACCTGCCGGACGCCCCGGCGGATGGCCTCCATCGCCTGCTCGTAGGTGGCGTCGCTGTGCCCGATCACCGGGACGATCCCCCGGGCGAGCAGGGCCGGGATGGCGGCCATCGCTTCCCCCTCCTCCGGCGCGAAGGTCCAGAGGAGGATGTGCCCGCCGGCCGCCTCCTGATAGCGGGCCACCGCCTCCGGAGTCAGCGGCCGAAACCAGGCCGGGTTGGCCATCCCCGGGCGCTTCGGCGAAAGGTGCGGGCCCTCGATGTGGATCCCGAGGATGCGGGCTCCGGGCGGCGGGGCCTGGATCACCCGGGCCATGGCCTGCAGCCGCTCCAGAACCTCCGCTTCGGGGAGGGTCAGGGTGGTGGGGACGAAGGCGGTGACACCGTAGCGGGGGAGCCGCCGGGCGGCCTCCGCCAGCTCCGGCCCGAACATGTCCCGGCCCTCCACGCCGTGCACATGGAGATCGATCAGACCGGGCGTGACCGGCCGACCCCCGGCGTCGATGCGGCGGGCCCCCGTCGGGATCTCCACCTCCCGCGTGGGGCCCAGGGCCAGGATCCGCCCATCCCCGAACACGATCGCCCCATCCGGGATGCGCCGGGTGGGGGTGTAAAGATCCGCGTGCAGGATGGCCACCACCGTCCCGTCCATCTCAACGACCTCGCATCGGCTCCGGGTTCACCCACACGCCCTCGGCGTCCACCCGAACCTCATAGACCGGGATGGGAACCACAGCGGGCAGCCGGAGGACCCGACCGGTCCGGATGTCAAAGCGGGCCCCGTGGCGCGGGCACTGGATGACATAGCCTTCCAGCTTCCCCTCCGCCAGGGGTCCGTCATCATGCGTGCACACATCCCCGAACGCGAACACTTGATCTCCCACCCGGGTCAGGGCGATCCGCCGGCCCTCCACCGTGAACACCCTCGCCGCGCCCACCGGGATCTCCTCCAGAGCGGCCACACGGATCCACATCGCGTGCCTCCGGATACGAGGATCGCTCACGCCCACGGCAACATGCCCCGCGCCCGCAGAAGGCAGAGCACCGCCTCCAGCACCCCGCCCCCGACCGCCCACGCCTTGTCGGATACGGTGAAGCAATGCCGAACCTCCGCCCGGGGGTCGACGTCCCCCACTTTCATCCCATGGACCACCTCCAGGCCGTCGGCCAGGATCCCCCGCAGCACCCCGGCGATGGCCGTCCGGACGGGTTCTTCCTCCACATAGGCCACGATCTCCCCCGCCTCCACGCGGTCTCCGATGCGACGGACCGCCCGGAAGCGCCCGGCCCGGGGGGCTCGCAGGACCCGCAGGACATCGTGGCCGCCGATGAGGCCGGGGATCCCGGTGTTGGGGAGGGCGCTCCCCTGGTAGTAAACCCGTCCCAGGTCGTGGCCGCGGGCCGTCTCGACCACAGCGTGGCAATCCACCCCGGCGGTGAAGCCCGGCCCCAGGGCCACCACCACCGGCGCGTCGGTGATGGCGGTGCCGGTGTTGCGCTTGGCCATGATCGCGTCCACCACCACCTCCGGCCGAAGCCGCCGGATGCTGTCCCCCAGCGGATCCACCAGGACGGGGATCTCCCCCCGGGCCCAGAGGAGGGGGAACATCTCGGGATCTTCCACGCGCCGGGCGGTGTGGCCCTCGATGGAAATGGCGCCCTCGTAGACCGCGCTGGCCACCGCCACCGCCCGGCGGATGGCCAGGGGCTGCGGGAGCTCCGTGACCCAGACCCGGAAGCCGGCCCGGTGGAGCCGCAGGATGGCCCCCGTCCCCAGATCGCCTCCCCCTTTGACCGCCACCCGGATCTCCATCGAAGGGTTGCCCCTCAGCGCAGATGCTCCCGGAACCACTCGGCCACCAGCGGGACGGTTTGCTCGAGATACTCCAGCGGGAGCATGTGTCCTGCTCCTGGCAGGATCACCAGATCTTTACGACATCGCAGCCGTGCGGCGAAATCCCGATGGAGATCGGCGGAAAGGATCCGATCCCGCTCCCCGACCAGGATGCGGACCGGCGTGGCCATGGCCTCGATGGGAGGCTTGTCCGAAGGATCCAGGAAAACCGAAAGCCACGTCCGCAGCCGGTAAGCCCACACGCAGAGGGGGTCCGCCTGCCAGCGCCGGAGGTTCTCCGGCCGCTCGAAGACGTGGGAGGGCTCCAGGAACGCGCGCACCGGCACCGGCAGCCCACCCAGGATCCCCCGCAGCGGCCGCGCCGCCCGGGCCAGAGGCACCAGGACGAAATGGCGGCGCAGGTAAAGGGCAGGGCGGATGTCCCGCAGATCCAGCACGTTGTGACACACGGCGGCGCGGATGCGGGGCTCCTCCAGGGCGGCGTAGAAGGCCAGGATACCGCCCATGCTCGAGCCGGTGATCCCCACCGGCCCGCCGGAATGCATGAGCGCGAAGTCCACCGCGCGACGGATGTTGCGGATAGCGTCCGCGTAGGTGAAATCCCCGCGTCGCCCTCCGCTCCGGCCGTGGCCCTGGAGATCCAGGCCGATGACGTGGAAGCCGGCCTCCGCCAGGGCGCGCAGGTAATCGCGCCCCGGGATCATCTCCGTGTAGAAACCGGCGTGGGCGGTCATCCCGTGGATGAAGATCAGGGTCGGCGCCCCCGGCTCCGCCTCGTAGAGGGTGAGGTGCAGGGGAAGCCCCCGATCCTCGATGAGGAGCCGGCGAGGGGCGATCATCACAGCCTCCGGCGAGGAGATTCAGGAGGAGGCCCCGGAGGGCTCCGGCTCCAGGATCACCCGCAGGTGCTGGGCCAGCTCGGGCCCGATGATCACATCGTGTTGCGGAAGCCGGAGCCGCAGGGGGCCGTTGAACGGCGCCCGGGCGACCAGCTCGAAGGGAAGCGCCAGGGACCAGCCCGAGGGACCCCAGATAGCGTAGCTGTTCGGCATCTTCGGTTTTGACCCGCGTGATGCGCCCTCGGGCGCCGATGGGGATCTCGCTCAAGGGGACGTCCCCGAGGGGCGGGATCCATCCCTCCGGCGTGGGAATGGGATCCCCGTGGGGGCAGTGGGACGGGCGGCCGGCCACTTCATACATCCGCTCGCACAGCGCCTCGTCCACCGCCGGGTCCAGGCGATCCGCCAGGGCGTGCACTTCCTCCCATCCGATCCCCAGCACCCGGCTCAGGAAGGCTTCCAGGATGCGATGCCGGCGGATGCTTCGCAGCGCCTCCCGTTCCCCCGTCTCCGTCAACCGGATCCCGTGGCGGGTCCGCTGGATCCAGCCGTGGGACTCCAGGCGGTTGAGCATGCGGACGGCCGCGGTGAGGGTGACGTCCAGCCGGCGGGCCAGCTGGGTGGCCCGCACCGGCTCCCCCTCGCCGAGCCGGTAGATCTCGGCCAGATAAGCCCGCATCGCCGGGGTGGGCGACGGGGGCGGATGGTGGCGGTTCAGCGCATCCTCCATCGAACGGCGGTGACCTGCCTGGCTTTCGGAAGTTTCAGGGGAAGTGTAACACGGATCCCACGGGCTCTCAATGATGGGAAACAGGAGAGCCGCCTGCCGGAGGGCTCCGCTCAGCGCCGTCGGGCCACCACCAGCATCTGGGGGCTGTCCTCGCGGTAGGGGCTCAGGTCGTAGCTCCCGAACATCGCCTCCACCGTGAAGCCGCATCCTTCCAGCAGAAGCCGCAGCTCCCCGGGCCATACGAAGCGCATCGAGCTGGGGAAGGCCCAGCGTCGCCATGTCCCATCGGGGTTCAGGATCTCCACCAGGATCACCAGCTCCAGGCGCTGGGCGGCTGCGTCAACCCGCCGCGCTTCGAACCAGAGCAGGAGGGAGGAGCCTTCCTCCTGCCACCCGCGCAGGACCACCTGGCCGTGCTCGGCCAGGAACGCCGCGTCCGGGTTCAGGCAGTCCAGGAGCAGGAACCCTCCCGGCTCCAGGGCGCGGTGCAGATGGCGCAGGACCGCCTGCTGGGCCTCCAGGGAATCGAAGTGGAGAAAGGTGTTGAGGGGAATGAAGGCCATCGGATAAGGGCCGTCCGGGACGCCCCGGACCGCGTCGCCCTGGACCCAGCGGATGCGGTCGGCCACGCCGGCGGCCTCCGCCCGCGCCCGGGCCCGCTCCAGCATCGCCCCCGCGGCCTCCAGCCCCGTCAGGTGGAAGCCGGCGGCGGCCAGGGGCACGGTGAGCCGGCCGGTGCCGCAGCCCACCTCCAGCAACGGGGATCCGGCCCGCTCCGCGTAGCCCTGATAGAACGCGAGATCGTCCAGGAAATCCCCGAAGAACCGATCGTAGAACTCGGCGAAGGCTTCGTAGTTCACCGCTTCCGTCTCCTCGGGAGCAGGCCTTACGCGGTCTCCATCAGGGCCTGGCGCACCGCTTCCGCCGGCACATCCCCATAGGTGCGCACGAGGCCGGGCCGGTGAAGGAGCACGAAGCGCAAGCGCCCCGCCCGGCGCTTCTTGTCAGTCCCCATCGCCTCGATCACTTCCTCGGGTGTCGCCTGGATCCCGTAGCCGGACAGCCAGGCTTGCCAGCGGGTCGGCAATCCCAGTCCCTGGAGGAGCTTCTCCAGCTCCTGCGGGAGATCCGGCGTCTCCAGCAGGCCCAGCCGCGCCGAGAGGGCGGCGGCCGCTCGCATGCCGGCGGCCACCGCCTCCCCGTGGGGCACGCGGTAGCCGCTCAGGCGCTCGAAGGCGTGCCCGAAGGTGTGCCCCAGGTTCAGCTGCTCGCGCTCCCCCTGCGTCTCCCACGGATCCCGCTCCACGATCCGCGCCTTCACGGCGATGGCCCGCTCCAACAGCTCCAGCCGCTCCGGGCCTTCCGGCGGTTGCGCCCAGCGCGCAGGCGCCGCGCGCAATTGCTCCCACAGCTCGGGATCCCCGATGAGGGCGGCTTTCACCACCTCCGCCATCCCGTGGCGCCACTCCGATGTCGGGAGGGTGTCCAGCGCGGTGGGGTCGATCAGGAGCAGCCGGGGCGGGTAGAAGGCCCCCACCAGGTTCTTCCCCTCCGGGAGATCCACTCCCACCTTGCCCCCGATGGCCGCGTCCACCATCGCCAGGAGGGTGGTGGGCGCGCTGACGAAAGGGATCCCCCGCATATACGTGGCGGCGACGAAGCCCGCCAGGTCCAGGATCACGCCGCCGCCTGCGGCGAGGAGCGTTCCATCCCGCCCCAGGCCGGCCCGGACGAGCTGGCGGTAGAGATCGGCGGCGGTGGAGAGGGTTTTGGTCCCTTCCCCCGGCGGCAGGACGAGCTCCACGAAGGGGATCCCGGCTTGATGGAGGGCCTGTCGCACCCGCTCCCCCTGATGCGCCATCACCATCGCATCGCTGATCAGGGCGACCGGCCCTCCCAGCCCGGCCCTCACCAGGAGCTCTCCGCATCGATTCAGGAGGCCTGAGTCGATGAGGATCGGATGCGAGCGATCGGCTTCCGGGAAGCGCAGGTGAAGCGTCCGCATGGGGAGCCTGGGCCTTCAGGGGATCGCGAACGGCGAGGGGGCGGCCTCCGCGGGGGCGCCCTCCGTCGCCAGGGTTTCGCCGGATCGATACAGGCGAGGGACGCGAGGGGAGATCAGGGTCGTGATCTCATAGTTGATCGTGCCCGCCCATTCCGCCAGATCCTCCGCCCGGATCTCCTCGCTCCCCTGTCGTCCGAGGATCACCACCTCATCCCCCACGCGCACCTCGGGGATCCCGGTCGCCTCCACCACGATCTGGTCCATGCTCACCCGGCCGCGGATCGGGGCGCGTTGCCCCCGGATGAGGACGGCCCCGCGGTTGGAGAGCGCGCGCAGGTAGCCGTCGCCGTAGCCGATGGGGACCAGCGCCATGCGGGCTTCCCGGTGCGCGACGAACGTCCGTCCGTAGCCCACCGATTCTCCGGGCGCCAGGGTCCACACCCGGATCACCCGGCTTTTGAGGGTCAGGGCGGGGCGCAAGGGGAAGGGGGGTTCCCACTCCGGAGAGGGGCGCATCCCGTAGAGAGCGAGGCCGGGGCGCACCGCCTCAAAGTGCGCGGCGCGGAAGCGCATCGTCGCCGCGCTGTTGGCGGCGTGGCGGAGCGGGATCCGGATCCCCGCCGCCTCCAGGGTCCCGATCACCTCCTCGAAGCGGCGCAGCTGGCGCATGGCGAACGAGGGGTCGCTTTCGTCCGCGGTGGCGAAGTGGGTGTAGAGCCCCTCGAGCGAAAGGCCCTCCATCCCCTGGAGCGCGCGCAGGAAGGGCAGCACCTCGGCAGGCAGCAACCCGGCCCGCCCCATCCCGGTGTCCACTTCGACGTGGACGGGGAGGATGCGCCCGGCGGCGCGGGCGGCCGCGCTGAGGGCCTGGGCGGCCTCCGGTGTGGAGAGCGTGGGAGTCAACCCCCAGCGGACGACCTCCGGCGCTTCCTCCGGGAGCAGCGGGGCCATCACCAGGATGGGGGCCTCGATGCCGGCCCGGCGCAGGGCGATCCCTTCCGCGATCCGGTGGACAGCCAGGCGGGAGGCGCCGGCGGAGAGGGCGGCCCGGGCGACCGGGACGGCGCCGTGGCCGTAGGCGTTGGCCTTCACCACCGCGATCACCTCCACCCGATCCCCTACCCAGCGCTTCACCGCCCGCGTGTTCGCCGCAATGGCCTCCAGATCCACTTCCGCCCAGGTGAGGGAAGATGCCTTCGTTATCATCCCTATCGTCCCTCAAGCAAGCGGATCATATCTTCCTGAAAGGCACGGGAAGCCACGGAGAACGCGCGAATCAATGCCATTATTGCATCTGGAGATGGAGTCCATTGGGCGAGTTCTTTTGGATTGGCCCTGCGTCCGATCAAATTCGGAGGCTCGCAGCGTCGCAGGGCAATCAGCAGGAAAACCATGGCCTGAAAACCCACAGCCCGTTGCCGATGCCGGATCTCTATCTCAACTCTTACTCCATCTTCCACATCACGAATGAGCACCGGGTGTTTCCGCCACGAAACCCGAAAGCCGGCGAACTGTTCCAAGGTATCCTCGATTTCTATCAGGAATTGCTCGTCAAAAAATTTGTTTTGAGCTCGAGCCCAATGGGTGATTTCTTGTAATGTGTGCGGATCCAGCAGTTGTTCCCGGACAGCGATCCTCAACATCTCCCCGAGTTCGACGGGATTTCCCTCCTCATCACGGTAGGCGATTTGCCACTCGAACATATCATCGGCTTGCAGAGGAACCTGACGAGCGGCGATCGGCCTTCCCTCCCGGCGAAGGCGTACTCGACCCGTGGGTTGGGTGAGAGGCAGATCACAGAGAATTCGTCTCGCTGTTGGATCCCAGCGGACCGGAATGAATGGGCGGGGCATCGCNGGATTCCTCCAGTAATGCTTCCAGGCGCGCGATGATGCGCTGGATTTCCTCTATCACCGCGCCGCCCTCCCGGGCGCGCCGGTGAAGGTCGCGATACGCCGCCGCGAAAGGCTCCTGCGCGGAGAGCGGAGGGACCGGGACCGGAAGCTCCCGCAGCAGGCGCTGCGGCACTGTGACCGTCCCGGTCCCTCGCCAGATCCGCTGCAGCGCCCGTCGGAAGAAGCCCGTCTGCGTCAGCAGGGCGAAGAACTCCGGCCGCATCCGGTCTGTTCGGAACCGGAGGATATAGAGGTAGTCGTCCGCAATTCCCTCCTCATCGTCCTCCAGCACCACGGCGGCCCGCCCGATGCACCCCACGCCGACGCGGACGAACAGCACATCTCCTTTTCGGGCCCGCGCCCCGGGGTGATCCATCGGGCTTCCCGGTTGAACCCTCCGCCCATCCCGGCGGAGGTCGATCCCCCATGGCGTCACGGTCTTCGCAGAGAGGAAGGGGATTCCGGACTCCGAGAAGACCCGTCGGGGCCCGTACTTCGCGTGCCCTCCCCGCATCTCATGCAGCAGCTCGCCGAGGGGGAGCAGCGGGAACGCTGCGGAAGGCGCGGGAGGCGTCAGATGATGCAGCGGGACCCAGGTATCCCCCATCGCTTCAAGGGGCTGACGGAACCCTTTCCCCTGACGGATCTCCTCGGAGATGTGGTCCAGGTCCTCCTCATCCTCCGCATGGGCCAGCCACACCGCCGATGGAATGCCGCCCTTGCGGGCGAACAGGATGCAGGTTTTCGCCGGGAAGAACCTTCGGGAGAGGCTGATGATGGCCAGCGGGCGAACGTGATGGAGCAGCCATTCCCGGACCCGTCGGCACGGCAGATTGGCGAAGAGGCCTTCCGGCAACACGATGGCTAAGACGCCTCCCTCCCGAAGCGCCCGCACGCTGAGCTCCAGAAACAGCACCTCGATCGCTTCGCTTCGCCGCCCCGCCGCCAGCGCAAACCGTCCCAGCAACCAGGGGTCCTGCACGCGGCCGTACTTCGCAGAGAACGGCGGGTTGGTGGCCACCAGATCAAAGCGGTCCTCCAGCTCGCGCGCCCGCTCCAGGGCGTTGGCCCCGTGCAGGGAAACCTGAGGGAAAGCCCGGAGCCGCTCCCTCGCCGTCGCCAGGACCTCCGGATCCACCTCGATGCCGATCACCTCCGAGAACCCAAGACGGGCCGCCGGCTCCAGGAAGGCTCCATCGCCGCATGCGGGATCCAGCATGGAGACCGGGTGGGGAAGCCAGTCGAGGGCCATCTCCACCATCCACGCCGCCAGCCGCGGCGGGGTGAAGAACTGCCCAAGGACCTTCTCCCGGCGGCGGAAGTGCCGGTCGCGCTGCGTATCCACGGGCTCCCATCGCCAGGGTAACGGTTGCATCCGATCCTCTCCTGAAGAAGGCGCCGTCCGGGTCCGTCCGGGTCTCTCTTCCGAGGAAAGCGCGGAATGGGCCTCCTGTGCTATTATAGCCCGTGGCGGTGGGGATGCTTTTTCAAGGAGGCGAGATCGATGATCAGCCCGGAGCTCCTGGAGATCCTGCGTTGCCCTCACTGCGTGTCCGGCCCAACCCGGAAGGAGGGGCCCGATCCCGGGCGGCTGCAGCTGGTGCGGGATGCGTGGCTGGTGTGCCTGGAGCCGGATTGCGGGCGCAAGTATCCTATCCGCGACGGCATCCCGGTGATGCTGATCGAGGAAGGCGATAAGTGGCGCGACACCCCCGTCGACGCCCTCCCGGTCCCTCCCCCTGCGGCCTGAGGCGGAAGCCGCCGATGGACCTTCGCGCCTGGCGCCGGCGATGGCAGGAGGACCCTCAGGGCGCGGAGGCCCAGCTGTCCACCCTCCGGGAGGGCCCGGAGGTCCTGGCGGCGTGGGTAGAGGATCTGCTCCGCGATCCGGATCCGGAGGCCCGGGCCTGGGCCTGCCGGCTCAGCGTGGAGCTCCCGGATGCGCGCGGGGAGGAGGCCCTGTTGCGGGCCCTTGAGGATCCAGAGCCCGAGGTGCGGGCGGCCGCCGCCTGGGCCCTGGGCGCGCGACCGCGGGAGGCGGAAGCCCCTCGCATCGCGCAGGCTCTCTGCGCCCGGCTCCAGGATCTCCCCTGGGTGGCCTGGGTGGCCGCGGAGGCCCTGGCCCGTTACGGGGAAGCGGCGCTGGATCCCCTGATCGAGGGCCTGCGCCACCCGAACCCCCAGGTCCGCATCCTCGCCGCCCGCGCCCTCGCCCGGATCGCCTCCCCCCGCAGCCTCCCGGCCCTGATGGCCGCCCGGGAAGATCCCAGCCTCCTGGTGCGTCATTTCGCCGAGGTGGGCCTCGACCGTCTCTTTCCCACCCAGTGGGTGTGGATGACCGGGTGAGGGACACACACGGGGCTCTCCGGGTCAGCTTCCGAACAGGACGAGGGCGCCTCCCAGGGCCAGGAAGGGGCCGTATGGAAAGGCCGTCTTCAGCGTCCCCCGCCGGGACAGCAGCAGCCCCAGGCTGAAGGCCCCGGCCAGCAGAACCCCCCACGACAGCGCCCGCAGACCCTGAGGGAAGCCGGTGATCAGC
>JGI20132J14458_1000071_pt1 | contig 17708 bp, 13 predicted proteins | sample OctOCTMetagenome_FD_14458 | JGI IMG/M metagenome (IMG submission 14458)
ATTTTAACAGGGGTTATACATATAAACCCATCTTCCAAAATGAAATAATCAAGTTCCTTCAAATTTTCAACTCCATCAGAATTTACTTTGAGTTCTTTTGAGCCCAAAAACCAAAAGTCCATTCCCCGTGGGTCCCGAAAATGTATTGCCCGCTCCCCGTAAGCTGCCCGTGATAGCTTACCAAATTTTATACCTTTTATCTCTTTTGCGTGTCTGAAAAAAGGAAAATTTATGTTTATAACAACTCTCTTTGGAGGAGGATTTTCAAGAAAGAATTCTATCATTTTGCGTGTCATTTTTGCTACAACTTCTAAATCTCCGATTTTCCCTTCTTTTGCCCTTGCAGAAACTGCAAAAGAGGTTATTCCAAGCAAAGCCCCCTCCATCGCTCCACCAAATGTTCCAGAATACAGTATATAATCTCCTACATTTTCTCCAAGATTTATCCCTGAAACAACAATATCTGGAATATCTTCAAGGATACCGTTTACGGCTATGCTGACGCAGTCAGCAGGGTTTCCATCTACTTTGAAAGTTCTATCTCCAACCTTTGCAACTCTTATTGCCTGTGTTATAGTTATAGAATGCCCTGAGCCGGATTTATCTTCCCATGTAGCAAATACCCAAACATCCCCCAATTTTTCTAACTCCTTCTTTATAGCTAAAAGCCCGGGAGAATCTATTCCGTCGTCATTCGTCAAGAGTATGAGCATAAATTGTAAAATTTAAGATTAAAGTAAAATCTAAAAGGAAAATACGGTAAAATTGAAGGAAAGTAGGGTAAATTTAAAAGAAAATGTAGAAAAGGTGTATTTGATTTGCTATTTTTTATTTTGATTTTGCGCCCGTAGTTCAGAGGAAGAACATTGGGCTCCGGACCCAAAGGTCGTGGGTTCAAATCCCACCGGGCGCACTTATAAAATAAGTGCTGCAAAAAATATCTTTTCCCAAAAGTAAAAAACTCTTTGAAGAAGCTAAAAAGCTCATACCATCAGGAGTCAATTCCCCCGTNAGATCGTTCTGGCAAGTCCAATCAGATCCAATCTTTGTAAAAAAAGCAAAAGGCTCAAAAATAATAACAGAAGACGGGAAAAAACTTTCAGACTTTGTGATGTCCTGGGGAGCAATAATTTTAGGACACGCACCAGACAAAGTAAAACAAGATATAAAAAAAGCTCTTGATAATGGTTTCTCTTTTGGCTTATGTCATAAAAAAGAGATTGAGTTTGCAAAGCTTCTTTCAAACCAGCAATTTATTTTCAGAGCTACAAATTCAGGAACAGAAGCTACGATGAGCGCGGTAAGAGTAGCAAGAGGATTTACTGAAAGAAAATTCATAATAAAGTTTTCAGGATGCTTTCACGGACATGCAGATCAATTTTTAACGCAAGCAGGTTCCGGACTCGCAACATTCAGCATACCATCATCATCAGGCGTCCCCCAAGAATTTACAGCTTGCACTATAACTTTGCCGTTCAACGCAGAAGATGAAATAATTGAAGAGGCATTCAAAAAATATGAAATCGCAGGAGTAATATTAGAAGTGGTACCGGCAAACATGGGAATAGTGCCTCCGGAAGAAAGATTCATAAAAAAACTATATTCACTTTGCAAAAAATATTCAGCATTACTTATCTATGACGAAGTCGTAACAGGATTCAGAGTAGCTTGGGGGGGACTCGGAGCTAAAAAGAAAGTTGAGCTTTTAGTATTTGATGAAGAGGGTCAAAGAGAAATCAGCTTTGATATTCCCGAACCAGATATGCTAACATTTGGTAAGGTAATAGGCGGCGGATTACCAATAGGAGCGTTCGGAGGTAAAAAAGAAATAATGAACATACTGGCTCCATCTGGTAAGGTATATCAGGCTGGAACCTTGGCTGGAAATCCTATTTCACTTTCCGCCGGCATATCAACTTTAAGCCAAATTTCAAAACAGAAAAACTTTTATGAAAAGCTCAGAAAAAAAACACTTGATCTCTTCTCCACATTAAAAGAAGGTTTTTCAAAAAAAGGAATTGCAGTATCAATTATCATGGAGACAGGAATGATTTCTGTTTTCTTCCGAGGCAAAGTTCCCAAAAATTTTGATGAAGCCAAAAACTCAGATTTAGATATGTTCAAAAAATTCTTCAATTCCTTACTGAAAAATGGTGTTTTAATTCCTCCATCTCCTTTTGAAGCTTGGTTCCTTTCAATTTCCCACTCAGAAGAAGATATTGAAAAATTTTCAAAAGCTATAAATCAAATCTAATTCATACTTCAAATGCATAAAGGATTTTTTTCTTTCAGAGAAAAATCAGCTCTTATAAAAAATGCGTTTATTGTAGATAAAAATAGAGAAAGAGAGGCTGACATCCTTATAAAGGATGGAATAATTTCAGAGATAGGCAGAGGATTAAAAAGAAAAACAGAGAAAGAAATAAATGCGTCAGGATTTATTGTGATCCCGGGAGCTGTTGATATTCATTTTCACATCAGGGAACCTGGTAAGCCCTATGAAGAAGATATTTTATCTGGAACCCGAGCTGCTGCACACGGAGGAATTACAAGCCTTCTTATGATGCCAAATACAAATCCACCTGTGGATAATCCTCAAATTGTAGCTTTCGTTGTAAAAAAAGCATATGAAAAAAGCAAGGTGAGAATTTTTCCCACCGGATGCGCAACGGAAGGAAGAAAAGGAGAAAAAATCTCAGAATACGGACTGATGAAAAAAGAGGGAATAATAGCAGTAACAGATGATGGTAGAGCAATAAAATCATCTTTTGCAGCAAGAAAAGCCCTTGAATATTCAAAGAATTTCTCTCTACCAGTAATTGAGCATCCAGAAGATCCTGAACTCTCGGGAGACGCAAACGAAGGGATTCTTACNGCAAAGTTTGGTCTAACTCCATATCCCGCTGCCTCAGAAGAAATAATAGCTGCAAGAGACACAATTTTAGCTTTACATACTCAGGCACATTTACACCTTACCCACATATCAACAAAAGGTACAGCTGAAATCATAAAGATAGCAAAAGAGAAGATAATAAAATACGGAATTAATTCCAAAATAACATGTGATGTTACACCTCATCATCTTCTTTTGACCGAAAATGATGTTGACATCACAAATTCAAGCTTTAAAGTAAACCCTCCACTGAGATCGGAAAAAGATAGGGACTATCTTATTCAAGCGATTCAGGATGGCATAATTGATTGTATAGCATCAGATCATGCACCACATCCTGATTTTGAAAAGATAAAAGATTTTTCATCTTCTCCGCCCGGAATGTCTCATGCAGATATTTTTTTACCCCTATGCTTTAAACTTGTTTTAGATGAAGTGATTTCACTGCAAAAACTCACCGAACTTATATCTTATAATCCAGCAAAAATATTTGGGTTAAATTGCGGAGAAATAAAAGAAGGAAAATGGGCTGATATAGTCATATTTGATCCAGAAAAAGAGTTTGTAGTTTCAGAAGAAATAATTTTTTCAAGGGGGAAAAATTGTCCGTACATAGGTTGGAAACTCAAAGGAGCTGTAAAAAAAACAATCGTTGCAGGAAATATAGTCTATGATTCAGAAATTGACGAATAAATTGCTACATGACTTTTCAAATTTTTGATTTCTGAAAACCTCAAATTTTTTTGAAATACCCGAATTTTTCAGATCCAATTTTTTCAGGAAAAAATAAATTTTTCAAGAAAATTGAAGCATAGATTTTTTATATCAGAGAAAACTTTATTATCTACTTTTTGCCATTCTTTTATATCTACTCCTGCCTCTTTTAATTCATCCTCTGAATTTTCTGCCCAATCAAAAACCATATCTTTATTTACTTCAATGTGGAACTGCAACCCAACAGCCTTACCATAAATAAAACCCTGATTTTCGTAAAGTTTAGATGAAAAAACCCTTTTTGCTCCTTTTGGCAGATAAAATGTGTCCCCGTGCCAGTGGAAAGCAATAAAGCTATCCGGGAAATCAGAAAAAAGCTCATCATTTTGAACCTTGAAAACTTCATAAAACCCTATTTCCTTTCTCCCACCCGGAAAGACTTTCTCTCCAAGGACATGTGCTAAAATTTGAGAACCAAGACATATTCCTAAAATCTTCTTGTTTTCTTTGAGAAACCTTTCAACTATATCAAATGAAGTTTTGAGAAACTTAAATTTATCTGCTTCATAGACACCCATATATCCTCCAAGAACTACTAAAATATCAGATTGTTCTACTAACTTTTCATCAGGTTTTTGCTCAGCGACATCTATATACCTGAAAGTTAATTCCCTTTCTCTGAGGAAATCTTCTATTATTCCAAGGTGTTCATGTTTTACATGCCTTATTGCCAAAATTCTCATACATTCATAAATTATACCTTTTTCATTTTTATATTTTATTTTATTTATTTTATGAACAAAAAAATTTATAGATTTAGGGGAAAATAGAAAAGTTTTTTGTTATGAAGACGGATATAAAGAAGCTGTTTTCCGATGCTGTAATAATATCTTTATGTTGGTTCGGCTCATACTATATAAGAGATTTCTTATCTCCGGTTTTCGGTTATGAAATAAACCCATTTATAAACTATGTCATAGCATACCCTTTTATCTTGATATTCTGGATAGTTACCGCCCTATATGTTGGGGTATATAAGAAGTATGGTCAGAAAGAAATAAACGAGATTGTAAGAGGTTTTAAAGCTTGGATGATAAGCTTTCTTATTTCTATGTCATTTGCATTTCTCGTAAGGGAACTAAATCTTTCAAGGTCTGTTCTTTTGATATTTTCAGTAATCTGTTTTATACTTTTGACCTTTAAAAATTACGCTTTCGGTGAAGAAGAATTAAAAAAAGCTTTAATAGTAGGAACAGGTCCGCTGAGCATAAGAGTGATGCAAAAAATAGAGGATATGGGAAAATACAAGATAGTCGGACTTATATCAACATCAAAAGAGTTCGTCGGAAAAATCATAGACAACTATGAAGTGAAAGGCACAATGTCTTCATTGAAAGAAATAATAAAGTCAGAAAATGTAGATGTAGTCATATTTGCAGATGAGAAACTCCCACTATCAGCAGTAATGAGCATAATATCTAATATGGATATCAAAGATGTGGCTTTCTTTATAGTTTCACAAGGCTTTGAAGCAGTAAAATACGGACTAAATGTTGAGTTCATAGGTAGCCTACCATTAGTTGAATTAGGATTTGAAACTAAAAATCCTTTTTATGATGTTATAAAAAGAATTTTTGATTTCGTAGTATCTGTTATACTTCTTCTAATTCTGATACCAGTTTTCATAGTAATAGCAATAGCAATAAAGATTGATTCACCAGGACCTGTATTTTTTATTCAGGAAAGAGTAGGAAAAGACGGGAAAATATTCAAAGTTATCAAGTTCAGGACCATGTATAAAGATACACCCAAATTTGCACTCTCTCCACGCTCCCAAGGAGACCCAAGAATAACAAAAGTCGGCGCATTTTTGAGAAGATGGAGTTTAGATGAACTCCCACAACTTATAAATGTATTGAAAGGAGAAATGAGCCTCGTTGGTCCAAGACCTGAAATGCCACAAATAGTAGCAGAATATGAACCATGGCAAAGAGAAAGACTAAAAGTAAAACCAGGAATAACTGGAATATGGCAAATTCTCGGAAGAAAAGACCTACCTCTTGAAAAGAATATCCAATATGACCTCATTTATGTAAAAAATAGATCTTTCTTACTTGATATAATAATAATACTTAAAACAATACCACTCGTAATAAAAGGAAAGGGAGCATACTAACGGATAGAGCATACTAATGTAATAAAGCTTCACTGGGAACCAAAAAATTCTTAGAACCTACTCCATCAACTGAACCTAACAACTTAACCTTAATCAAATCCCCAGGCTTATAATTTTCCTTTGCATGGAAAAACACTCGTATATAATTTTCAGTAGTTCCCGTAAAAAAATTATTATCTATTCTCTCCTCAATTAAAGCATAAAACTCTTGTCCTGCACACATCTTTATAAAGTTCTTTCTTTTTTCTTGAGCCAAATTTATAAGTTCCTTAACCCTTGCTTTGACTTCAACATCAGGAACTCTCTTCATAAAGTAAGCCGGAGTTCTCGGTCTTGCAGAAAAAGGGAAAACATGAATATGCCCTACCGGAGAATTCTTGAGGTTATCAAAAGTAATCTTGAAATCTTCTTCTGTTTCACCTGGGAAACCGACAATTATATCTGTTCCTATGCAAGCATACCTGAAAATACCAAGAAGTTTTTGAGAATCTGACAGAAAATCTTCAAATGTATGCCATCTTCTCATTAGCCTCAAAATTTTATTTGAACCGGACTGAACAGAAATATGAAAGTGAGGACAAAAAATTTTCTCCCCAAGAGAAAGCCCTTCAAGGAAATCATCATCTATCTCTCCCGGAGACAAAGAAGCAAATCTAATTCTGAAATCAGAAAACCTGTAAAAAATTTTCGCTATCTCTTTCACAAGTTTTCCAAAAGTTATGTCAGATGAATCAGATTTTCCAAACTTTCCGTACAAAGCAAGATGAGTTCCTACAAGAACTACCTCCTTTATCCCCAAATCGTAGTACCTTTTTATAGAATCAATTACCTTTGATTTATCAAGGAATCTTGGGAGACCACGAGTTAAAGGAATAGAACAGAAAGTACAAAACCTTGAACAACCTTCTTGTATTTTTAGATAGACCCTGTGTCTTGGAAATAGTTCCGGAGAAAAAAATTCAACATCATCTTCTATTGGCAAAAAATGATCTAGTCTTTTGAGGTTGAAAATTATTTTTTGCTCACCTTTCTGATTATCTTTTGACTTACCTTTTTGATTATCTTTTAGATCATCTTTTGACTCATCTCCCCTGTTCTCTTCCCCTTTCACAGCTTTACTTACACTATTATCAAGATTATTGTGCATGTTATCGTCAAAGTTATCTTCTATCTTTTGAATTCCATTCTCCAAAAAATCCCTGCTTGCTTTATCATCTATTGTCTTATTGTTTATTACTTTGCTTATTATCTTTGAAATATTGTCTTGTGAGTAATTTCCAGCCCCCAGAACGAAATCTGCCCCGAGACTTAAAATCTTATCTGGGTCAAGGTTAGAAAGACAACCGGAGACCAAAACTTTTTTCCCGTACCTTTTCGCTCTTCTTACATACTTTGCTAACTCCTTTTCAGCATCCTCTGTGACAGAACATGAATTTAAAATTACAAGATCTGAATCTTCAATCTCACTCTCCTGAAAATCGACATAGTTTTTAATCTTGCTGAGAATATAAAACAGGTCTGCAAAATTTGTTTTACACCCAAAGTTCTTTGAGTATATTTTTATTCTATTCATATGATGCGACATGTTTTTTTCTGGATGTTATATTTTTAACTTCTATATTCTTTCAAATTCTTTTTATCTTTTGATATATCGCAACATCTCATTTTTTGTAATTTTCAAGATCTCCTCTACAATTTTATTCTTATCTTGGTATTTGGCAATTTCTGGAAAGTTTTTGACTATAAAATTAAAACCGGCAGCATTTTTGTGTCCCCCGCCCCCGTATTTCCTCGCTATTTCAGCTACATCTATATCCCCTTGAGACCTCATACTAACTTTGAAAACGCCCGGTTGTTTCTCCCTAACAAAAATTGAAACCAAAACACCATCAATTCCCCTTATCATATCTATAAATTCATCTGAATCCTCATCCTTCGCCCCCGATTTCTCAAAGTCTTCAAGAAGGAGATATGAAGTAGATATGTAGTCTTCAAGCTTTATCCTTGAAAGGAAAAATGAAAGCAATTTATATTTCCTTAAAGTAGCATATTTTAAAGTTTTCATAACAGCTTGAAGGTCTGCTCCACTTTCAACAAGTTCCGCTGCAATTCTTAATGATTCTGAATTAACAGTTGGTAGGATAAATCCCATAGTATCTTTGGCTATTGCAGCATAAATATTCGTTGCAATCTCCGGCGTTATTTTAACTTCGAGCTCTTTGAGAACTTTATATACTAAGACTCCACACGCAGGAGCATCCGGTTCCACATAATTGAATGTCCCAAAATTTTCACCCTTTGAATGGTGATCTATATTAACTATTGTTGTACGAACAGCTAAACTTTTCGCTTCTTCACCTATTCTATCTAATTTCGCACAATCCACAACACAAAATATATCAGGAATAAAATCAGGTAAATAAGTCTTTAGCTTTTCATAACCTGGTAAAAACTTTGCACTTTCAAGTCCATCTTTATTATAAATAAAGACTTTTTTCCCGAGCTTCTCAAGAGCAAGTCCCAAAGCTAATGATGAACCTATTGCATCTGGTTCTGGACCTTCATGAGAAGCTATAACAAAGGTATCTGCTTCCAATAGAGCTTGGGCTACGATCTTTCTTGGGTGAAGAGAACTACTATCTTTTTCAATATTCTCAACCATAAAAAACAATATAAATTAAAACAAAGGAAAAAATTAGAAATAAAGTCAGAAAAATTTCAATTTACACTAAAAGTTGATTTTTATTTTACTTACTCCATTCTCTTTTTAGTCCGAAAAAGTGAGATAATTAAATAGGAAATCAAACCAAAATAAGTTGCAATCAAAGAAAAAGGTTCCAAAACATAGGAGGAGCAAGAACATCCAGCAACACCCGAAGTTCCATCTTGATTTTTGGGCTTCGTTCCAAAAGTAGTATTGGGATTCTGAACCTTTACCTGCCAAATTTTAACCTGATCTGCAACACAATTTGATGCCCGTAATGAAAACCTTGAAACCCCTTCTGATTGAGGGGTTTTCCATACGATTTCTTCGCTCCCTTCGTATGTATTCAACACTTTCACTCTACTACCATCAGAGAATTTCGCGTCATCTGGTTCTATTATTTCTAACAAAACCGGTGGGGTTCCTTGAACAGAAAGCTTTGCTCTATATTCACTCCCTGGGGAAGCAAAATCAAACTTCTCTACTTCCTTAATACTTGGACTTCTCAGAGAAACATCTTGCGAACTCGTTGTCGCACCTATATTTATTCTATCAGAAAATTTTTCAAAAATAGCAATAAGAATATCATGAGGTTTTCCTTCGTACCCATACGCTGCGGTTGTAGAATCCGGGAATACATCCCCTGATTTCCAGAAATCATTTGGTTGGCTTTCTAAGCATTTTACAGAATCTTTATTTATATCCGTTCTTTCAAACCTCCAAACATCGGAATAAGTTTTGGTATTTTCATCATATTTGAAAGGTAAAACAACTCTCACACCATAATGCTTTGAACATGTGATGAAGTTCCCCTTACTATCTTTTACTTCGCCGCAAGAATTTCCACACCCAGGATAACATTCATAGATATTTACGGAGTTTGAACCAATACCGGAACTTAATATGTTTTCATCAATATGCCATATTAGAACTCCCTCCGATGGAAAATCTGCGTCAAACAATTCTCTTTTTCTGAATTCAACAAGGAAATATTCTGTCTGAGATGTGCCTCCATAAGCCGGTATCTTTACAAAGAATTTGGAGTATGAATTTGAAGAAATAGCTTCACAGAAATCATAAGTTACAAGTTTTGGGAAAGCCCATCCCAGATAAATTTTCTCCCACGGTGAAAGATTTGATGGCAAAGTTCCGGGAGGGTTCCCTTTGTATAAACCATATCCCATAAGAGAGTATGGTCCAACACCACAAGATTGAATCCCTCCCCCTGAATATCCAGCATCGTATAAATCTGGTAGTCCGAGAAGATGACCAAATTCATGAGCCATAAGTCCCATATTACCTTTGGGGAATATCTCAGAAATACCTGCTGCGACGACCCCACCTCTTATAATTTTCCCCTCTTGTGTATTAATATATGTGTAAAAGGCATGAGACCAAATATCACAACATCTTGAATCATCATATGAGTAAGGTAGAGTTTCTCCTCCCTGTCCCGAATGTATAATAATAAAGCAATCCACACTTCCATCTGAATTTCCGTCAAACTTTGAGAAATCTATATCTTTGTCTGCGATTTCAATAAGATCTTTTGCAAGATTTCGCGCTCCGCTACCCATTCCACAGTAATTTCGTGAGCTCCCATTCTTTACTCCACAAGCATAATCCGAAAGTGTTGAAGAAACCTTGTAAGGTCCAAAAACCTCTCCACTTATTCTTAATTCTCCCTGAGAGTTTATAAGCCAAAAGTCTCTAAATGATGGGAATTTATAGATGGTATTTGAAGTTATTGAGCCAAACATAAGCTCAGAAAAATATGTCTTTGGATCGGCGGATATATCTCTTCCCATATTGAAATTTTTATCTTGGAATTCTACCAAGATAACAACACATCTTACATCACCTTTTCGTGGCGACACCTGTTTTGGAGTTATTAAAGCCTCGGGGGAAATTCTCATCAAAGATTTTGATGATTTGAAACCGAGCCTTGTTGGCGTCCAAACCCCGGGGTACGGTGGAGCAGATAAAACATCAATCTGAAATGGTGGAAATAAAAACAATAAAAAAGCAAAAAAAACGAAAAAAAACATCGGCATATTGATAAATTAAAATTATAATCAAAGATTTTTTATTTTGTCGTAAGTTTTATAGAAGCAAGATTCATTCAGAAGAATACGGAATTTTTTTTGTTCCAAAAATTGTATCTTGTAAATATATTCCTATATCAAGGAGTTTTTTTCTTATCTCATCGGCTTCCTGAAATTTTTTTTGTCTCCTCAGTTCTTCTCTTTTCTCCACTAACCCACAAACTTCATCGTAAGAAATTCCATACTCCTTACATCTCCTCATAACCTCTTCTTCAATAAAACTTTTTTGAGATATAAGAGGTATTTTCCCAAAAATCCCCGTTGCCTCATATATTTTTTTCAGAAAAGATAAGAACCTTACAAGTTCATCTTTTGAATTTGATTTTCTGACCTCTTCAAAAGCTGAAAAAACCAGAGAAAATGCAGAGGGAGTATTGAAATCGTCATCCATAAGTTTGCAGAAAGAATCTATAAGATTTTTTACTTTGCTGTCATCTTTCATTTTTTCTATTTCATCTTCTCTGATTTTCGCTTTTTCGGCTTCAAATTCCAGAGTATAATAAAAATTGATAAGAGTTTTCTCATCTTTTTTGATATTATCATCCGAGAACTCCACAGGGCTCCTATAATGGTACTTAGCGATGTAGAACTTTATAACTTCTGGGTGAAACTTTTTAAGAAGTTGGGGGATATCTACAACATTTCCCAAAGATTTTGACATTTTTTCTCCTTTGAGTGTAAGATGGCCTGTATGCAACCAATATTTGGCAAAACCTTTCCCTGTTGCAGCACGAGATTGAGCAATCTCGTTTTCGTGATGTGGAAAAATGAGGTCTTGCCCACCTCCGTGAATATCAAATTCTTCTCCGAGATATTTCATACTCATAGCAGAACACTCTATGTGCCAGCCCGGTCTTCCTTCACCCCAGGGGGATTTCCATGATGGTTCATCTTCGTACCTTTTAGCTTTCCACAAAGCAAAATCAAGTGGATTTTTCTTATTTTCACCTGGTTCAACCCTTGCACCAGCAAGCAAATTTTCAGTAGAAATACCGGAAAGCTTTCCGTAATCTTTAAAGCTTGGAACATGAAAATAAACATCTCCATCTACTGCGTAAGCGTATCCATTATTTATTATTTTTTTTATGAGTTCTATTATATCTGGTATATGTTCCGTCACTTTTGGTTCAAAGTCAGGGGTTAAGAGTTCAAAATGAGCTATATCTTCTTTAAAAAGATTTATATACTTTGATGCAACATCATAAGCTGAAATTCCTTCTTGTCTCGCTCTACTGATGATCTTATCGTCTATATCTGTAAAGTTTCTAACAAAAGTCACTTTAAATCCTCTAAATTTCATGTATCTTATAATGACATCAAAAGGTATAAAGCTTCTCAAATGACCTATGTGCATCCTATCATATACTGTAAGACCGCAAACATAGATTCTCACCTCGTCTTTGTAAAGTGGGATAAAATCTTGATAGGCTCCACCATAAGTGTTTTTGACTTTCATTTTTTCAAAGATGAAATTAATCTTTTAAATTTCTTAATTACCTTTCTCAATTTTAGATTTAAAAAACTTTACTCTTCTTCTATTTTTATCTGCTTTGCGTCAATCCATAGACCCTCTATATCGTAAAATCTTCTCGCTTCCTCTTCAAAAACATGTAGAATAATTTCTCCCATATCAACTATGTTCCACTGAGATTTCTCATTTGAATCAGAAAACAAAATAGAAATTCCGAGCTCATCTGCCTTTTCTTCTATTTCATCAATTATAGCTTTCCTGTGAACGCCACCATATGCTGTACATATAACGAGGAAATCAGCAATATGCTCAAAGTTTCGTAAGTCTATCACTACTATATCCTTACCCTTTTTTGACAAAATTACATCAACTATTTTCATCAACTTCTCACCAACTGAACCGATAAGAAGAAGCTTATCTTTGTGGATATCCCAGACAGGCTTTGATTTCTCAACTTTCAAATTCGGTATCTTCTTCTCCATTAAAACAATATCTTCTACGATAATAAATTAATTAATAAGATTACAGATGTATTTTATAAAACAGCACTAATTTTTTATAATAAGCAAAAATTTATGAGTTAAAAGAGTTATAAAATAAGCAGGAGAAAAGAAATTTAAAAGACAAAATAAATGAAGGATTTAAATAAAAAATGAAAAACCTTGAAAGAAAGAAAGAGAAAAATATAAGTTGGAAATTATCAAGAAAGATACTTTACAAGTCTCACATTATTTTAACCTTTATTCTTACAATCATTCCTCTCATACCTCTATCTACAATTGAAGTTTTTGGGCAACAGAAAAAGGGAGAAAAAGCGGGAGAGAAAAAAGCCGAAAGTTTTAAAATAGAACCTCCAAAAATAACAAGTTTTATACCTGAATCTACGGCAAGAGAAACAATTAAAATAGAAGGCAAAACATGCAAAAATTGCAAAGTCATTATTGAATTAAACGACTCAAAGACAGAAATAAAAGTAGAAAAAGATGGCAAATTTGAACATATTATTAAGCTTGAAAAGAACAAACAGAATTTTATAAGAATATACTCTTACTCAGAGGGAGTAAGCTCTGAATTTATTGAATACCGCATAGTTCAGAAGGAGCTCCCTTTACCCAAAGATTTTAATGAAGCACCAAAGATAGATAAAGGTTCAATCCCAAGCTTTACAAGAGAACCCGGGATAACGGTTTTTGGAAGAGCTTTACCTTTAACGAAAATTGTTGCCAAAGGAGGTTCAAGTCCAACGAGTACAATATCAGATAAAGATGGATACTTTGAAATTCTTGTATTCCTTAATTTTGATACCTTAAATGAAATAGAAATATATGCTGAGGATGAAAAAGGGTTTCTTTCCCAGAAAGAAAAAATAGAAATATATCAAATTACGAAAGCACCCCCAGCTCCGCGCCTTGAAAATCCTCCGGAAGCCACAAATGTTGAAAAAATAAAGCTCAAAGGGAAAGCGATACCAGAAATGAAAGTATTAGCTGAACTTTCAACAGGAGCTAAAATTGAAACATCAACAGACAGAAAAGGAGAGTTCGTAATTGATGTTCCACTAATACAAAATTCAGAAAATGTTGTAAGCCTTTTTACCGTTGATCCGGCTGGAAACCTTTCCGCACCAACAAGGGTAAAAATTGTTCAAGATTCAATCCCACCAGCACCACCCAAAATAGAGAAATTTCCATCAAGAGTAATTCAAGATAAAGCAACAGTAATAGGTAAAGGAGAACCAGAAACTAATGTAATAGCTAAATCAGGAACAGCTGAAAAAGTTGTCGGAGTGGTAAGTAAAGTAGGCGATTTCGTAGTTGAAGTAGATGTCCTAAAATATGAAAGACAGGTAAGAAAAAACTTTATTCAAATATTTTTAGAGGACAAAGCAGGAAATAGATCAGAACCTTCTTTGATTGTAATAGAAAGANTACCAGATATAAGAAGGCTCGTATTCGACCTTGGGGGGAGTTTCCATACATTCCACAACTTTGTNGGTAATCAATTTTTTTCTGAATTAAACCAATCTCCTTACAAATTTGTGGGATTTGGAGCAGAAATNGACGGTTTTTATATTTTGCAAAAAGGTAGTGGATTAGCCATAGGTGGAGTATTCGGNACATATATAATCCCACCTCAAAAAGTAAAGTTCCCAATTGCTGAAGATTTACCAGTAGAAGGTAAAATTGATGAACTATCTTTATCAAAAACTTTTATTGCATTTTCTCCAAAAGTTGTCCTCTTTGCTGAAAACTTTGATTTACTTTTCGGAGTAGATTTTGGAACAGTTATTCTAACAAAAGGAGAACCAGAGCAAGTAGAAGGAGTATATAAAAAAGTAACAAAATTGTACACGGGGTTTTTAGTCAGGCTCTCAGGGAAAATAAAGTATTTTTTAAACCCGTCCGTTGCGATATTTTTCAGTCCAGCAGTAGGCTCAGCCCCTATAAAAAATGTAAATAAAGAGGGACATACATTAGACGCTGGTGGTATAAGTTTAACATCAGGAATAAGCCTCAACTTTTGAGCTGATTTTGATTTACATTTTGAATTTTGATCTACTGTTGAGATAAAGCTTTCCTTTTTAATTCAAGCCATGGATTTCTTTCAACTATTGCAGTTTTGTATTGAAGTTTATCAGCGGCAAGTTTAAGAGATTTAAATGCATCCTCTTTGGAAACCCCATCTAATTCAAACAAAACTGTTCCTGCTTTTACCCTTGCCTCATATCCTACGACATCTCCCTTTCCTCCTCCCATTCTTGTTTCAGCAGGTTTTTTGGTAACAGGTCTCCAAGGGAAAATTCTTATCCAGAGCTTTGCACTTGAAGGCAATGACCTCAAAATTGCAAGCCTACAAGCCTCTATTTGTCTTGCGGATATTCTTGCTGGCTGAAGAACTTTTAATCCATACTTACCAAAGACGACGGTATACCCTTGTGAAGCCTTTCCTCTTGTTCTCCCTTTCCTCCATTTTCTGTATTTTAACTTTTTTGGTTGGAGCAGAGACATATCTTATTTCCTCCTTTCTTTATCTTTTCTTTTCTTACTTTTACCTCATAAGATTAAGACCAACACTATCTGATGTTAATTTTGAAATTTTTGTTATAAGTTTTGGATTTATGTTTTTTCCAAAAAGTTCATTATATCTTACTTCCTTTTGCAAAACTGAACCTTTTTCTTTCCCATAAAGTAAATCCATATAGAATATAATAGCAATAAATTTTTTATATGGATCAAGTTTTTCAAAAACTTCACTACTTATACTCAAAGTTTCACTTATCTGATTAGATAAATCGGAAGGTAAAGAGGAGAAAGTAGAGTAAATTAATTCAAGGTCCTGCGGAGTAAGTCCCAACTTTCTAAGTAGTTGAGGGTTTACCTTATACAGAAGCAAAGATACCTCATTGTACTTTTGTTTGAGGACTTTATCATCTTTTTTTCCTGTTGCTTGGAAGTAGTTCTCAATTGTTTTCTTTGCAACATCATACTTACCTCTTTTTATAAGAAAATCAACATATTCAGCAAGATAATCTGGATTATTTTGAGATAGCTCAAAAGCTCTTTTGTAATTTGTTTCAGCCAGGTCTTGATAACCTGGATTTTTCGAGTAAAGCCTTGCAAGCTTCATATAAGCTTCTGGATTAGTTTTATCATATTTCAGAACATTCTCCAAAGCAGAGATCAAGTCCTGCTCTTCAGCTCCGATTTTCTCCAAAAGCAATACATAATCATACCTTACCTTTCCGTCCCTTGCGAATCGGGAGTCAAGAGAGAAAAGTTTATCATAGAAACCTTTTGCTTCTTTGAGCTTTGATTTGTCATCAGATTCGGAAAACACTCTTGCAAGATACAAAAGGGCGCTATCAGAAAAAGGATTTATCTCCAAAGCCTCTTTTAGTTCCCTTACTGCTTCCTCTTTTCTTTGAGTTTCAGCATAAATTCTTCCGAGCAAAATTTTGTATCCTGCAAGGGTCTTTCTCAATTCAGTATCATACTTTATTTCAGGTTTTTGCAGAATAAGTTCAATAGATTTTTTAGCAGGTTCTGACGCCTCATCATATCTTTGTAATTCAAAGAGAGCTAATGCCCTTTTAAAATATAAATCATGCCCTCCTCTTTCTCCCAGAATATCTATTGCCGTTCTCAGAGTTCTTTCAGCATCTTGGAATTTCATCATAGCCATATATGTATCTGCAAGTTTGACATAAGAGGTAGCATCAGAGGGTGAATAATCCACTGCCCTCTGATACATATAAACTGCATCCTCATATCTTTTTTCCTGCCTATATATATCTCCCATAGCTACATAAGGGTCAGAAAAATTCGCTTTTATCCTCACGGAAGCTCTGAACTTATCAAGAGCTTGGGTATTATTTCCTTTTCTCATAAGGGCTAAACCTTCTTCATAAAGTGAAAGAGCCACGCAGAAGTTATCAAGGTCTTGAACTTTTGTGAGAATCCTCTCTGGGAGGCAGAAGTATTTTTTGATTTCCTCTAACCTTTTTTTCCCAGAGCAGTCCCTTCCAATAACCTTTGATGAAATGCCATCTACCTCTGTTCTAATCTTACTCACAAAAGAGTCATAGATATCTTTCACATCTTGCAAAGCCAATTCTTTTATTTCTTGATCAAGCCCATTTACTTTTGGCTGAACCGATACATACACATTACAAAAATCTTGTTCTTTTGCTCCCGATAGATCCTCTCTTATTTTTACATAACTTAATAGCGTATCCGAAACAGCTGGTTTTACAGAGATTTGAAAACTACACATAAAGTCAAAACCATCCCTATCTTTATCTCCTTCCTTACAAATTGGTTCTTTTTTGAGCTGTTCAAATTTTTTCTTCACAACCTGATTTGAGAATGAAAGGAAGCGGGACGACCAAACCGTAATTTCTACCGTGTAAGATTCATCTTCTACATCAAGCTTAAAAGTTGATGAGGCTTTGAGTTCAGAATCCAAAAATGAAGTATATGAGTATTGGGTAATAGCTACGCCTCTTTTATCTATAACTTTAAGGAGAGATGATATAACAACTTTCCTTATGATGGGCTGAATTCTGTTAAAATTTTCTTCCGACAGACTTTCCGGTCTTTCTATCTTTGTAGAGACCTCAAAGTTATACTTTTTTGGTCCCCCACACGAAACGAAGAGAATAAATAATAAACCTAACAAAATAAAATGGACAAAAACTCCTCTTTTCATCTTACATTCACCTCCATTAAAAATAAAGTAAAGCAAACAAAAAATGAAAATAAGCAATATAAATATAATAAATACAACAAATACTTTTAGTAATTCAGCAGTTGTTTTAGCGTCCTTGTTTCTAAAAAGACTATTTCCTCAAAAATTTGAAGAGTCTGAAATATCTCAAATATAGAAACATTTTAAAGATGGAACGACTTTGTTACGAGCGGTTACGAGCGAGCTAATCAAAAACTATTTTTCTTTTACAACATAATAAANCCTAATGATAGAGAAAATGAAAACTATAAATAGAAATCCAAAAGATGCTCCACCGGTAGAAGAACANCCAAAAACTCGGGGTTTTTCTGATACAAAGAACCTGTGTGAATATGTTGAAATATTTCCGACATCGTCTTTTGCTCTTATGTGAAGAATGTGCTCACCTTTTGCAAGAG
>JGI20132J14458_1000087_pt1 | contig 16621 bp, 16 predicted proteins | sample OctOCTMetagenome_FD_14458 | JGI IMG/M metagenome (IMG submission 14458)
AGGGATGTTGGCGAACGCACAAATCATTGAGGTTGTGGCGGAGCAAGTTCGTAAGCACAATTTGACCCCGCTCGTGGTTGACCCTGTGATGATTGCCAAGAGCGGAGCGCCACTTTTGAGACCGGACGCGATTGATGCCCTGAAAACCAAACTCTTACCGCTGGCTACAGTCATCACCCCGAACCTTCACGAGGCGAAAGCCTTGACTGGCATGGAGATTCGCTCGTTGGAGGAAATGCGGGAGGCAGCAAAGCGATTGCACGAGTTGGGTCCAAAATTCGTCGTGGTGAAAGGCGGTCACCTTGAAGGGACGGAGGAGTCCATTGACATCCTTTACGATGGCAGCGAGTTCACCGAGTTCAAAGCGCCGAGATACCAAACCAAAAACACTCACGGGACAGGTTGCATCTTCGCTTCGGCAATCGCTGCGGGTCTGGCGGCGGGACTTGACATAAAAGCAGCAGTCAAACAGGCAAAGGAATTCATCACAGCAGCGATCAAAGAAGCGTTGCCTCTCGGCAAAGGTCACGGACCAGCGAATCCGATGGCGTGGGGCGTAAAGCGTGATGCGTGAAGCGTAAAGCGTGATGAGTGGGGCGCAATAACGGCGATGCGAAGAAACTTTGCGTGTTGTGGGGATTAACGAACTCCTGCGAGGTTGAGGGCTTTTTGACGCAAAGATTCGGTGATGCCTGCCCAATCTTCGTGCGTGAAACTCAAGGCGACTTCGTGTGGGCGGTCCGAGTTCACGAACACGAAGACAACCCTCACAAAATCGGCGCTGAAGACTTTGTGGGCGGCAAGGGCATAAGTTTGTGCTTGGACAAAGTATCGCTCGTCAACAAGTTGCTTCGCCTTTTCTGCGCTGTCAACGAGGTCAGTTTTGAAATCAACGACAAGCCAATCGTCGGCTTTTGCGATTAAGTCCCACCGCCCAGCGAGTTCAATATGTGGTTCGCCGTCAAGCCAAATTCGGAAATCCAACTCGTGCCACCTGTCATATGCTTTCTGGGCTTGCTGCCACGCTGACGATTTGGCTGCGTTTTCCACGAACCTTCTCAAATCGCTCGCCCTCGCAAGGGCGGCATTGGCATCCGCACCGACGGTCAGCGCAATCCATTTGATTTGCTCGTCCGTCGGGGAAGTGATTTGGCGCTGAAGGCAGTAGTGGACAATCAAACCCGCTTCCTGCGGGAGCAAAGTTTGTTCTCCGACGGTCGCTTTCGGTTTCGCTTGCCCGTCCTTTTCAACCAAATCAGTGACGCTCAGCCTCAACACTGATGGCTTAAGGTCGGGCAGGTCAAGTTTAGGCGCTTCAAGGCTTGGGATGGAATCGGGTTCGTAAAGCCATTTCACCGCCTCGGTTTCTGTCTGGCTGAACTCTTTGCCCTTTCGACGGGCTTCGTCGGCGCTCATTGTCTCGCCCTTCAGCCAAACCGAAACGCCATCAACATTGAAAGGTTCATCCCGCCTTTCGCCCACAGGCACTTGCAAAGTGTCGGCGACGAGTTGAAGCCAGTTTGCCCAACCGTCTTGTTGGCTTTTTTGCTTGCTTTGTTTTCCTTGACTTTCACTTTCCGTCCCGACGAGGATAAGTTTGTCCTTCGCTCGTGTCCAAGCGACGAAAAGCAACCTTTCCGACTCCGCTCTCTCGCGAATTTTTCGGACATCATCAACGGCAGCGAAGCGCTTCATCCGCTCATCGTCCCTCTCCAGCCTACCTCCCGCTTCATCATAAAGCCTCACTCCGAGACCCTTGTCTGGCGTTGCTACTAAAATTTCGCGTGAACTTTCAGGTGCGTTAACTTCACCCAACATTGGCACGATGACGACGGGAAACTCCAATCCTTTTGCTGCGTGGATGGTCATGACTTGAACTGCGTCGGCGGTTGCGCCTGCCAGCGGTGGCTCACCGATGCGGACTTCGCCTTCCAGCAACGCTTTTGCGTATCTCGTCAGCCCTCGGATGTTCAACTTCAAATCCTCGCTGAGTTGTTGGGCTAAGCGAACGAATTTCCGGATGTTAGCCAACCGCTGCCGACCTTGTGGGAGTGCTGCCGCTATCGCATCGTAACTCGTTTCCCGGATAATCCATTCAAGCAACTCGCGGACGCTCAAAATGTCTGCTTTCCCCTTCGCTTCATTGAGCAACTTTTTCGCCCGCTGAAGTTTCTCCTGTTCGGAGTCGGGCAACTCGTTCGGGATGTTTTCCAAAGGGTTGCCTGAAAGTGAGGAACTCTGACCGAAAACCCAAAACAGCGTTTCGTCGCTGACACCAACCATCGGCGACCTAAGCCAAGATGCCAGAGCGACATCGTTGTCGGGTTCAGAGAGGACTTGCAGAAAAGACAGCAAATCCCTCGCTTCCATCGTCTCAAAGAACCCGTAGCCAGTGATGATGTGGTATGGGATGCCGTGACGGCGCAAGGCGTCCTCGTAAACGGTGGAGTTGACAAGTTCCCGCAAGAGCAGGGCTATGTCCTTGTAGGCGAAGCCCTCTTTGTGAAGTTCGGAGATGCGCTTTGCTATCCACTCCGCCTCAAGCCTCAACTTTTGCCACTTGTTTACCTTCCCAGCCACTTTGAAGAAAGCGAACTCAACGGGCGAGGAGTTTTCTGGTTCGGGGCGAACCGGCTTCATGCGTTGAAGCGACATCCTCACCCTTTGCTCAACTTCGTTGGCTTTCTCGCTGACCGTGAAAATCCGCTCAAAAGCGTGGTTGGTGAGTTCGACGATTGACGGGACACTTCGGTAATTTTTGTCAAGTCTGGCGCGATGCCAGCCGCGTTGGGTTTCAGCCTTGGTCCAAAGTTCGTTGAAAACGCTCACATCGGCGTTTCGGAAGCCGTAGATTGACTGCTGGCTGTCTCCGACGCCGAAGAAGAGGATGCCCGTTGGTTCTTCCTCGTCCCAACCGCAAATCAGTCTCAAGATTTCAACTTGAACTCGGTCCGTGTCTTGCAACTCATCAACCAAAATGCGCCGGTGCATCGCACGAATTTGCCTTCTCACCGTTTCGTTATCCCGCAACAACTTCCAAATTCGCAGCAGCAAGTCGTCGTAGTCCAGAGCGTTGATTTGAGCCTTTTCATCGTCGTAAGCCTTAGCGACCTCTTCGTAGCACCTTTCAAGGGCTTCTTCCGCATCCGTCAATTCACCAACGCGGCAAATAATCGGTTCACACTTCGCCTTGCGATACTCAATGAGCGACCTGAGTTCCAACATTTTGCTGAGCAACTCCGCTGCTCGGCTGAAGCCCCAATGTCCCACGACTTTTTGGGCATCTTCGGAACGAGGCAATTGGGAGGATATGTTTTGCCAGAGCCATCGTTCGCAAACTCTTCCCCGCAAAGTCTGGGCTTCAAGTTCGTCAAGGATGCGGAAGGACGGGTCAACGCCGGCATCAAGGGCGAAGCGTCGCAGCAAACGAGCGCAGAAACTGTGAATTGTCCCGATGGGGGCTTCGGGCAGGTGCTCCAATATCTCTGAGGCTCGGTCGCGCCATTGAGGCAATTGCGCCACTCGCCTCGTCCTCAGCAAAACTCGGCTTATCCTTTCCTTCATTTCAGTCGCTGCCTTCTCAGTGAAGGTGATGGCAACGACGGATTCAATGTCCCAGTCTTCGCGCGTCATCAGCAAGTGAAGGTAGTGAGCGACCAAAACACGAGTTTTCCCCGAACCAGGACCAGCGTTGATGATGAGGTTGGCGTCGTCCGATACCGCCAATTCTCTCTGATGCTCGTCCAAAGGGTTGCCTTCTTCGTCGCAAAGCCAAGGCACTGTCTTTTGCTCGCACATCTCGGCTCACTCGCTTTGGTCGGGCTTATTGACGAGTTCCGATGCGTGAATTCGCTCCAGTTCCTCAACCCGCTTCCGCAACTCTTCCAACTCAACCTGAAATTGCCGAAACATTTCCAGTTGAGGGTCAGGGATTTTGTGGTGCTCCAACGGTTCGACACGAACCCCGTTGATGCTGACGACTTTCGCTGGGACACCGACAGCGGTTGCGTTCGGTGGCACGGACTTGACAACCACTGAACCAGCGCCAATGCGGGCGTTGTCCCCTATGGTTATGTTGCCCAGAATTATCGCTCCAGCGCCGATGACCACATTGTTGCCGATGGTTGGGTGTCGCTTCCCCCGTTCCTTTCCTGTCCCGCCGAGGGTGACGCCCTGATACATGGTCACATTGTCGCCGACTTCCGCCGTCTCGCCGATGACGACCCCGGCTCCGTGATCAATGAAGACACCCTTGCCGATTTTCGCTCCTGGGTGAATTTCAATGTTGGTCAGGAAGCGGTTGATGTGAGAAATCAGGCGGGGCAGGACAGGCACACCCAGTTCCCAAAGCCAGTGGGCAATTCGGTGGAGCCAAATAGCGTGGACGCCGGGGTAACAAAGGACAATTTCCAGCCAACCGAAAAATCCCGTCCGTGCTGCTGGGTCTCGTTCAGGGACAACGAGGACATGCGAAATGAAGTTGTCGTAGAACGACTGCCACAACTTTTTGAGCCAACTCACTGTTCCCGTCCCTCCTTGTCTGTCGCTCTGGAACGCACATTGAAAGCCGAGCCATTGTTTGATTTGCAGGTAAAATTGTGCCACGCTGAGCAAATTTTGCTCAGAAGAAACGCTGACCTTCGTCAGGAATTTCCGAGAAGGCGTCCAACTGCGTCAAGATTCGCTGCCGAACTTCAAGAAGGGTGTCCCGTTGCGGCTGCTGAGTCCAGAGTAGCGAGCGACGAATGGCGTTGTCAAACAAAACTCTTGCAGGCTCACCCCTGAGCCCGCAGCGTTTAAGGGCGTAAAGAATTTGGCGACCGTAAAGGTCAGCACTAACTTGGTCGCCGTAGCCCGTTACTGGCTGGCGGCGATATGTCATCCTCGTGACTTCGCCGATAAGACCACCTGTCAAGAGAACCGAAAGGCAAGGCACTCCCTCCCAACCGTATCGCATCAGGTCAAGTTCGGGAAACCTCTCGTGTTCTTCCTTCATGACTTGGCAAGCGAACTTTGCGGACTTGACCGTGAACAGTTTATAGCCCGACATGAAATCGGGAGGTTCGTTGGTGTGAAAGGCGCAGTAAGTCAAGTCAGGCACTTTCCCTTCTTTCGCCAAAGCGAACTTTGCCGCTTCCAGCAAAACTTCATCGGTAATTCGCTCCCATTCGCCCCTCGTGAAACTCATCGGAAAATGTAAGGCGTTGCGGCGACCGATAACGATGAAATGGTCAGTTTGCTTTTCCCGCTCCATCAGTTGAGCGAGTTGCCACAACCTCGGAAGGTCAGTGAGCCAGTGGTCGTTGTCAGAATCTCGGACGACGATGTATTGCGGTTCAGCAGCGGCGATCAATTTCTCCATTCCAGCCACAACGGCACCGCCCTTTCCCAAGTTTTGCTCAAGCAACACAATTCCCCACCCCTTGCCCTTCAGGGCTTTCTGAACCCGCTTCAAGGGTTTCAAACACCATTCGCACCCATCCAAAACGATGACGACCCGTTCAGAGAGCAGGAAAACCTCCCAGTCCCTCAAGGTGGCGGAGAGCAATTCCTCCACCTGTTCGGATGGGGTGCTGGGATGGAACCAAACTGGAACGACCATGCCCACAGTTCGCTTAAGCGCTTTAAGGTCCATTCTCGCCCACCTCGTCACATCTTGAGCGAACCGCTTGTCGCCTTCAAACTTTACCTGCGGCTGGGTTAAAGTTTCTTGCAGGATTTTGCCGCAGCGAGAGGGAAATGCAAATTGAGAAGAGGTGGCTCAAATGAGGCGAATTTGGGTTTCACTCATCGTTACCCTTCTGGCTGCGCTTTCGCTGGTTGAGCCACAACAAGCCACCAAAACCTTTCGGTGGCATATCGCTTTCCAGCCGCAATCTGGCGGCTTGCTGAGTCTCTTTCGCCACCCGGAAATTGAAGCGCCGAGACTGACGGGCATGGCGGTTTACACGGATTGGGGGATTTTACGCCCTGAACGATACGAAGTCGTCGGAAGCCAAAACGAGCGCAACCCAAAAGTCACCGAACGAAAGAACAACGGAGTTCACCTCGTTTCAGTTGAGGGGCAATTGAAGGACAAGCAAGGTCAGCCTTGCGGGTTGAGTTATCGGGTTGTTCATCGGGTGGATGCGGATGCTTTGACGCTGGACATAAGTTTGTCCGCTGAACGCTCCTTCCCTTCAATGAACGGTTTCTTAGCCGCTGTTTTGAACTTTGCTGGGGCAAACGAGTGGTTCGCCCGCACCCAGAAGGGATGGGTCTTTGCGGAGATCGCTGAAGACAAGCGAGTTTTCCAATCCGCCCAAATGCCCTTTCCCGCAACTGACGGCGCTTCAACTCTGGGCGTCGCAAACTCAAAGACAGGGTTGGCTTTAAGGGTGACCCTGAACAAAGTTGAGCCTGAAGACGGGCTTGACAATGTTATCATCCATGCCAACCCGAACGGCACCGGTGGGATTTTCTTCGCTTGGTGTGACGGAATTACCGTAAGGCGGATGGAAGCGGGTGACAATTGGAGGCTTTCGCTCAAGGTTCAAATCCTGACGCTTGACAATTTGCTTTCAGGGACGGAGTGATGTGAATGGACTGGATGTTTGTGCTCAAGTTGTTNGTCACCTTGCTTGTGGTCTTGGGCGCTATNGCTGTTGTGTTAGGCTTCCCCGGAACATTTTTGAGTTGGCTCGGTTTGGTCGTCTTCTCGCTCGCTACACGGTTTGCGGAAATTTCGGGTTGGGCACTTTTAGGCACATTTGTCGGTTGCNTGCTAATTGAACTCGCCGACAATTTGCTCGCTGGGATTTTGGTCAAGCGNTTTGGGGCAAGNAAAGGGAGCATGTTNATGGCGTGGGTCGGTGGGATTGGCGGGGCAATGGTTGGTGGGTTCATCGGCAGCATCGGCGGCTTCTTTGGGTCGGCACTTTTGGGAGTTGCAGGTGCATTTGTGGGTAGTTACGCTGCCGTTTACCTTTGGGAGCGAAATCGCCACAAACGACCTCACAGCGATGCTGCACGGGCAGCCTTTGGGACAGTCCTTGGGCGTTTGCTCGGCATGGCGCTCAAGTTAGGCTGGATCGGTTGGTTCTTGAGTCTGGTTTGGTGAGGCTGCTGCGGGTTTCTCATCTTGCGGCATAATGGATGCTACCGTGCGAAAAACGAAAAGGCAAAGGAGGTGGAGGGCGTCTCAGTTGACAAGTGCCCAGAAGTTATGGCGATGCAGGAATGGCAACTGAGGGTTGAAAGGCGAGTAGTTGAAGAAGCGGAAAGCGCAACCATCAAAGCCATCGTCATCAGTTTTCTGCTCGTCGTTGGAATCACAGTTGCAGGTTGCTACTCCGCCTTTTTGCGTTATGACTTGATTGGGACTGGTCACTTGCCTCGTTGCGCGTTGTTTCCGGTGATGCTCCTCGCTCTCGTCAACCCGATTTGGCGTTACTTTTTCGGCAAGCCTCTTTTCAGCCGCACCGAGTTGCTTTTCATTTACTGCACCGTCCTCATCATGACGGGAATTCCTGGACAGCAGTTTTCCAACTACCTCTACTTGGGCTTGGTTGCGCCAGTTTACTTCTCAAGCCCGAGGAACATGCCGGCGCTGCTTCAGTATGAGGGTTTGAACTGGCTTCAATACATTCCCGATTGGGCATTGCCATCAAAAGACCCGAGAAGCGGTGTCATCGCTTGGGTCTTTGAAGGACTGCCCGAAGGCGCAAAAATACCTTGGCAACCTTGGGTCTTGCCCCTTGCCCTTTGGACGCTCTTTTACCTTGCACTTTTCGTTTCGCACATCCTCATTGCTGCCTTGCTCCGCAAGCAATGGGTTGAGCACGAAAAACTCTCTTTCCCTTTGGCTCAAGTTCCGGTGGAAGTGGCGGACGAGCGGCGACTTACCGCGATGGGGCGCAATTTGCTTTTTTGGTTTGGCTTCATCATACCCGTTTTCGTCTTCACCTTCCGAGCGCTTCACATCTACTTCCCCTACTTCCCCAACATCAACATCTACCCGAACTGGGGCGCAATTTTTCAGGGGCGACCTTTTGATGTCCTCAACTACACGCCTTTCAACATCTACTTTGACATGATTGGCGTCACCTACCTCATCCCTTCCGATGTCGGCTTCAGTTTCTGGTTCTTCGCCTTCGTCGTGAGACGATTGCAAATGGTCGTTCGTTCGGCGATGGGTTTGACCGACCACCAGCAACCTTTGGAGATGCAAACCATTGGTGGCTTATTCGCCTTGTTCGCTTTGCAGATGTGGGTTGCCCGCCAATACTTGCGAGATGTCTTCGTTCAGGCATGGCGAGGAATTCAACCAGACCCAAACGCTGCACCTCTTCCTTACAGGCACTTGCTCGTCATGCTGGGAATTTGCGTGGTCTTTCTCGTTGTGTGGACTGTGGGCTTCAGCACCGCAATACATTGGGCAATTGCCTTGTTCGCAATTCACTACATCTGGCGCATCATGACGGCTCGGATGGTGGCGGAGGCTGGCTTGTTCGTCTTTTGGACACCTTCACCTGTCAACTTCCTTCTGCGCTTTTTCGGGCGCGATTTGATTGGAGCGCCAAGTATCTCTGGGTTGACGATGGTGCATTCAAAGTTCAGCGACTCTGCTACCTGCCTGCTGCCACAAGCCCTTCAAGCCTTCAAAATCGCTCATTCGGAAGGGTTGAACCAGCGACAAATCTTCAAGTTGATGCTGGCGTCCACTGTAGTGTCCATGATGGTTTGCCACCCGACGAGTTTGCGAATCCTCTATACCACAACTGTGCCGAAGATGGGATGGTGGACGCGCGGGTATCCCCAATGGCTCGCTAACGATTTCCTGACCCGTATGGCTCAGGATTTGCGGATGCCAACATGGCATTACTTTTCGCTGCTCGGTGGGGCAATCGTAACTTTCTTCCTTGCGTGGATGCGTTGGCAGTTTTTCTGGTGGCCGTTCCATCCGCTTGGGTTCGCAGCGGCAAACGCTGTCCCGTGGTTCGGTGACCGCTACGGTTTCAGCATGTTGCTTGGTTGGTTAGCGAAAGCGATGGTCATGTGGTTTGGCGGGATCAGGTTATGGCACTTCTTCAGACCGTTCATGATGGGCATGATCATCGGCAACACTTTCATCCTGTTCACATTGCTGCTCATCCACTTCTTCTTCCCGACCAACGAGGTCGTCGTGATTGAGTGAGTGCTCCTTGAGGACATAAAGACGGAAGGGCAAGGACCTTGCACCACTATCTCGCAGAGACAGGTCCTTGCCCTTGTTTGCTGCGGAAGTTTACTCGTAGACTTTAGTGACGATGCCAGCACCAACGGTTCGCCCGCCTTCGCGAATAGCGAAGCGCAAACCTTCCTCAAGGGCGACCGGGTAAATCAGTTCGACATCAAACTCCACATTGTCGCCCGGCATACCATCTGGATGTCAGGCGGCAACTGGATAACCCCAGTGACATCGGTGGTTCGGAAGTAGAATTGAGGGCGATAACCTGAAGTGAACGGGGTGTGTCGTCCGCCTTCTTCCTTGCTCAGGACATAAACTTGGGCTCGGAACTTAGTGTGGGGCTTGATGGAACCTGGCTTAGCGACGACATGACCACGCCTGACTTCCCTCTTGTCGACGCCGCGAAGGAGCAGACCAACATTGTCGCCCGGTTGGGCTTCGTCCAAGACTTTGCGGAACATCTCGATAGATGTGACCACTGTCTTGCGAGGTTCCATAGAGAACCCAACAATCTCGACTTCTTCACCGGGTCGCAGCGTCCCGCGTTCTACACGCCCAGTCACAACGGTTCCGCGACCAGCGATGCTGAAGACATCTTCAACGGGCATGAGGAACGGCAAGTCGGCAGGGCGTTGAGGGAGCGGAATATATTCGTCCACTGCGTTAATCAATTGCCATACTGCTCCGCACCATTGGCAATCCTCCCGAGCGCAACCGCATTCGAGGATTTTCAGGGCGCTGCCTCGAATGACCGGAACTTCGTCGCCGGGGAAGCCATACTTGTTCAGCAGTTCCCTGACCTCAAGTTCAACCAAGTCGATCAACTCGGGGTCGTCCATCATGTCGATCTTGTTGATGAAAACGACGATGTAGGGCACATTGACTTGACGGGCAAGCAAGACATGCTCGCGGGTTTGAGGCATTGGACCGTCAGGGGCGCTGACAACCAAGATTGCGCCATCCATCTGCGCTGCGCCCGTGATCATGTTCTTGATGTAGTCAGCGTGACCAGGGCAGTCAATGTGGGCATAGTGGCGTTTGAACGATTCAAACTCCACATGGGCGATGTTGATGGTCAAACCGCGTGCCTTTTCCTCAGGTGCTTTGTCAATGTCCTCATAGCGCAAAAACTGTGCCAAAGGACGACCAGTGTTTGGATCGACATGCTTTGACAGCACAAAAGTGATTGCGCTTGTCAAAGTCGTCTTGCCGTGGTCAACATGACCAATTGTGCCGATGTTGACATGGGGTTTAACCCGCTCAAATTTTGCCTTCGCCATGGCTGCTCACTCCTCCTTACACTCATGGGCTTTTTCTGCTATCCTGTTTGCAGCGGCGCATGGCATTATAGCGACGAAAAGGCACGGCGTCAAGCCTTTGACGGAAGCGTTATCCTTTGATGAGTGGAGGTGGAAGGGATGGAGAAGAGCGAGCAGATGCTCCCTTACTATCGGCAATGCTTTGTGTGTGGCGAGACGCGTTTGGGAAGGTTGGGCGTCAGGTTTAAGGTTGTCAATGGGACAGTGAGGGCAACCTTCACGCCAACTGAAAAACATGTCGGCTTCCCAGGCATAGTTCACGGTGGCATCATCACTGCCCTATTGGACGAAGCGATGGTTTGGGCAATTTATGCCGCTACCGGACAATTTGCTCTCTCCGCCGAAATCACCGTCCGCTTCCTGAAACCTTTGCCGGTTGGGCAAACGGTGGAGATCGTCGGTTACCTTGTCCGAAAGCAAAAACGAATATGGGAGGTCGCCAGCGAAATTCACGACGAACAAGCAATCGTTTATGCCCGCGCGTGGGGGCGGTTCGTCCCAGCACCCAGCGAGGAAAACGAACAATGGCAAAGCGCCTTGCAACAAGCGAAAATTTAAACTTCCAGCCACTGGCTTGTCTTCATCAGCCTTGTTTTAAAGCGTCAACAATTCGCTCCATCGCCTCCGCTATCACGCTGTCAGGGTAAGTGAGGGAAATCCGGAAGTAACCTTCACCTGCAGGACCGTAACCGCCGCCGGGCGTAACAGCGACATGAGCTCGCTCCAACAGGAAGGTTGCAAACTCTTGTGAATTGGAGAAGCCTTCCGGAATAGGCGCCCAAATATAGAGGCTCCCTTTTGGCGTTGAGGCTTGAATGCCTGCTTCCCTCAAGGCTTTCAAAACGAAATCGCGTCGGCGTTGGTAAGTGTCAACGACGGGACGGATGATTGATGGGTCTTGACACCAAAGTTGAAGGGCTTTAGCACCAGCCCTTTGAATCGGACGGAAAATGCCGCTGTCAATGTTGTCTTTGACGGTCGCCAGAAGTCGAACCGCCTCCGGGTTACCAACCGCCCAACCTATCCGCCAACCGGTCATAGCGAAAGGTTTACTCAGCGAACCGAACTCAATGGCGACTTCCTTGGCGCCGGGAACTTGCAAAATGCTCGGTGCGACATATCCGTCGTAGGTGATGTCAACATATGCAGCATCGTGACAGATAAGCAAGCCATGTTCTTTGGCGAAGGCGACGGCTTCCTCAAAAAATTCGAGAGTCACGCAAGCAGCTGTGGGGTTGTTGGGATAGTTCAACCAGAGCAACTTAGCCCGCTTCAAAACATCCGAAGGGATAGCGGAAAAATTCGGGGTCCAGTTCCTCTCGGGAAGCAAGGGCATCGGGTAACTTTCCGCCAGCGCGAGCAGAGCGCCGATTTTGTAGACAGGATAGCCGGGTTCAGGAACTAAGGCGACATCACCGGGGTCAAGGTAGCAAAGTGCGATGTGAGCGATGCCCTCCTTTGAACCAATTAGCGGGACAACCTCACTTTGAGAGTCAACCTCAACACCAAACCTCTTTCGGTAATACTCGGCGACTGCTTTGGGGAAAACATCCAATGGCCAATCGCTGCCGTAGCGGAACCTATCGGGGTCGTTGACATCTGTTACAGAGCGGATGAGTTCGAGCACAATCGGGTCTGGTGTTGGGACATCAGGGTCTCCAATCCCCAAACTGATGACTTGAATGCCTTTCGCTTTCAACTCCCGGACCTTCGCTCCGATTGCGGAAAACAGGTAAGGACCGAGTTTTTCCATCCGCTGTGATGGCTTCGGCATTTCCCAACCTCCTCTCGCAATGGTTTATTTCAATCGCTGCTTTCCCAAACGAGTTCGCCGCGAAAAACTTCAACGGCGGGTCCGGTCATGTAGACTCTGTTGTCATCTCGCCACTCAATGGTCAATGTCCCTCCCGGCAGGTGAACTTTTGCTTTTCGCTCAGTCCGACCGGTTCTGGCAGCGACAACCAAAGAAGCACAAGCACCTGTCCCGCAAGCGAGGGTCAGTCCAGCGCCCCGCTCCCAAACCCTGACCTTGAGTTCGCTCTCAGACACAACTTGCACGAACTCAACATTTGTTCGCTGAGGGAAAGCGGGGTGACGCTCAATTTTCGGTCCAGCCACTTCAACGGGGAAGTTATCGACATCGCTCACGAAGACGACGCAGTGGGGATTGCCCATAGAAACAGCGCTGACTGTGAAAGTTTCAACTCCGTCAACGGTCAAAGGAACTTCTATCGCTTCCCTGCCGTTACCCAAGGTCGTTGGAATTTGCATGGGGTTGAAAATCGGCTCACCCATGTCAACGGTAACGGCAACCGCTTTCCCTTCCTTTGCTTGAACCCAAACGGTTTTGAGCCCAGCCAGAGTTTCAACTCGGATGGTTTCGCCTTTGGCGTAATCTCGGTCGTAGAACCATTTTGCGGCGCAACGAATTCCGTTCCCGCACATTTCCGCTTCGCTGCCGTCGGGATTGAAAATCCGCATTTTGAAGTCGGCGCTCTCAGAAGGCAAAATCCAGATAACACCATCAGCGCCCACTCCAAAATGGCGGTCGCAAACGAAGCGGGCAAATTCGCTCAACTCATCCTCGCGCAAAGGCATACCGTCCAGCGCACCGATCACGATGAAATCGTTGCCAATCCCGTGCATCTTGACAAAAATTAACGGCACGACCAACACCCATCACCTCACTCGCCTCAGGATTTGCTCTGAGATTCAGAGGGTGTTTGCTGGCGGGGATGTTTTTGTTGTTGCTGTTGTTTGCTTTGTTGTTGCGCTTGGCGCGCTTGTTCTGCTTGTTGAGCCTCTGCCATTAACCGACCAACAACATCCCCGACAGGTCTCATCGGATCGATGTAAAGCACGCCGTGTTTGAAGATAAGGACTTGCTTGTTCGTCCCTTCAAGTTCCAACACGAGAGTGTAAGTGTCAAATCCCCGCACGATACCCCTCAGTTGCATCCCTGTGAAGAAATGCACCGCCACAGGGATTCGTTCCCTCCTCAGGAAATTCAAGTAGCCGTCCTGAACCTTCATCTGCTTCTCGTTGCTCACGCCCCTTCGCCTCCTTGCAAAGTTTTCCCAAGCACGAAACCCGCGCCCCCTTTCATCGCCTCAGGGACGCAATAATTGTGGCACTAAATTGCCTTTGCCTCAAGTCCTTGCGTTCCCCTTCGCCCGAAATGGCAGCAAAATTTCAGCGGTGATGGAAATGAAACGCGGTTTCACCCTTGTCGAGTTGTTGGTTGTCATAGCAATCATTGCTGCCCTTGCTGGGCTGTTGCTGCCCATTTTGGCTCAGAGTCGGGAAAAGGCGAGACAAACTGCGTGCCTCAGCAACCTCCAGCAAATGGCAATGGCTACACTCCAATATGCCCAAGATTGGGACGATACCTTGCCTATGAGCGGTTATGAAGCCGTAGACAATTTCGGGAGACCGTGTTTTGTCAGCGTCGGTTCGGTAATCCTTCCCTTCCTTGGTGACCGTCGCATATTGGCTTGCCCAACCGAACCTGATGCCTATGACACAAGCAGTTATGCGGAAGCGATGGGGTTGACGGGAGGGGAGTGTGGGAGCGGCAAAGGAGGGGGAGGCAGTTACGCCCTGAACTCCGCTGTTTTCGTCTCCGGAAATGCTCCGCACTTAAACCTCGTCGCCCAAAAACCTGTTCGGTTGACGGAATTGCGCTACGCTTCCCAAACTGCTCTCGGCTATGACGGAAATGTCGCTGCAGGTGACCGGTGCAACTTTTCACCTTTTGAACCTGCGCTGGAAGGCAGACATCTTGGAAGTTGCAATGTCAGTTTCGCTGATGGGCACGCCAAAGCCATACCAACAATGTTTTCGGGATGCGTGGCGCAAAATGTCAATGGCAAAGTCTTGCCGGAATATTGCGCCGGGACTCAATTGCCTTACGGGCGCCGTTGCGGACAAACTTCAAGCGCCCCGTGCACCCACAATTTAACGGGGGTAGTGGGGCGCGATGAATTGGGATTGTGCGTCACGAACTTACGCTGAAAATTTTCTCCTGCTCGCGAATTTGCGGCTGCAGAAGTTCTCGAAGTTCTTCGGCGATTTCCTCCAAAGCATCCACAACGACAGGCGAAAACTGCTTGCCGCGTTCATCGCGAATGCGATTTAGGGCTTCTTCGAAGGAAAGGGGCGGTTTGTAAGGGCGAGGTGACAAAAGGGTGTCTAAGGTTTCCGCAACGGAGATGATTTGGGCTTCCAAAGGAATTTCGTCTGCCCGCCGTTGGTCAGGATAGCCATTACCGTCATAACGCTCGTGATGCCAGCGAACCCAAAGGGCAATGTTTTTGGGCAAGCCTAACCGGCGCAGGAACTGTTCGCTGTAAACGGGATGTTGCTGGATAAGGCGACGCTCTTCTTCCGTCAACTCACCAGGCTTTGAAAGGATGTGGGATGGCAGGAACAATTTGCCCAAATCGTGCAAAGTCGCCGCCAACTCCAAGAGAACCAGTTTGCTGGGTGATAATCCCAAAGCCTTGCCCAACTTTTGGACAATAAGCCTCAACCGCTGAGGGTGATGTTGCTCCGTCGGTTCAACTTGCCCGTGCAACAATCCCGTCAGTGACTCCAGCAAAACCGTCAAGTTGGTCAGGACCTCTATCGGGTAAAGCCATGCCAACAAAAGTGGTGCTAACCATTCGGCAAAACGCTCAAGGTAGTGCAAGTCTGACTGACTGTAGGGGACAGAAGAGAGCCGATACCGACAGAGCCCAATGGCACCTAAAGTTTCCCCTTGCCAACGAATCGGGGCAATAAGGCAAGGGCTTGAGGTTATCTCGTCCATCGTGGCTCTTAGCGTTATTAACCACTCGCTTGACAGCGTGTATTGGACTGGCGGGATAGGGGGGATTTTCTCGCCGAGGACAATTTGGGGGCGAACGTATTGCTCGTCAGGGTCTACCAACCACAAAATCCCGACATTGGAAACGGTCGTTGCCATCAGCATTTGAAGGAAGAGTTTCAAAAGGGCGCTCTTGTCCGACGGAGAAGGAGGATGCCATCCATGCTGCTGAAAGTCTCTCGTCTCCGACAACATCGCTCGCCTTACGGCTTCAACCAAGTCTGTGACCGTCACAGGTTTTTCCAACCAACCGTCAACCCCTAAGCGGAGCGCCTCAATCAGGAGTTGGCGATTGCCGTATCCAGTGATGATGATGCCCTTGATGTTGGGGTGTAAGCCTTTAGGACCCGATAAGTTGTCAGACCATCCAACTTGCCTGGCAACCTCAAGTCGATGACTGCAATGTCAAAAGGTTGTCCCAATGCAGCCTCAATTGCCGCCTCTCCCGTCCCGACTTGAACCACGGCGAAGCCATTTTGCTCCAAAGCGTGCCCGTAAAGTCGATTGACCATCCCCTCATCTTCCACAACTAAAACTCGGGGCGTCCGGTCTTTCGTCAACCTAAACACCTCCCTCAAAGGGATTTTTAACGGACCGCCCCGAACAGCCCGTTTCGCCCCTTTGGCATAAATAAGTTTAAGCAAATTTCAACCGGCGTCAAGTGTCATCAGCACATTGTCTTGCTCGCAAGGTGAAAGTCAGCAAGGGTTAGTCTTTCAAGGCATGTAAATCAAGAAGCCCCTGCCCATTTTGGTGAGGGCAGGGGCGAATTTGCTTTCACGCTCAGACTTTTTCGGAGAAGCCCTTACTGGGGCTGCTGGGGTTGGGTTGGCGTGGGTGCTCCTTTCGCGTAAGGCGGTTTAGGTATGAACTCCTTTGGAGCGGCACCCTCAGGAGTTGGCTGGCGCGTTAACAACCACCAAACAATTCCACCAGCGATAACGATGACTACCAAGATGACGACAACCGCCACACCCAGTGGAACTTCGCGCCTCATAATCTCCCCCTCCTTTCACTGATGGCTTCACTGAGAGCCGTCAGAACTCACGAGAATCCACACCGAAACGAGTGTCGTTGAAATACCTCAGGTCTCCGCGACCGCTTGTCACTGTCCAAGTCCGACCCTACTGATACCACTTGACATGCCCGTCCACGAAACCGATTGTGTTGCCCTTCAGGTGTCGGCTGAACTCTCCGGGATCAGGTGGCGGGTTGGTGGCGTTTTGA
>JGI20132J14458_1000127_pt1 | contig 13989 bp, 10 predicted proteins | sample OctOCTMetagenome_FD_14458 | JGI IMG/M metagenome (IMG submission 14458)
TGCGCGCCCAACCCTTGCCAAAGCATCCCGCCCGTTTTTCCTTGATGCGCTTGAAAGTAACGCAGGTAATTGTCCAGCATGACGGCGTGGCGACGGATGACCATGCGCATCGTCGGGGTGAGGGGTTCGTCCATCAGCAAGAGGGTTTCAGGGAGCGCCCGCTCCAAAAGCAGCGACGGTCGCAACTGCTCCCGCACCTTCAGGGCGAAAGACGGCTCTAAAGCGATGGCGAAATCGTAAAGCACTGCCAATGCGCCACCGAATTGAAAGTCGCCTTGAAAACTGCTCCAAGCGCTCGCGCTGGCTCGCCCCTTCAGCAACGGCAACACCTTTTGCAGCAACGGTCGCTGTCCATCGTCTCGCGGGACTGCCCATTCGGCGAACAGGCAAGCAATCGCCCGCCATTTCGCCAACTCCACGCCCAAGTTTTGTCCCGTGCCCGTCCAATTGCTCGGCAAAAAGTCAGGGTCGTCCACATGCCTTTCCAGCCACTGACGCCAACGCTGGAATAACCGCCGATGTGCTGTCGCTCTTTCCCGAATGGTAGGCAACATCTCGGCGCGACAGAGCAAACGCGGGTGCGTTAACTTGGGCAACTTGAAAAACAGTCGCTCCAACAGCAATCCACCTCATCGCCGTCAGCCAGATGCGTAAGGTGAACAAGCCCGTGTGGTTCAGGGATGGCGCAATCATCGTTTCCGTCCACTCGTTCGCCTTCACGGCGACGGTAAATTCGCCCGATGCCATCTCCCTTCTGACAGGGTGAAGCACTTGCCATTTGCCTTTGAGTGTTTGCGTGCCCGTCCCTTTGATGCGCAAGGTGAAGCGAACGGGTTCATCGGCAGCAAAAACGCTCACAGGCAATTCGGAAGTTTCGTCGGTTGAACCGATGATTTGCGCTTCTATCGCACCTTCCAATGTCGCCCAAACGAGCAAACCATCCAGACAGGCATAAGGGCTGTGGGCGGTGACGCGCAAAACATGTTCGCCTGCACCGATGCGGAAAGCGGGCGCATTGTGGCGACGGAAGATGTCCGCCAGTTCATCAAAGGGTTCTGTCTGCCAGAGATGGCGGGGTGGGTTGACAAGGAAGCGGCGTTCCCTCGGCGTCAGCCAAATGCCCCGCATCCAATCGTATTCGGCACCGCCGTCCACAGAGAGGGTGATCGTGCCAGGCAAATCGCCTTCGCGCAACCGAGCGGGTTCGCCCTTTCGCTTTGGGTCAGTCACTTCGCTGACATCCAGCCACCGTTCGCCATCCAAGCGGATGGTGTGCATGTTATCGGCAAAAACTTCCCGCCAGCGTCCCTGCCCATCCTGCCATCGGAAACGCTGACGGCGACGGGGCAAGATGGCATCTTCCAACGCCATCGCAGGTGACTCAACGGGTTGCCAATCACCGATGCGGAAAGCGATGGGACGGTAGTGAGCGACAAACCAGATAGGCGCATCATCCAGTTCGGCAGGAGGGCGAAATTCCGAAGCGAGATAGGGCGGTTGAAATTTGGCGACATCGGCATAAATCGGTTCAGCGGGCAACTTCTGCCGTCGCACGACCTCATCGGTGCGGATGTCCACGACGAGCACTTCCCGCCCCTTGCGACAAGTGACGAACAACTCCAGCCCGAAAAGGCTGAGGGCTATTGGTTCTTCGCTGACGGCGATGCTTTTGATGGGGCGAAGGGTTTGCGGGTCAAGGACGACAACCCGATGGTTTTGGGCGTCGGCGATGTAAACCTTCGGCGGGAAGCGACGATGCTCAGGCGAATAGACCCGACCAAGGTCAGGCGACGGGAAGAAACTCAAACAGGCATCCACATACTTGCCCAACGGGACGCCAAAAGGTTCGCCCTTGCCCAGCGGTTGACCAGTGGGCATGTAACCGAACCCTCGGTAGCCGACCCAAAAGCCATCGCTGAACGCCGTCATATCCGAAAGGAAACCGCCGATGTCCAACACGATCGGCTCAGCGTCGGGCGAAAGCGGATGGCAAACGACTTTGCCTAAGGACGGGAGCGTGAAAAAGAACTTGCCACCCGCCACGCAATATCGGTCAGGCAAGGCATTTTCATCGTCAACCCGAAGCCCCAACGCAGCGATGTCCAGCAATGTTTCTCTGGGCGGATTGAGCATCCAGCGGATTTGGAGTTGGGTCGGTTGTTCGCCTGCCTGCACGATAGCCGTTTGCGATTCCACATGGAAGCGCCCATCCCACAAACTGCCGAAGTTGGGGGCACGAGCGAACAACCGCACGACACCGCCCTTGCGCAACGCCCGAAGCGTCTGCCAGACCAACGGTGGCTCGTAAATGTTTTCGGGGAAAACATGCAGCGGATAAAATGCCAATCGGTCGGGCACATCTTCCGTCAATGTTTTGCGTCGTAAGCCGTCGGCGCCAGCCAAACGACGACTTTGCCCTCTCGCACTTCCACATGGTGCGCGCCAATGGGGAGCGGAAGGCGACGCACAAGGTGCAGGGACGGCGTTTCCAAAATGACCAACTCTTTCGCCATCAGGCAGGCGACGAAAAGATGTTGCCCATCCTCCGCCAACGAGTAAGGCATAGGTGGGACGCCCACTTCACGGAGTTTCGCCCCCGTCTCAGCATCCAGCGCCACGATGCGGTTGCCCAACCCATCGGCGACATAGACGCAATGATGCCGACGGTCAACGAGCAAATCGGTCGGGTAGCCACCGATTTCTATGACTTGAACAAGTCGCTCTGTTGTCAAGTCCAAAACGCCGATGCGCCCCGCTTCAGGCGCCGTGAAAAACAACCGCTTGCCATCGCCATCCAACGCATCGGGACCGAAACGGGCAGGGACGGGGAAAGGCAACCGAGTGACGCCTTTCGGGTCGGGATATGCCATCTCAAAAATTTGCGGGAGGCGGAAGTAGGGCAAATAAGACGGGAAGCGCGTCGCCGTCTTTTGCTCACCATGCCACCACCAGAGCGGAAAGACTTGCAGCGTTATGGGGCGGTCGGTGCGAAAGGGAAATTCCAAGACAGGTCTGGCGTGCCCTTCAACGGGTTCCACGAATGCCCCGCCACTCGCCCACTCATGCTGAACGACCATCCAGCCATCGCTTTTCGCCTGCTCCGCCTCCCAGACAGCGATTTTGCCCCCTTTGGGCACGACAAAAAGTTGTGGTTCGCCCATCGCCATCGCCTCCATCAGCGCCATCAACAGGGCGAAACAAAACAGCCTTGAACATCCCAATCCTTTCATCCGCTTCACCTCCCCACTCCTTGCGTCAGCAATTGTCGCCAATGCGAGGTGTCGTTGAAGCGCAAAAGTTGGGGGATGGCGTAACCGTCATGCTCTTGCCAGTGCAGTTCGGTGACGCTGGCGACATCGCAATAAAGGTGGCTGTAAACGGATGGCAACGCCCAATTGAACAGGTGGCTGAGCAAAGTCAGGATCGTTCCCGCGTGGGTGACGAAAGCGATGGTCAAGTCATTGGGTTGCATCACGCGGTAAAGTAATCCGTCCCGAAGGTAGCCGAAGGCAGCAAGGGTTTCGTCAAAGTGGCGGGCAAGTTTTTGCGCCTGCGGGGAAACGAGCGAACCGTAGGGCACGCATTCGTGCCAGTTTTGCGGTTGGGGAAGGCGTCCCGACTTCAGCAATGCAATGGCGACATCAATCCCGTTCCATGCCCATTTGCTCCCTTCCCAGTTGCTGTTGAGTTCCCGCAGCCAATCAAGGGTCTTCACGGGGATTTTTGAGCGTTGGGCGATGTAGTGTGCCGTCACCTGTGCTCGCCCCATCGGACTGGCAAACAGCCAATCCAAACGCACCGAAGCGAGGGCATCCGCCAACGCTTGTGCTTGCCGATGCCCCTGTTCGGTGATGGTGTCATTGGCGTAATCGGGTTCGGCGTGGCGGAGAAGAAAAACTCGCATCCTCTTTCCCCCTACCGTTGCTCGTAAGCCCCCAAGTCAGGCGCTTTGCCTTTCGGTCGTTCGTTGCCTGTTATGTCTGTCTTGACCTCCGTAGGGATACCCTTATCAATGGCAGGGCTATCTGGGCGGAGACGAAAATCCCCTTCAGAGGGGTTGACAAAAAGCGGGTCAGCAACAATGCCGTGTGCTTCCTGTGCCCAACCGCTGTGCTGCCCCGTCTTGGTAGCGAATTCCTTCAAGTCACGGTATTGCCCCTTGTCGGGCGTCCCTGGATTGTATGCTCCGCCCCACTCAATCAAAGGTTTCTCACCGACGGAGAAGTAAAGGTTGTGGTCAAAACGGTTGAGCCGCTCTCGCGCCCATTTTTCAGGGTCGGGAACAAAGGATGGGAGCGGGAAAGTCCAACCTGTCACCCGATGGATTACCGAATCCCAAACTCGCACCTGAAACTCTCGGTTGAAGGCGAAAATGTTGTTGACGACCTCGTTACCCGCACTCAAAACGACTCTGACCGCCCCTTCCAATGTCAGACCGTTATCGTTTTCCGCGCAGGTGTTGTGATAGACACGGCAAAAGCCTGATTGCTGTAACAGGATGCCTGAGCCAAAGTGACTTCCCGCACCCTTCGCACGGGTGTTCCGATAGCAAATGTTGTTGGCGATAAGCACCCCGAAGGTCACTTCAATCTGGATACCTGCGTTAGCGTCCGTGTTGTCGTGGATGACGCAACCGATGATTTCGTGCCCATAACCCGCATAGTCAAACCAGATGCCTGAACCCCGATTGAAGGCTGATTTATGGCGCAGGAAACGGACTCGTCGGGCAGCCGCTGCCACTTTCACACCCCCTGCCTCCCAACTTGTGCTGTAGCCCTTCCGATTGTTGTAACTCGTCTCGCAATCTTCAAAGGTCAAATCCAACCCATCCCCTACGCCAATCCCCAATTGCCCATTTCGGTTGAACTGACAACGGCGCACGATCATACTCGCGCAGTTGTCCAGTTTTAGCCCCGTCCCGTTTGCCCATTCCACCGAACAATTTTCCGACAGCCAGCCATAAGCGTTCGTTAGGTGAATAGCACCCTGCTGGGCACGGTTAGCGCAATGCTCAAAGCGAAAGCCTTTCAGGTGCACGAAAGGGGTTAGATAGTCACCCGTCCACAATACGGAACGGATGCTGACTTCCATCACCTTTTCGTTAGGGTTGGCATTTTCAGGCAGCCAAACATAAAGCGCCCTGCCATCCATATCCACCCAGAAAGTCCCTGCCTGCATCTGCTCACGGCGCTCCACTTGCTGAAGAGGCTTCCCATCACAGAAAACTTGCTCCCTACGGAATACAAAATCCCGCCCCGTTTCCCTCCCCAACTTGCCTGCCAATTCCCAACTTGTTTTCCGCCAAACAGCATCGCCCACCTTCTCCCAATCCTTCACGACCTCTGAACCCTTGACGATGACGCTGCCAATAGGTTCGGCAAGGAAGACGATGGGCTTTTGAGGTGTGCCGCCTCGCATCATCCGCACAGCCTCCCGATACACACCTGCTTTGACGATAACCATATCGCCTGGTTGAACGATGGCGGCAGCCTTGCTGATGCTTTTGAAGGGACGGTCTGGCGTGCCTNGGTTGTTATCAGATGCCTGCGGGTGGTTGATGTCCACGATGTAAGTGGCTGCCATCGCCATCGGACAACCGAACAGCAAAACTGCCGACAGGCAAATTGCTCCTTTCATGCCCACAGCACCTACTGCTTGTTGCAGTCCCTTTTCGCCCCATCGCTTGCAAAGGCTTGAGGTTCCCTATCAGTCAAGGGTTTGTGTCACCGCCTTGCGGGGCGAGACGAGGAGGGCATTGTTGAGGATGTCGCCTTGTGCCTTCTCCCGCTTGATCCACTTAGCGTGCCCATCCGCAAAGATGAGGTTCTGCCCCTCTTGATGGTGGAAGCCCCATCGGGCGAAAGAGGCTCGGACTGTCGGTGGGTTGTCAGAAACTTTCCAGCCAAAGCCATACCAGCGCCCATCGCATGGACCGCCGTAGCAAGCAGGGGTTGGGTCTTTCATTGGTTCCGCCCCGACGACCGTCACCGCCACTTCATCAATTTGGCTCAAAAGGACAGGCGGCGTCGGGAGTGCTCCACCCCCTGCCCAAAGGTGCAATAGCAGGTAATTGCCCATGTGCCACATGCGGGTGGACGGGCAATCAAAGACTTGCTGATTTTTCACATAAGGTTGCAGGGTGCCGTAGTTGTGGATGAGGCAATAGCCTTGCCAACCAGGGGGCGTCCAAAGTTTGTCACCTAACCAATGGATGCAATGCGACGGGTTATAAAGGGGCATCCGCTCGTCGTAATCTTGGGTGTATTGGGCGACGGCTAAGGCGATTTGACGGCTATTGCTCAGGCAAGCCGTTGCCCTCGCCTTTTCTCGGACTTGGCTATACACGGGGAACAGAATCGCTGCCAAGATGGCGATGATGGCGATGACCACCAGCAACTCAATCAGCGTGAAGCCATCCCACCGTCGCCGTGCCATCCCATCGCAGGCGGCGCCCCTTCGCGCTGCAACTTTTCCCGCCATCATCCCGACAGGCTTCATCGCTCCGTCCCCCCTTTTCGCCCTGCCCGTGTTGGCAGGGTAGGATTGTGCCGACGAAAATTTCCGTCATGGTGGGGAGAAGGTCAAGGGCTATCGGCAAAGGCGATGCCAACTTTGCAGGGATGTGCAAATTCGGCATCGTCGCCTTGAAGGGCAAACTTGCAGGCGTCAAAATGGCGAGGCGGTGAAGTTGGTGATGGCACGCTCTCGTCAAGCCTATCAACCGTTGGCGTTGAGTTGGCGGGACTTGTATCGGCTCGTTTACCTCAGGCACGCTGCTGGGTTGGTTGCGCCCAAAGAGTTGCTGGGCTATTTGCGGAAACGATTGCCTTTTCGGGATTGGTCGCTTTGGCGGTTGCGGCGATGGGTCGCCCGTGCGTTGCAAGACCCGCGCTGTGATGCGCTCCTTTCCGTCACTGTCCTTCCGCCCCGTTGTGGGGATTTGGAACGGCATCTTTGCCGTGCGTTGCCTGAAGTCTGTGAAGCCATCATCATCCCGTCCCTTGCCGACCTTGATCCGCTCGCTCAAGACATCTACTTGGGTTTGGCAGCCGCCATGACTTTTTGTCCCCGCTTTCAGGATGGGCAAGGCATCGGGTTTTCAGGTGGTCGGTCGGTGGCAGCGATGGCAATGGCGTTCGCTTCTTTCCTGCCGTCTGACATCGCCTTGCGCTTTTATGCACTTCATCGCCCTAACGAGGAAGTTTTCGGCTTCACGGCGGAAGGCATCGTCAGCGAGTTGATCGCTCGCCGCCTTTGGATGTGGGGTCAAAAAGCGTTCCGTCCGCATCCGACCAATTGGGTCGGCAACCTTGACCCATCAACCGTCAAGCCTGAGGCGTTGGATTGGTGCTTCCTCGCTGTCCAACCCTTGACGGAAGAGGGGCGAAAATTTTCATCGCCTGTTCCGACCCAGAAACCCGTCGCCGAGATGCTGGGGCATCTTTTTTGCCCCGACGGTCTTCCACCTTCTTCGTTGCCGCTTTACCGAGGGCAAACGATTTCGCTGGGCGTGTTGCGGAAGATGGTGCGGGATGGAAGGACGGTCGTTTTGTTCGCAAAGGGCGAGCAAGGCGCATCAGCGTTGTCGGCGCTTTTTCGGGCGCGCTTTGCAGGCGGTCCGCTTTTCAACGCCGTCGTGACCGATGAAGTTTGTGCCCGCAATTTGTTGCGACAGTTGGGCGAGGCTGAACCTGAGCGGGGTGAGAAGGGATGGCAGCGGAAGCGCCAACAGTTTTTTGCGGCGCACCTTCGCTTTGCGGCGACGGAGCGATGCCGAACGCATCAAGAAATTGCCCAACGCTTGCGCCTTAACCCGCACACTGTCGGTCGGTTGCTTTACGAAGCCCAATGGTCGGCGTCTGATGATAAGCCTCTTTTGCGCCTTCAAGTCACCCCACCCTTCCCACAACCGACGGAGTGGTTGGATTGGGAGATGGCATTTCTGCGAGAGTTAGACCTTGCCGAGGTGCGGGTCGTTCAACCCGTTAGAGACGAATGGGCTTACCGAAGCGTTGGGGAAGCGGCAGCGCAGTTGCTTTTGGAATGGCTGGCGACGGCACGCCATTTTTCGGTCGGTTTGGGAGCGGGTCGGGCAGTTCGTTCCTTCGTGGAAGCCCTTCGCTTCCCCCACCTGCTCAAGACACTGCCGAAGTTACAATCGCTCACCTTCTGGGCGTTGCATTCGGGAATTTTTCAGCCCATCACTTTGTCTATCGGGAGTGAACACTTGTTGCATTCCATTGCGATGCGTTGTTTTGGAGCAGAAGATGCGGAGCGGGTGCAATGTCGCCGATGGCGTCCTGACTTGTCGCCTCATTTTGATGCCATCTTCGTCAGTGTCGGGGCGTTAGACGACATGGAGCGGGCATATCTTCAGACGGTGATGGGCGTTCCCGCTGAGCGGATGCGAAGGGCGGTCGGGACGATTCTCAATCAGCCCTTTGACGCCGAAGGGCAAGCGATCCCGATTGACCTTCCTCAAACCGTGACGCTCTTTCCGCTGGAGCGGTTGCAAAAGTTGGCGGGCAGGGGCGTTCCTGTCGTTGCCATCGCTTGCGGGGCTGCTAAAGCGCCTGCCGTCTTGGCGGCGTGGCGGGGCAAATTTTTCAACTGCCTTGTGACTGACCTTGCCTGCGCTGAGCGGATAGCGAGCGAGNAAGGGAGGGCGAAGGGTGAAACGACAGCGAAGAGATGAGGGCGCAAAAGTCTTGTGCCTTTGCTCATCTCAGCCAGCGGTCAGGATGGGGAGCGGCGAAGGGGAAGCGAATTGACGGATTTCGGCGACGGCATGGCGGGCAAATTCGGCGCGCTTGCCACTCAACCGCATCCCTTGCTCGGCGACGATGCCCAACCCGCAAAAAACGGAAGCGAGGGCGAAAGCAACGATCAAAAGGAGTAGCCAAGTTTGCCGAAACCACAACGCTATCAGCGAACCCAACAGGGTGACCAATGCTGTCGTGACGCCCATCGCCATCAGACCCGCAAAGGGAGTTCGGCTGTAACGGGCAAGGAAAATGAGCAGGGGCAAATCGTTCAGGACGGCAAAGAAGCGCTTCAAGCCATACTTGGACTTGCCGACGGTTCGGGGGCGATGGCGGACGACGACTTCCGCGATGCGGGCGCCTTTGGCGGCGCAGTAAATGGGCATGTAGCGGTGATGCAATCCTTCCTGAGCGAGGGTTTGCAACACCCACGCCCGATATGCCCGCAACGAACAACCCAAATCGTGCACCCGAACGCCCGTCGCCCACGCAATCAAATGCGTTGGCGATTTTGGATGGGAGGGTTTTTGTCAAGGGGTCTTGGCGCTCCTTTCGCCAACCTGAGACGACATCAAAGCCTTCGGAAAGTTTCACCAGCAACTTGGGAATGTCAGCGGGGTCGTTTTGGCGGTCGGCGTCCATCAAAACGAGGACATCCCCTGTCGCCTGCAAGATGCCGACGGTCGTCGCCACCGTTTGCCCGTAGTTGCCCTTCAACCGAACGAGCACCAATTCGTCCAACGGCGGCAAGACTTCAGGGGCAATTTGCTCCACTTCCAACGATGTGCCGTCGGTGCTGCCGTCGTCCACGACGATGACTTCCATCGGATAAGGCAACTGTTCGGCGACGGTGGCGATTTCCCGCAAGAGGGCGGCAAGGTTACCCCGTTCGTTGTAAGCGGGAAGGATGACCGAAAGGCGTTGCATGTCCAGCCACCTCAGGGAAGGGCAATGCGTTGAAGGACTTGAAAGGGGTTGACTTTGCCTGATGGGGTTGCCAAGACAAAGCCTTGCCCCCGTTCCTGCCACATCAAAAGGTGGACATCGCCGATGACGGTGCAAGTGACCGTCCGACCGTTGAAGGTGAAGCGTTCGCCTTCAGGGGCTTGCAAGGGCAATCGGTCGGCAGAAAATTGGAAGAGCAACACGGGTTGTCCGTTGACGGTCAGGCGATAGAGGGCGATGGGCGTCTTCAGGCATTCACAGATGCCCATCCGTTCCAACCGTCCCCAATGGGGCAAAGCGAGGAATTGCGGGACAGTCGTGTTGGTCCGTTGGTGCAAGCATTCCGTTCCCGCAAAGCAATGGGGGTTCGCTTGCCATTCGGGTGGGGCTTGCAGGTGGCGCTCAAAGAGACCGACGGCGACGGGGGGCGTCATGACAGGCAACTGCCACCAACGGCGGGCAAAGGATGCCGTCAGTCCCGCCGACAACAGCGCCGTCACGATGACCGCCACCACCAAGCCACGCCGTAGTTGTCGGTTAGTTTTCACCGATTGAAGCCAAAGGCGAACGACATCGGTGCGGTGAAGGCGCTGGCGGAGGGCAGCGAGTTGGCGGTAGTAAGCCCGACAGGCAGCACAATGGCGCAAATGCGCCCAGAGCGCTTGTTGCTCCGTCGGCGCTAACTCGCCATCCACCATCGCACTGATGGCTTCCCGCCATGTTGGGCAAGCGACATCGCCCTCAAAGCGTTCCATCGTGACCATCCCTTGATGCGTTTGGTGATGGCTGTCAAACCCAACGCCGTTTGCGGGCGTAATCCCAAAGCAACCGTCGCAAGATTTCCCGCCCCCGAGAGAGGCGAGAACGAACCGTCCCGATGGGCACGCCCAATTGCTGCGCCGCTTCGGCGTAAGAGAGCCCTTGCAAGTCGCACAAGATAACCGCCTCTCGGAAAGCGTCGGGCAGTTTTTCTAAGGCGCGCTCCACTTCCTCATCCAGAACCCGCGCTAACAGGGCATCTTCAGGGGAGATGGCGCTTTCGTCTACCAGCAACCCCGCTTCCTCTTCCGCCATCTCCAACTCTTCCAGCAACCCTTCCAACGAGATGGTCGGGACGCTCCGTTGTTGGTGGCGGTAGTGGCTGATGAAGAGGTTGAGCAAGATGCGCATCAGCCACGCCCGCAAGTTCGTGCCGCGCCGAAAGCGCCCAAACCCTTGAAAGGCGTGAAGTAAAGTTTCCTGCACCAAGTCTTCAGCGCTTTCAGGGGATTGGGTCAGGCGCAAAGCGACGCGGCGCAGTTCGTCTCGCAGGGGCAAGACCGCCGCCTCAAACTCGGCGGCACTGTCGGGGGAAGACAGCCAAGATGCCAGATGAGTGCGTGCCATCACAACTCACCCGCCTTTGACAGCATCGGGATGAACGCCGTCAGCGATGAAACCGCCATAAGCCTGCCACGAACTTTGAACCGACGCAACGCCCTCACCCTTCGGTCATTGAACCGTCGGACATCGGTCATTCCCAACGGGGGAAGGTTCAAAAGTCGTCGGGGCGGGGGCATTGAAGATGGCGGCGATGATTTCCTCAATGGGTGGCTCTTCAATCGTTAAATCCCGCACGGGAAGGCTCGCCAGCAACTCTGCTGCCACCGCAGAAGTCGCCTCTCGCTCCACCCGCAAGGTCACCCGCTGCCCTTGACAGTCCATCACCTCACCCCATCGGGCAAGGGAACGGGGGTCAGCGCCATCGTCCACGATGACTTGCAACACCTTCGTTCGCCCATAACGCCGCAGCAACTCGTCCAAATCGCCGTCGTAAAGGAGATGACCGTGATTGATGACCATCACCCGTCGGCAAAGCGCCAACACATCGTCCATGTAATGGCTCGTCAGCAAGATGGTCGCTTGGGTGCGACGGTTGTATTCGCGGATGAACTGGCGGATTTGCGCCTGCGCCAAGACATCTAACCCCAAAGTCGGCTCATCCAAAAACAACACCTGCGGGCGATGCAACAGCGCCAGTGCCAATTCACACCGCATCCGTTCGCCCAAAGAAAGTTGCCGAACGGGTTTGGAGAGCAAGGGCGCCAAATCCAACAAGGCGACGAGTTCGTCTAAGGCGTCCCGAAAGGCGGCGTCGCTGAGGTCGTAGAGGGCTTTGTGCAAGAGGAAGGTTTCCATCGGCGGCAAATCCCAGACGAGTTGAGAGCGTTGCCCCATGACCAAAGTGATGCGGCGAAGGAAATCAGGATGGCGGCGGAAAGGCTCAAACCCTAAGACCCGCACTTGACCGCTGGTGGGATGGAGCAAACCTGCCAAGACTTTCAGCGTCGTCGTTTTCCCCGCCCCGTTCGGTCCCAAAAAGCCGACGATTTCGCCTTGACGGATGGAGAAGGAGATGCCGTCAACGGCTTTGACGAGGCGATATCGGCGGCGCAGCAAACTCTTGATGGCATTCCAAAGCCCAGGGGCGCGTTCGTGCACCCGATAATGCTTGCGTAGGTCAACGACGCAGATGCATTCTTCCATCCCGCTGACCCCTTGAAGGGCGTCACAACCGATAAGTGCCTTCCTCTTCCTCTTGGCTCTCAAAGACCCGCTTGACGAGGGAGATCAACTCCAGCGGGCTGAAGGGCTTGGTCAGGTAAAGGTCGGCGCCATACTGGTAGCCCTGCAACACATCTCTGTCTTGGGCGCGGGCGGTCAGCATGATGACGGGAATGTGGTTCGTCTCAGGGTCGCTCTTGAGCCGCTGGAGCGCCTCAAAGCCGTCCATGCGGGGCATCATCACATCCAAGATGATCAGGTCAGGCTTTTCCGCCTTCGTCTTCTCCAAGCACTCCACGCCGTCATAAGCCGTCAGGACTTCGTAACCCTGCCGTTCCAAGTTGACTTGCACCAGCCGAACGATGTGCCGCTCGTCATCCACGACCAACACCCGCTTCTTCTGTCCGACCGCTGGCTGTTGCATCGGCAATTCACCTCTCTTCATCATCTCGGCAATCCGTGAAAGGCATCGGGCAAAGGGCGCTAAAACTTATAGCACCACAAGGGCGCAACTGTCAAGGAAGCCATCACCCCTTCAACTTCCGCCCAAAACTTAGCATCGCTCCTCTCGCCCCGTCAAGCCGATGACCGTCCCGCTATAATCCTTGCTGCCTTTATCCCCCGAAGAAGGAGGCAAAGGGATGGCAGTTTTGGTCGTCATCGGGGCACAATGGGGCGATGAGGGGAAGGGCGCTGTTGTCCATCGCCTCGCCAGTGAAGCCCACATCGTCGTCCGTTTCCAAGGCGGCGCCAACGCCGGGCACACCGTCATCCACGACGGCGAACCGTTGGCTTTGCACCTTTTGCCCGTCGGCATCGTCCATCCTCATCCTGTTTGCGTCATTGGCAACGGCGTCGTCGTTGATCCCCACGCTTTGTTAGACGAAATCGCCGCCGTCCGTCAACGGGGCATCGCCGTCACGCCCGAACGGTTGAAACTCAGCGACCGAGCCCACTTGACTTTGCCTTACCATCGGATGCTGGACGCCGCCCGCGAACGGGCAGGCTCTCAACTGCGCTTGGGCACGACACGGCGGGGCGTCGGTCCGACTTATGTGGACAAGGTAGACCGAGTCGGCTTGCGCGTCGGCGACTTGCGCCATCCCGAACGGTTGCGCGAAAAGTTGCTCATCAACTTTGAGCACAAGCGCGCCTTCTTCAACGCTTTGCCACCTGACGAGCGCCCCGATGTGAACGCTTTGTGGGAAGAGTTGCAACGGATCGCCGAAACTTTGCAACCCTTCATCGCCGACACGGTGACTTGGCTGAACGAACAAGCCGATGCGGGCAAGCGCTTGTTGCTGGAAGGGGCGCAAGGGACGGGTTTGGATGTGGACTTCGGCACTTATCCCTTCGTCACTTCCTCCAACACGACGGCGGGTGGCGCTTGCACGGGCACGGGCATCCCGCCGACCAAAATCACCGCCGTCTTGGGCATCACCAAAGCCTACACGACCCGCGTGGGCGACGGTCCCTTTCCGACGGAGTTACCCGATGAAGCGCAAACAGCCCTGCGCGAGAAGGGGCGCGAATATGGNGCGACGACGGGGCGACCCCGCCGATGCGGTTGGTTTGACGCCGTTTTGGTTCGCTACGCCGCTCAAGTCAACGGCTTTACAGCGATGGCGGTGACCAAACTGGATATCCTTTCGGGTTTCCCCGAATTGAAACTCTGCGTCGCCTACCGATGGCGGGGCGAAACCCTGACGACTTTCCCTGCCGACGCTTGCGTGCTCAG
>JGI20132J14458_1000137_pt1 | contig 13640 bp, 8 predicted proteins | sample OctOCTMetagenome_FD_14458 | JGI IMG/M metagenome (IMG submission 14458)
CATCGCCCCTGCCGCATTGCCGAACCTCCTTTCGGGCTCGCGATGACTTTTCCCGCACGGCAATTGTGTCACGCTCACCCGTCGCTTTCCGCCAACATCGCCTCCGCCACCCGCCGTTCTACCACGAGGCAATTGACCAGCCCATTTTGGCAAGCGACGACAGTTGGGCGGGCGCGTTGTGGGATGGCGACCAAGCCGACGACGGGCACACCACTCGCCACCAATCGCCGCACCGCTTTTAGCGACAAGACACCGATTTGCTCGTTGATGCGTTCACCGACAGGTTGCCCTTTGGCATCAAAGGGTTGGCTCAACAGCGTCCCGACCACGCCCTTCAAACCGTCGGGGTTGACACCCGCTTCCTGCAACATCTGTCGGTCTCGCTCATCAAAGTGACCGATGGCGGTGAAGAGGGCATCCAAACGCATCGCCGTCGCTTCGCCTTCAAAGGGGCGACATCGCACCCGTTGAGGGATGCCGAATTGGTGACAGCGCATCGCCACCGCCTCCAAGATGTCGTTGATGCCAGAGCCCCAATGGGATTTCCGAGCGGGACGCCGATACAGCGCCCAAAGTTCCAATTGCCGCAAACGGGGCAAACGGGCGAGGGCATGGGGCAAATTGAGGGCTTCCATGAACGCCCGCAAGGCTCGCCCGCCACCCAAACCGAGGGCAAAACGCTCCATTTGCTGCAGCCAATCCAATAGCAATTGCGCCGCCGCCATCCCGACGGCAGGGTAAGCCCACTCCGCCCGCCCCGCTTCCACGACCCGTGCTTCCCGCAAAGCAAACTTTTGAAGCAACGCCATCTCCAACTCCAACATCGGCATCGGTTCGGGCAAAGGCGCCACGACTTGCAACCGCACCAACGATGCTTTTGCGTCCCTGCCATAGATCGCTTCGTCCAGCAACTCACTCGCTCGTTCCCGACCGACGCTCAAGCGTTGGGCTAACTGTTGGCGGGAGAGGTGATGGGGCGAACTGGCAAAGTAAAAGTGAGCCGCCCAAAACCGCAAGCGCTCTCGCTGCCACCCGTTCGGTTCATCGCTGCGATCGGGCTCATCTCCCATTTGCCGCAGCAATGCCCTTGCGCCCTCTTCATCCGTCACCAGTGTGTTGAAAAGCGAACCNCCTGCCCGCTGGGCACGATAGAGGGCGCTAATGGCTTTCGCCCCTCGTTCGCCACCTGCCATCAGGACAACGGTTTTGCCCGCCTGCACCATCGCCCGAAGCAACCGCAAAGGCACCGCTTGCAACCGCAAGGGACGCAAGGGCACCGAAGGCGGCAAGCCATCGGCACAAAAGAGGTGACCGAGCAATTCCGCCACGACCTTCGCTCGTTTCGCCGCTGCGACATCAAAACCCACCGCTTTCGCCCAATCTGCGAGGACTTCACCTGCATCCAGCGTCCCGACTTGCAGGAAAGCGAAGTCCAATTCATCGGGCGTGATGGCGGTGGGGTCAAGGAAACCGCCCGCAAAGGGGTTTTGAGGGAAACGGTCTTTCGCCAACGGGTGCCAAAGGTGGCGGGCGATCAACTCGCCGACCAACCCTTCGGCGGTGAAACCGAAAACTTCAGGCGGGTAACGGGTGAGGGCATAAAGGCGCAAATCGTTCACTTCATCGGGGGACAACCGCAGCGCTGCGACGAAGGCGTAAAGGGCTTGCCCATCGGAAAGTCCGATCCCCTGCCCGCTGCGGAAACGAGGGGCAAAGGCGTTGGCAGCGGCGACGCCCAAATAGTGCGTTCGTGCCCGCTCATCGGGGATGGACGGGATGACGATGGCTTCCCGCAAACCTGCGAGGACATGGCAAAGTTGGGCGCTGAGGGTTTCATTGACGGGTGGGGTGATGGTGACGGAGAGCAAAGTGTGGGCACGAGAGTCGGTGAGGGCGCGCTCCATCAGGCGGCGCAACCGCCGCTCCGACCAATTCGCATAAGGCAGCCAAGTTTTCAAGCGGGCGAGGACTTCTCTGGGTCGTAGGGGGCGGGGAGCGAATTTCAAATGCAGGACGCGAAACAGTTCCCGCAAAGTCAAAGGCGCTGCCCGCACCGACGGCAAGGAAGAAGCGGGACGGCGAACGGTAACGCCGACAACCTTTCGGTCCGCCATGAGCGACCCTCCCGCCAGTCAACTTTGTTTCATCCGTCGCGCCTGTCAGGCGCTTCAACAATCCCGCTGTCCTATCTGCCTTTCCGCTGCCGTTTCATGCGCTTTGCTCTTGCCCTGCTGCCGTCCGTCATCGGCTGCGAAATTGGCTCTCTTTGGGGCATCTTGCCGCCAGCATTTTGCCGACGGGGAAAGGGTTGGGCAAGGGGAAACCCAATCCCACAAATTCCCGCAGGTTCGGAAAATTGTCGCCCCTTTGCCCTTCCCCCGTTGACGCTTCCGTTAGCCCGACGCATCCTTGCGGGCGAGCATAGCCGTGGCAAGGAGGGATAGACGATGCGCCGAGGTAACCGATGGGCATCTGTTCAGCGCCATTGGGTTGGTTTCACGCTCATTGAATTGCTGGTCGTGATCGCGATTATCGCGATCCTGGCAGCAATTCTGTTCCCAGTTTTCAGTCAGGCACGGGAGAAAGCGAGAGCCACTCAGTGCCTTTCAAACTCCACCAACTTGGGGCGGGCTATGCACATGTATGTCCAAGACTACGACGAGCAATTCCCTGCCACATGGTATGCCCCGATGGGGCATTGGCCGAATGTCATCCTGCCTTACATCGGGCAAGGAGGGCAGCGGAACCCGACGACAGGTTGGGTTGGCGGGACGGCAGGCATCGCCGAATGCCCCAGCGCCCGCTTCCAAAATCGGTCTGTCACCGGTTGGGGACAGGAAGGATGGGCAAGGGGCATGAACACTTACTTCAGTCGGCTTGCTTTAGCGCAAGTAGCAAAGCCTGCCGATGCGATGGTCATTTTGGAGGTCGGGCAAGTGCCGCTTTGGCAAAGTTCAGCCGCCCACGCTGAGGCGAGGATGGATTGTTGGGGCGGCTACAACGGGGTCGGGTTAGAAGTGACCACAGGTCCGCTGCCCCATGTGGATTTTGATGATCGGTGCCCCGACAATGTTGGTCCTGCAACCCATGCGGGATTTATTCCGAGCGAATGTGCCCACACCTGTTACTCCATGCCCCGTTATCGGCACTTGCGGGCAGGTAACATGGTTTTTGCCGATGGGCACGCCAAAGCCTTCNTCAGAGGGCGCATCCGTTGGTGCCGCAACATCTATCCTTTCGGCGACACACCACCTGGGCGTCCCCGCTGGCACGCCTTGCGAACCTTGAAGGCATAACTTGCCCCCACGATCACAAAATTTCGGCATCATCGTCCGAAGGCGGATTTGACGGCGTTGCGGACGGCGCCGTGACCCCTCATCTCTGCCCCCTCGGTTGCTACCCTTGCCAGCGAGGTAGCGGAAGGAGCAAGATGGTGCTAAACTTGTAGCGCCAGTTTTTGAGACCTTTCCACCAATCAAGGGCGAACTATTGAGAAGGTGACAGCCCGTGAAGGCAGCCCAACGAATTTTGGAGCGGCGCCGACCGATTTTGCCCAGCGAGGGGACGCTCCCTCAACGGGTGCGGCAATTTTTGTTGGAGTGTTGGGAAGAGGTCAAACGCGCCCAGCGCCCCACCCGTGAGGAAGTCATCCGAGACAGCATGGCAGTGTTGTTGGTCGTCGTCGCTGCCGCCCTTTATCTGGCAGCCTTAGATGTTTTGCTGGCGAAACTTTTGGCGTTCCTGCACTGAGGGGGCACGATGGAATGACGATGGTGCAGCCGATGATTCGCAAGCGCTGGTATGCTGTCCATGTCATGACGGGACAAGAGGAGAAAGTGAAGCAACTTTTAGAGCGACGGATCAAAGCGGCAGGGTTAGCGGAAAAGTTTGGGCGCATCGTTATCCCGAAGGAACGAGACCCCCAAGCCCGTCGGGGGAGTGGGGAGCGGCGGATTTTTCCTGGCTACATCCTGATAGAAATGGTGCTGGACGAAGAGACTTGGCACTTAGTCCGCCGAACGCCAGGGGTGACAGGGTTCATCGGGATGCAAGCGGGACGGGCGGAAAAAAGTGGTTTGCCCAATGTCCAACCTTTGCGGGATCAAGAGGTGGAAAGCATCCTGAGGATGATGGGCGAGGAACCTGTGCGTGCCCGTCCCATTTGGCACAAAGGAGAAACGGTGCGCATCAAGACGGGTCCTTTCGCCGACACCCTCGGGCGGGTGGAAGAGGTGAACACGCAGCGCCAGACGCTGGTCGTGATGGTCAATCTTCTGGGTCGGGAAACCCCTGTGGAAGTGGACTTCACGAATGTGGAACGGGCATGAAGGGGGGTCTTGCGTTGTCCCTTTGCCCTCGTTACAATTTTGCCTTCGGCTTTTTGGGCATTGACGGTAGGAGGGTTGATTTGTGGCGAAGAAAGTCGTGGCGACGGTTCGGCTGAACCTGCCAGCGGGGAAAGCCGCCGCAGGTCCGCCCGTTGGACCAGCCCTTGCCCCTTTCGGCATCAACCTGATGGAGTTCATCAAGGCTTACAACGAGGCGACGCGGGAAATGATAGGGACGGTCGTCCCCGTAGATGTCACCATCTACTCGGACCGTTCCTTCACTTTTGTCCTGCGTCGCCCTCCCGTTGCTGAGTTGCTCAAGAGGGCAGCGGGGGTAGAGAAGGGTTCGTCAGCGCCGAACCGAATCAAGGTCGGGAAAGTGACCCGACAGCAAATTCGGGAAATCGCTCAACTAAAAATGCCTGACTTGAACACCGACGATTTAGAGGCTGCCATCCGCATGGTGGAGGGGACTGCCCGTAGCATGGGGATAGAAATCGTCCCATAAACGCTTCGTTCGCACCGCTATGGCGCGACATTGACCTTCAGGACGGTTGGAGGGAACCCTGAATGGCGAAGCGAGGGAAACGCTACCGACAGTTGGCGGAAAGTTACGACCGACAAGCGCTGCATCCTGTCCAAGACGCCATAGAGTTGGTCAAGAAATTGGCGACGGCAAAGTTTGATGAGAGCGTGGATGTGGCGATCGTGCTGGGCATTGACCCAAGAAAGAGCGACCAACGGGTTCGGGGCGTCGTCCAGTTGCCCTACGGGACGGGGAAAAAACCCATCGTCGCCGTCATCGCCAAAGGCGAGAAAGCGAAGGAAGCGGAAGAGGCAGGGGCGGACTATGTGGGGGCGGAAGACTTGGTAGACCGCATTGAGAAGGGCTTCAAGGATTTTGACTACCTGATCGCTACGCCCGACATGATGCGTTTGGTCTCTCGGTTGGGTCGGAAGTTGGGTCCGCTCATGCCCAGCCCCCGAACGGGAACGGTCACGAGCGAGGTCGGGGAAGTTGTCCGACAGATCAAAACGGTCGGCTGGACTTTCGGACCGACCCACAAGGGGTCGTCCATGCCGTCATCGGTAAAGTCTCTTTCCCGACGGAGCAATTGCTGGAAAACTTTCGGGCGCTTTTGGATGCCTTGTTGAAAGCCCGACCCGCCACGCAACGGGGACAATACATCCGCAGTATCACCCTTTCGCCGACGATGGGTCCCAGCGTGAAGGTGGATGTCGGGCAAGCCCTCCAACTGGTGCGATAACGGCGGCGAGTAGCGAATAGCGATTAGCGAATAAAGGACGGTGCGACGATGAAAAAGGCGGAAAAGGAGAAGGTCGTTCAAGACTTCGCCGAGAAGTTGCGCCGCTGTCAGGGGCTCGTCGTCACGACCTACATGGGTTTGGACGCAGGGCAGATGGCGACCCTGCGGAAGCAGTTGAAGGGGCAAGGGGTGGAGTTTCGGGTCATCAAAAACACCCTGTTTGCCCGTGCCCTTGAAAAGGTCGGCTTTGACGGCGAACTCCAAAAACGCCTGAAAGGGCCTTTGGCGATCGCCGTCGGCTATGACGACCCACTGACGGCGGTGAAAGCCCTTCATCAGTTGCGTAAGGATTACGAGGTCTTGTCTTTGCTGTGGGGGATCGTGGAAGGGACGGTTTATGAGGGTGGGCAGTTGGAAGCCTTAGCGAGCCTTCCCTCGCGCGAACAGATGATGGCTGAGGTGCTTCAGGCGCTCTTAGCGCCCCTTTCTGGGTTGGTGAGTTTGCCCATCCTGATGCTTTGGGAACTGACGGCGGTGTTGGACGCCGTCATCCAAAAACGCCAAGAAACCGACAAAGAAGGAGGGTCTGAGATGGCTGCCGTAACCCCGAAGGTGCAAGAGTTGGTGGATGCCATCAAGGGCATGACGCTGATGGAACTGAAGCAGTTGCTGGATGTCCTGAAGGAAGAGTTCGGCATCACGGGCATCGCTGCGCCAGTCGCCGTCGCCGCCCCCAGCGCTGCTGCCCCCGCCGCCGAGGCGCCTGCGGCGGTGGAAGAGAAGACCGAGTTCAAAGTCATCCTCAAAGCGGCAGGTGACCAAAAACTGCAGGTCATCAAGGCTGTCCGCGAAGTCGTCCCCGGCTTAGGGTTGAAGGAAGCCAAGGACTTGGTGGAGCAAGCCCCATCGGTGCTTCGGGAGGGTGTCAGCAAAGAGGAAGCCCAGAAAATCAAGGAGAAGTTGGAGGCGGTGGGGGCAACGGTGGAAATTGAATGAGCCGTTTCTCCCGCCGCGCTCTTTCGTTCACTTTCTGAGGCAAGGAGGCGTCAGCCACGATGGCGGCAGTGACGACGCGCCCTTCGTCGGCGCAAAGTGCTTTTCTCCGCCGCGTGCGAGAGCGACAACAACGCTGGCAAAAAATCCTTCCCCCCGTTGACCCACCCAACCTTTTGGAAGTCCAGCGGCAATCCTACGAATGGTTTCTGACGGAAGGGCTGCGGGAGTTGTTAAGGGCTTTCTCGCCCATTGAGGACTACACGGGCACTTTGGTCTTGGAGTTTCTGGATCACCAGTTGGACATCCCTCAACCTCATCCCGGTTGCGAGGCGTGTCGGCAAGGGGCATGTCACCAACACAAATACTTTTCGCCCGATGCCTGCAAGGAGCGGGGTTTGACTTATGAAGCGTCCCTGCGGGCAAAAGTGCGCCTCATTGACAAGGAAGCGGGCGAGGTGAAGGAGTGGACGGATGTCTATTTGGGCGAAGTGCCGTTGATGACGCCTCAATGCACTTTCATCGTCAACGGGACGGAACGCGCCGTCGTCGGGCAACTCAACCGCTCCTCAGGCATCTACTTCTCCTCCCACCTGCACGAATTGACGGGGCGGGAAATGTTCACCGCCCAAATCGTCGCCCGATCGGGCAATTGGCTGGAATTTGAAACCGTCGTGGAGACCAAACAAGAAGACCGAGGACGAGAACGCGTCGTCATCCGTGTCAAAGTCGGTGGCTCCAAACCCATGCCTGCCACCTTGCTCGTCAAAGCCTTCAGTGCCTTGCGGGAGACGCGGGGCATTCCACCTATCCCCCGCACTTTCCCTAAGACCGACCGCTCGCTGATTGGAAAACGCCTGTCCGAACCTATTTTTGACCTGCAGACAGGGGAACTGCTCGCCCAAGAAAACACCATCATCACCCCTGAACTTTGGGAGCGTTTCCAAAGTGCCCACATTGACCGCGTGACGGTTTTGGACGAGCGGTTGCCATGCAGCACGACAGCGGACATCGTTCGCCTGTTTAGCGTCCCGCTTCAAGTGACTGCGCCTTTGGATGTGTCGCCCGAGGAAGTAGAGAACCAACACCTTTGGCTACTGGATGATGTGGTTGACCCCCGCACTCGCCGTTCCCTGATCAAAGCCCCCTTGCGGCTGACGGCGGAGTCGTTGGAGCGTTTGAACCGCTTGTTGGAAGCGGGCTTGAGTCAAGTCACCCTGTATCGTTGTGACCCCTACATCAGCGACACCTTAGAGGTAGACCCCGCCCCCGATGAGCGGACGGCGTTGGTCACCGTTTACCGAGTGCTGCGTCCCTCAGAGCCGGCAACTTTTGACGCCGCCCGCGAATTGCTGCACGGTTTGTTCTTAGACCCTCGGCGCTACGATTTGGGCAAAGTCGGGCGCTACTTGCTCAACCGCAAATTGCGCTTCACCGACTGGTTGGGCGCTGAGCCCCCCATTGATTGCGTCACCTTGACTTTGGAAGATTTGGTGGGCACTTTGCGGGCGCTCCTTTGCTTCCGCGAGAAAGTGGAGAGCATGGACGAAAAGATGGGGGAGCCTTTCTGGGGCTTGTTCCGTGCGCCGATGAACGGAGGCGAACTTGTCTTCCCCACCATCTTACAAAAAGCCGACTGGATGACTTTGCTGCAAGACGATGTGGACCACCTGAAAAACAAGCGACTGCGCGGCGTCGGTGAGTTGTTGCAGTCACAACTGCGCGCTGCCTTCCTGCGCATGGAACGGGCGATCAAAGAACGGATGGCGACGGTGCCCAAAGAGCAACTGTCGCCCAACCAACTGCTGTCCATCAAACCCTTGCAAGCGGCTATCCGCTCCTTTTTCGCTTCAGGGCAACTTTCCCAGTTCATGAGCCAGCACAACCCGTTGGACGAGTTGGAGCACAAGCGCCGCATGACCGCCCTCGGTCCTGGCGGCATCTCTCGTGAAAGCGCCAAAGGCATGCTGCAATTGCGCGATGTCCATCCCAGCCACTACGGGCGTATTTGCCCCATTCAAACGCCCGAAGGTCCGAACATCGGGCTGATCTCTCACCTTGCCCTTTTTGCCAAAGTGGACGAATTCGGCTTTTTGCGCACGCCTTACCGCGTCGTCAAGAATGGGCGGGTCACTAATGAAATCGTTTGGCTTGCCCCCGATGAAGACGAACGCTATTTCATCGCCCCCGCCGATACGCCTTTGGACGAATCAGGGCGCATCATCCCTGACCGGCTCATCGTGCGCGGACCGAAACCTGAAACAGGGGAATCGGGCTACATGTGGGTGGATCGCTCGCAGGTGCAGTTCATGGACGCTTCACCCCGCCAATGCTTTTCTGTCGCCACCAACCTCATTCCCTTCTTAGAGCACGACGACGCCAACCGCGCCCTCATGGGTTCCAACATGCAGCGGCAAGCCGTGCCCCTCGTCCGCCCTGAAGTCCCGTTGGTCAAGACGGGGATGGAAGGGCGTGCCGCTCAAGATAGCGGTGCCCTTATCATCGCCGATGTGGACGGCGTCGTCACTTATGTGGATGCGTCCCGCATTGAGGTCACGACGCGCTCTGGGGAACGCAAGATCTACGACCTTCGGATTTTCCGTCGTTCCAACCAGGGCACTTGCTGGCATCAGCGCCCTCTCGTGTCCAAAGGGCAACGGGTCAAAAAAGGCGACATCCTTGCCGATGGTCCCGCCACGCGCAATGGGGAACTTGCCTTGGGACGCAATCTCCTTGTCGCCTTCATGGTCTGGGAAGGCTACAACTACGAGGATGCGATCGTCATCAGCGACCGATTGGTCAAAGAGGACTTGTTGACAAGCATCCACATTGAGAGCCACGAGATCACCGCCCGAGACACCAAACTCGGTCCTGAGGAAATCACCAGAGATGTCCCCAATGTCGCCGAAGAACGGCTGAAGTTTTTGGACGAAAACGGGATCGTCGTCGTCGGCGCCGAGGTGAAGGACGGCGACATCCTCGTCGGCAAGGCTGTCCCCAAAGCCCAGACGGAACTGTCCCCGGAAGACCGCTTGATGGTCGCCATCTTCGGCAAGAAAGCCGAGGACATGAAAGATGCGTCACTGAAAGTCCCGCCCGGCGAATGGGGCACGGTCATCGGCACGGTCATCCTTGCCCGCTACAAATATCGCTGCCGCAAGTGTGGCGAAATCCTTCACCACTGGAAGAAATTAGAGCGGACGGAGCACAGCCGCTGTGGCGGCAAATTGGAAGCCTTGCCGGGCGATGAACTGAAGTCAGGGGTCAACATGATGGTGCGGGTCTATGTCGCCCAGCGCCGCAAAATCTCCGTCGGCGACAAATTGGCAGGTCGGCACGGCAACAAAGGGGTCATCGCCAAAATCTTGCCGGAAGCCGATATGCCCTACCTACCCGATGGGACGCCCGTGGACATTATCCTCAGCCCCTTGGGTGTGCCATCCCGCATGAACATCGGGCAACTTTTGGAGACGCACTTGGGCTGGTTGGCTCGGTTCTACCAAACCTCCTTTGAAGTGCCGCCTTTCCTTGGGTTGGTCAAAGAAAGCGACATCATGGAGGGGCTGCGGGAAGCCATCAACGAGTTGCACAAAGACGCTTTGCACACGATGGCGACGGAGTGGCGGCTCAAAGTCCGCAAACCCCAATGGGGCGAGCCTGCTCAAGAATACGCCGAAGAAGTAGCGGCTGCCTTATTGCACCAACCCAGCGAGGAACGGGACGCTTTGCTGGCAGCCCTTTGTTTGCCCTCTGAAGCGACGAAAGCCGAAGTCGCCGCCGCCCTTTTAGAGCGCGCCCGCCACCGTGTCGGCTTTGACCCTGAAACGGGCAAGTCTATCCTCTACGACGGTCGGACGGGCGAACCCTTTGACCAGCCTGTCACCGTCGGTTGGATGTTCATCATGAAACTCATCCACATGGTGGAAGACAAAATCCACGCCCGTGCAACTGGACCCTACTCGCTGGTCACGCAACAGCCTTTGGGAGGCAAGGCACAATTTGGCGGGCAGCGGCTGGGCGAGATGGAAGTTTGGGCACTAGAAGCCTACGGCGCCGCTTACAACTTGCAAGAGATGCTCACTGTCAAGTCCGACGATGTGCAAGGGCGTGTCCAAATCTTTGACGACATCGCTCACGGGAAAAACATCCTGGAAGCGGGCGTCCCTGAATCCTTCAAGATCCTCGTCAAAGAGTTGCAAAGCCTTTGCTTGCAAGTGACGGTGGAGACGCGGGACGGTGTGCCGGCGGAACTGAGGGACGAGGAAGAGCATCGCGGTGAAGGGGCTGAAGGGGGGCAAGGTTAAGCCGCAACCTCAAGCGGGTGTTCGTCTCGGAGGCCGTGCCTCACGCCCGCTTGGGATACATCCGTTCGGAGGTGACCGATGTTGGAGACGAAAAGCCAGCGCCAGACCGCTTACTTTGAAGTCGTCCGCATCGGTTTGGCGTCCCCACAAGACATCCGCTCTTGGTCTTACGGCGAAGTCAAGCGCCCAGAGACGATCAACTATCGCACTTTCCGCCCCGAAAAGGACGGGTTGTTTGACGAGCGGATTTTCGGTCCGACGAAAGATTACGAATGCGCCTGCGGTCGCTACAAAAAACGCAAGTTTGCGGGCATCGTCTGCGAGCGCTGCGGCGTGGAAGTGACCAGTTCCCGTGTCCGAAGGCGCCGCATGGGACACATTGAGTTGGTCGCCCCTGTCGCCCATACCTGGTTCTTCCGCAACACCCCTTCCATCATCGCCTTGCTCTTGGATATTTCCCCCAAATTGGTGGAGCAAGTCGTCTATCTGACGACCTACATCGTCATCCAAGTAGACCACCGCGCCATCCGCCAAGAGCGGGACAACATGCAGAAAGCCGTTGAAATGGCGAAAGCCGAGATTGACCGTCAACTTAAAGAAAACATCAACCGCTTGCGCCGAGAACAAGAGGCTTTGCGCGAACGGGTCAAAAAGGGCACCCTCTCCGAAGACGAAGCAGAAGAACTCCTTCGGGCGCTGGAGAAGGAAATCCAATCGGAAGAACAGCGAGCCGAAGAGCAAAAGCAGGAATTGGACAAGGCGTTTGATTTGCTGCAAGGCTTACAACCCAAGCAAGCCCTGCAGCGTGAGGAGTTCCTCTCCCTCACAGGCCTTTTGAAAATCTTGCAGGACAAATTGCAACGCCCTTACGACCACCTCTTCAAGGCAGGCACGGGCGCCGATGCCCTGCGGGAGTTGCTGGAAGAGTTGGACTTGGAGCGGTCCGCCCGCGAGTTGCGCCGCACCTTGCAGGAAACGACAGGGACAAAACGCACCCGCATCATCAAGCGGTTGGAAATCGTGGAAGCCTTCCGCAAATCCCGGAACCGTCCTGAATGGATGATTCTGGAAGTCCTGCCTGTCTTGCCACCTGACTTGCGCCCGATGGTGCAGTTAGATGGCGGACGATTCGCCACCAGCGACTTGAATGACCTGTATCGGCGGGTTATCAACCGCAACAATCGGCTGAAAAAGATGCGGGAAGTCCGTGCCCCTGAAAGCATTATCAACCACGAAAAGCGCTTGCTGCAGGAAGCCGTGGATGCCCTCTTGGACAACGCCCGAAAACCCCACCCTGTCCTCGGTCCGACAGGGCGCCCCCTCAAAAGCCTGTCAGACATGCTGCGGGGCAAAGAAGGGCGCTTTCGGCGTAACCTGTTGGGTAAGCGGGTGGATTATTCAGGGCGTTCCGTCATCGTCGTCGGTCCGCATTTGAAACTGTATCAATGCGGCTTACCTCGGGTGATGGCGAAAGAACTCTTTCGCCCCTTCCTAATGCACTGGCTGGAGCGGCATTCGGAGCAAACGGGCATTTACACCCTCCGCAGCGCCCGACGGCTGCTGGAAGAGGAAGACAACGAGTTGATCCACGAAGCCTTGGAGCATGTCGTCAAGGACCACCCCGTCTTACTCAACCGCGCCCCGACCCTGCACCGCTTAGGCATCCAAGCCTTTGAGCCCGTTTTGGTGGACGGCAAAGCCATCCAAATTCACCCCCTCGTTTGTCCGCCTTACAATGCCGACTTTGACGGTGACCAGATGGCAGTGCATGTGCCCCTGTCAGTGACGGCGCAAACGGAAGCGCGCCTTCTGATGATGTCGTCCAACAACATCTTCTCACCCGCCAATGGTCAACCCTTGATGGCGCCCGGCTACGACATCGCTTTGGGCTGTTACTACTTGACCCTCTGGCAGGAACTGCCCGAAGAAGCCCATATCACCTACGAACCCCACCGACGCCAGTTCGCCACCCCCGTGGAAGTGTTGCTGTATGCCCGCAAGGGCTTGTTGAGCATGAACGACGAAGTGACCGTCGGCAGCGAAAAAGCCCCTGTCTATCGCCACTTGCTGCACTACTTGGCGCCGCGGGGGCGCGCCTTCGCTTCCCCTGAAACCGTGCTGCGGTTGCTGGACACCAAGCAACTGCACTGGCAAACCGACATCTTGGTGCGTCACCCCGCCGCCGATAAAAGCGGCTGGCTCCTGACGACGCCAGGACGATTGCTCTTCAACACGCTTTTGCCCAGCGATTTCGGTTACATCAACGAGGCGGTCACCAAGAGCAAATTGCGCGACATCGTCATCCAACTCTATGAGCGCTACGGCAACGCCCGGCTCGTCCAGTTCTTGGACGATGTGAAAGATTTGGGCTTCCGCATCGCCACCCTCTCAGGGCTTACCTTGTCCATCGCCGACTTGCGGGTGCACACGGAAAAAGAAGCCCTCGTGCGCCAAGCGGAAGAGAAAGTCCGCCAGATAGAAGCGGCGTATGCGGAAGGGCTGATGAGTGCCTTTGAACGGGAAGAGCAAATCTATCGGACATGGATGGAAGTCGTGGAGAAGGTGACGGAGCAGGTGATGAGACACATCGGAGGGCACAATCCGCTGGCGATGATGGCGGAAAGTGGGGCACGAGGACGCAAAGAGCAAATCGTCCAGTTGGCGGGCTTGCGCGGGTTGATGACGACGGCGGTCGGCACAATCATCAGCGACTTGCCCGTCAAGAGCAACTTCCGCGACGGGCTGAG
>JGI20132J14458_1000145_pt1 | contig 13379 bp, 11 predicted proteins | sample OctOCTMetagenome_FD_14458 | JGI IMG/M metagenome (IMG submission 14458)
GGTCTCCCGCTGAAGCGACGCTCGGGAGGCTTTGTGGAAAAGAGAGGCCCCATGTTGACAGCGGCCGTTATCCATCTCCGCGCCGTCCGACCGGGAATCCTCACCGAAGCGACCGGCCCGCAGGTGCATGGGTTCTGGTTCCAACACTGGCGCTCGGTCAACCCGACCGTGGCGGATCGGTTGCATGAGGAAAGCGCGATTCGCCCGTTCACGCTATCGCCGCTGATGGGCCTTCCTCGCCCGCAGGGTGGACGGATTCGGATCTCCCCCGGGACCCCCGCCTGGATCCGCGTCGCCACGCTGGAGCGGGAGCTTTCGATCCGTCTCCGCGAGCAGTGGCTCCCCCGCCTCCCCGATCGGATCCTCATAGGGGATCTGGAGTGGCAGGTCCTCGGGTTCTCAACGGCCTCCGAGGATCATCCGTGGGCGGGCGAAATATCCCTTCAAGAGCTGACGGAGCGCCATCTGCTCTCCCCACGAGCCCCCTATCGCTGGACGCTGCGCCTGGCCAGTCCTACCGCTTTCCGCATGGAAGGGACCCATCTGCCCTTTCCGCTGCCGGACCGATTGGTCAGCTCATGGCTGCGACGCTGGCGGGCTTTCGGGACGGTTCCGATACCGGAGGACCTGGTGGGGCGGGCGCGAGCGGGATTGGCGGTCAGCGAATATCATCTCAGGACCGTTGCCGTTCGGGATGGGCGGCGGGTGCTGATCGGATGCCAGGGGACGGTGGTTTTGCGCGCTGTGGATCTGACCTTATGGGAACGCCTGGCGATCGATCTGCTCGTCGCTTATGCGTTCTGGTGCGGCAGCGGTCATTACACCACCCAGGGGATGGGGATGACCCGGCCGCTCAACCGGATGGAGGCTTTCCATCCGAAATCCCCTGGGGAAAAACGCCCCGGGAGCACCATCCCTCCCGCGTCCTCATCCACAGCTCCAGATTCTTCATGATCTCAGCCCTGACCTCGGGTGCCACATGCTCCGCAAGGCGATGGATCCGCGCTATGATCTCCGACAAGAAAGCATCCCCGAGCGGGCAGACGGCTCGGACAGCCTCATGAAAAGCGGTGATCGCTTCGTTGATCCAGCCCAAGCGCAATCCGAGACGCGCACGCAGGAGGTTTGCAATCGCTAAATGATAGAACAACAACGGGATCTCATCGACCAAACGGGCGCCCGGCAGGGCCTCAGGAACCATCTCTCGAACCCGATCCTGGTCGAACACGAGTCCCTTCAATTCGTCGAGCAAATCCATGACAATATTCCAATCTTCAGGCTTGGCGTCATCTTCTATATCATCCAAGAACCATTCTGTGCTTAAAATCAGAGATTGCGCATAATAAGACCAGTTCTTGAACTCCCGAAATCGGGCTCGCGCCATATCGATGGCATCCTGAACACTCATCTCCATCCCTGGGACCTGAGGGGATTTCATTTGCCAAGCCAGGTTTGCCAGCTCCATTAGAACCTCAGGAAACCGAGAGTCGATCCGCAGTCCTCGAATGAACCGCGCTGCTCGTACCAGATGATCTCGCGCTTCCGTTGGCTGTCCTTGGTTCATGGCGATACGCCCCAGGCCTAACTCGATGAGAGCCTCCAGCAACCGTGTATCTCGTCCGTCCCGATGAATTTGCATGCAGATCTCGCGCGCTTCCATGTAAGATCGCTGAGCCTTTTCATACGAGCGCGCCGCCCAGTAGGCATCGCCCAGATAGCGGAGGGCTTTCGCCATCCCCCAGGGATCCAGACCGGGATTCTGGAGGTAGTGGCGTTTCAGACGGCTTACTACCTCCACATGGATGGAGATCGCCTCATCTACCCGGCCAATTTGCAGCAACATCCATCCTCGGACCTGAAGGATCTTATCCTGCTCCTCTTCTATGGCGCGCCCATCTGTCTCGCGCGCTTGTTCGAGAGCCAGCTGCGCCTGTTGAAGCTCTCGACTGGCCCGCATCGGCCAGCCCTGGAAAAGATAGGTGACCGCTCGCTTCCGATAGCAACGAGCGCGAGCCCGTGCCCGTTCCCCCTCAGGGAGACGTGCCCGCTCATAACAGATCAAAGCCTCCTCAAAATCCTTTCGAGCTCGCTCGAACTGACCAATTCGTCGATACAGATCACCCCGAAAGACCAGGATATCTCCCCTGGATACCCAATCCCCGGCCTTCTCCGCCAGCTGGAGCGTGTGCTCTGCCTCCGCCATTGCCTGATCATAGCGAAGCAAGCGATAGCTTACAAAAGATTTCCGGCGACAAATCTCCAGTTGCATACGATTTGAAAAACCGCTCGGAAGCCTTATCTCGGCTTCCTGGAGAGACCACATAGCTTGTTCCCACTGCCTTTGGCGAACAAACTCATCTGCCGCCTGCAGGGTGAGGAAAAGATCTCGGACGGTTCGCAAAACCTCCCGGGAAGCCTGGGCGGTCCGAGGATCCTCCCAGCGAGCCAGACAGCGGGAGATCTCGACCAGCAAAGGATCCTGAGCGAACCCCGCCTTGCGGCGGAGCTGCTCCAGGGCCTCCTCCCATAGCTCTCCGGAGATCCGCGCGGGGCGATGCTCGCGAAGGAACTCCGTGATCGCCTCCAGGTGCTCCGGCCTCGGAAGGCTTTTGCCCTGCTCCCAGCGTGTGATCTGAGCGCGATGGACACCAACATAATCCGCGAGGAGCTTGCCGGAGCGCCCCGTCAGCTCACGAAGCTTCCGAAACAGTTCGCCGAAGCTCCAGGCTTCCAGAGAACTCGGGTCAAACTCCCACCGTCCCATCCTTCCTCCTTCAGCATCCAGCCATGCGCTTCCCTTCAACTCGATCATAACTTCGGCGGGAACGTCTCTCTTATGATTCTACTCAACATCAGTTGCATTGTATGCAACGCCCCGATCTCGCAACGCGGGCGAACAAATCAAGCAACGAATAAATCGCGATAGGCCCTTTAATAAGAGCAGGACAGAAGGAGGAAGGACCATGGCCCGATGGCTGAAATGGATCGTGATCCTGATCCTCGCGCTGTGGCTGAGCATTTTGCTCCTGTGCGCCCTTCTGGGCTGGCTGATCGGAAGGGCGACGGCGAGCCCCCCGTGTCCGGATGGACGTTCGCTCATCTTCCTGATGGACCAATCCGGCAGCATGGCTCGGGAGCTGGATCCTCAGGGGATGCGCTGGCAATTCGCCGAGGCGCTGATCTCAGCGTTGCGCAAGAGGCCCCAGGCTCCATCACAAATCGCATTGGTGGCTTACGGCACGCGCCCTCAAGTTCTTCTCCCTCCGACGGTCCTCTCCGGAGCCCGAATCCCTTTGCAGGCACCGGAAATGGGCTGGAGCGATCTGATCGGGGCTCTGGAGATGGCTATGACGCTATCGGATGAATGTGCCATCTGGATCCTTCTGAGCGATGGTGTGCCTCAGACTGCCGAGCAGCGGGATCCGGAGGGCCACTTCCCCCTTTTGAGGGAGCAACTACGAGCCGGACGACAGCAGGGGATACTCATCGTGCTGGTCAGGGTGGCTCCACCTACCGCATATACCTGGAGGGCTTTCCAGAAAGCCTCGCCCTTCTGGCAGCAGATGGCCGAGGAAGGAACCATCCAGCTCTTTCACCTCCACGAGAGCCATGACATCCCGGATTTGGTTGGGGAGCTCCTTGCTTCCCTATCTCAACCCTCCAGCCTTATGCCGACGCCCACTCCTCACCCCAAGATCGATGCCTCCCCGACGATGCCCCCACGCCATCCGCTGGAGGAAGATTCCCTGCAGACCCCCATCCCGCTCAGTTCCCCCGTAGCTCCCGTCCAGGCAGAGACACACCGGACCAAAGGAAGCCTGAGCCTTCTCATCCCGGGGTTCCTGGGTTGCCTTCTTTTCTTCTCAATGCTGCGAATCTGCCGGGCCCGACGGCCTCGTCTGCCCGGAGAACTTCTTCTGATCACCGACCCGAAAGGACTGGGCGGGCGACGCTGGGATCTCAGCCGAATTCGACGGAAGAGGCTCACTCTGGGGGAGGATCTGGACCCGGCTCTGCCCAGGAGCGCAGCCCAGCTGGAGCTTCGTCCGGATGAGCGTGGGACCACAAGGATCCACCTCATCCCGCTTCAACCCGGACGGGTTTTTCAAGAAGAGCGTCCCCTCCAAGAACCGATCCCATTACAGGATGGGGATTGCTTTCGAATCGACGGGTATCTCTTCCGCTATGAGAACTTGAAGGAGCGGATCGAGCGCTGGGAGCCAGGAGGTCCGGGATGGCCGCTCATGTGATGATCGTCGGCCTTGGGGGGACAGGGCATCGAGTGGTCCTTCGGCTGAAGGCAGCTCTGCGCAGGCTACCTCCAGAGCAAGCCCAGCGGTTCCTCCTTATGGTTTTCGATACCCACATGGAGGAACTCAAGATCCCGGATGCCCGCACCGGAGAGCCGATCGCGCTGGAGCCGGAGCAGGAGATCCTCTGGATCGGCCGGTTAGATGTAGGTCGCATCAGGAAACGGTTGAAGCTCCATCCCAGCATCGCGCAGCGTCTCCCCATGCTCGAGGATCTACCGGCAATCACTTTGAGGGAGGGGGCAAAGCAGTTCCGTCCATTGGGCGCTCTGGCCTTTCTGTGGCACTTTCCTCGGATCCGGAAGAAACTGCACGACGCCCTCTGGGCTCTCCTGGATCGACACCGGTTCTCGAACGCTGCGGACTCCATCGACCTCCTTGTCATAGTGGTGACCTCCCTGGCCGGTGGAACCGGGTCGGGGATGTTTCTAGACATGGCCTATCTGATCCGACACGAGCTGGGTCAGATCGGAGACGCAGCGGAAGGGAGCACGTTGATCCTCCTCGCTGTCGGACCACAAGCATTCCATGATGTGACCGGGCCACGGCTTATCCCCAACACGGTGGCCAGCCTGATGGAGCTTCGGTTCTGGACAGAACACGGTCGATTTCGCCAGGATTATCGAGACGGCACTCGAATTGAGGAAGATGCGCCTCCCTTCGATATGGTCTTCTATGTGGACGCCATCGATGAGCGAGGACGAACCTGGCCGAATGTCGAGACGATGGCAACAGCCCTGGCGGAAGCGATCCTGATCCTGGCCGCCACTCCTCTGGGCCGCCATTCCCGGGGAGCATGGAGCAACCTGGAGGCCGTGTTAGGGGAGCGGACCCCTGATGGGGAGCTGACCTTCCTGGGCAGCCTGGGAACTGCCAGCCTCGTTTTCCCGGCGGATCGGATCGTTGAATATCTGACGACCGGACGGGCAATGGCTCTCCTGCGCCCCCTCCTCGCCGAGCCGGATTCACCGGCCGCCCGCGAGGGGATGACCCGCTGGATCCAGCAACGCCCCTGGGATCCAGAGGCCCTCATGAACATGGCCCTGCGGGATCAAAACGGAAACCCCTTGCTGATCCGTCTGGTCCCCCCTGCGTGGTTGGAAGCCTATTCCGACGTGGGGGCGATGATGCGGGAAGCCCTGGCTTATCTGGAAAGCTATGAGAAGATCCGCGTCGGAGGAGAATTTCGGGCCGGCATAGAGGCCGCTACGCAACGCTGGTTGGAGCGAGCCGTTCAGGACAGTCAAGCTGCTCTGGAACGCCTGGTGGCAGTTTATGGCTTTCCGACCGCCCTTCTCTTCCTGGAGTTCCTGCGAGAACAAAGCGCGGCCCTCGATGCTGCTCTTGAGGCCCTTCGACAGCAAGCGGCCAGGGAGGAGGGAGAAGCGCGACAACGCCTGAGGGCGGAAGTTCAATCCCCCTGGCCTCTTCATGGCGAGACATGGCCCCTGATCGGCTGGCTGATCCGCCGGTTCTGGGTCATCCCTGCCCTCCGTCGCATCTTCGGGGCCGCGGAAAACGCCTTCCGCCTCCGGCTGAGGATCATAGGTGTGGAAGCCGTCCGGGCAGCGCTGGCGCGCTTGAGGGATGCTCTGGACCGCTTCGGTCAAGATCTTCAAGCCCTCCATGCCCTCGCAGCGGAGACCCTCAGCCTTCTCCAAAGCCAGGCAGAGAGGATCGCCTCCGAGCTACGGGACAACCCGCCATGGCCGGAGCTCCGGCTCTTCGATATGCACACGCTGAACGAGTGGCAAGGACAGGCGGGCCTTCGTGCAACGCCGGGATGGCCGATGGAGGATCTGCGGCGCGGGGTCACGGAAGGGCCCGCGGAGCTGGCGAGGCGGTTAAAGGAACAACTCCGAACTCATTTCGAATTCATCTACAACCTGAACCTCGAGGACCTGCTGGGGCTTCAACCGGAGATCCCCCCAGCCGCTCGTCTGGAGGCGCTGCGCCGACTGGCCCGGCCCGCATGGCTTCTGGATGAAACCGCCTGGCCGGGTTCCGGGTCTCTGGTTCGCCTGGAGATGGCCGGGGTGATGGATGCGGCCCACAGCCGTTTCGCCGGGCTTGGGATCCCACTGGTTTCCATCGGGGATCCTCATCGAATGATTGTCCTGACCATAGTTGCGGGAGCCCCCATCACGGCATTACATGCCTTTCCGCAACATCAACGGCTTTATGAAAGCGCGCGTCGTATGGGTCATTCCCTGCACACATTTGTGGAGCTTCCGGGCTCAGCGGAGAAGATGGGATGAGCACGCTTTGGGAGGAGCCCTTCACCGGCTGGAGTCCCCCCTGGATCTCCTGGGAAGGGATCCGCGAGGAGGTGGAGCGGGAGCTGCAAGCCCGCATCCTGATGACAGGGCCTTATGGGGCGGGCAAATCGACCCTGCTCAACCGGCTGAAGGGTTGGGAGGTTTCCCCGGTTAACATCCCCGCACATCCCGGGATCCGTGTGGAGGATTATGGCCTGTTCGTGATCCTGGATCTCCCGGAAGAGGAGCCGGCCGGTTTCATGGCGGAGACATTGGGGCTGCTCCCCGTGGATCCCGGCACCTGCGGGCTTCTCCTTTTTGTGGTCGGGGGTGAGGAAGCGCTCTCCGGCGGATCCCTGCGATGGTTAAGCCGTCTTCGACGGCTAACGTGGCCCGTGCGCGTGATCCTGGCGCAAGCGGATCGTCTGAAGGACCATCGGGAGGAGATCCGCAAGGAGGTGGAACGATGGACGGGGATCCCGACCTTAGCCCTTTCGGCCCGCCTGGATCCAGATCCGGGAGCCAGGGTGGTGCCGTGGCTGCTTCAGGCAAACCCACGACTCGCTGTAGCCCTGGGGCGGGAATTCCCGGCCTTTCGCCCCTATATCATGCGGGAGATGTTCCGTTCGGCCGCGGCGCTCTCTGCTCTGACCGGAAGCATCCCGGTCCCCTTTCTGGACCTGCCGACCCAGGCCGCCATTCACCTCCGGCTGGCCCTCCGCGTGGCAGCTATGTATGATCGGCTGCCTCCTGCCGGGCTTGGGCGAGAGGAGCTGATCCTGATGTTGACCGGATTGGGTCTCCATTACGGCGCCCAGCGGCTTGCGCTACGGTTACCGTTTATCGGACGCTGGTCCGCCGGCCTGATCAGCGGCCTCGGGCTGTGGGCCTTCGGCCACCTGACCGATCGCTATTTCGCATGGTCCGCGCCCGCCCGGCGTCGAAGTGGTAATGGCTGGCTGGAGGCACTTCAACAGTGGTGGAGGAACCTTCGAAGGAGGTGAGGGTGCAGGAGCGCATGGATCCCTTCAGCATGGAGGCCCTGACCCGGGCCTGGCGGGCGGTGCGGGCTAACGGCGGCGGGCCCGGCGTGGATGGGGTGGACATCGCCCGTTTTGAAGCCCGTCTGGAGGAGGAGCTCACAACGCTTTCCAGGGAGCTGCGCGCAGGGACTTACCAGCCACGTCCGGCGCTACGGATTTTCATCCCGAAACCCCACGGCGGGTTGCGCCCTATGGCGATCTGGGCTTTGCGGGACCGGGTGGCGCAACGAGCGGTCTACGAAGCCCTCCTCCCCTTCTTTGAACCGATGTTCCTGGATTGCAGTCACGGGTTCCGACCCGGACGCTCCGTAGCAACAGCTGTAGAGGCGGTGAAGAAGGCTCGGGATGCCGGACGGCGCTGGGTGCTGGACGCAGACATCCAGGATTGCTTTGAGCGGATCGATCCCCGGCGGCTGATGGAGAGGGTGCGGGCTCGGGTGCGGGACCGGCGACTGGTGCGCCTGGTGGAGCGCTGGGTGTTCGCCGGACTTCTGCAAGCCGACGGAAGGATCCGGGCGGCGGGGGCAGCCCAGGGGGGCGTGCTTTCCCCGCTTCTGGCGAACATCTATCTGCACTCCTTCGATCAGACGATCATCAAGCATGGCTTCTATCTGGTGCGCTATGCGGATGATTTCGTGATCATGTGTCGTTCCCAGAACGAAGCCCTCCGCGCCCAACAGGTCGCCGAGCAGGCCCTGCACGCCCTCGGCCTGAAACTTCATCCTCACAAGACGCGCATCGTCTCTTTCGATCAGGGGTTCAAGTTTCTCGGATACTTCTTCGTCCGCGATGAAATCTACTGCTTGACGTAAAGGGGGATGGATGGCGGTCGTCTATGTGCAGGAACAGGGGGCGGTGATCCACAAGCGTGGGGAACGCCTGCTGGTCACCCGGGATGGCGTGACGCTGATGGATCTCCCCCTTCTGCATATCGATCAGCTGGTGCTGGTGGGCAACGTTCAGCTCACCACTCCGGCGGCAGCGGCTCTCCTTCAGCGGGAGATCGATGTGGTGTTCCTGTCACAGAATTATCGGTTCCGAGGGCGTCTGGTAGGGCCCGGCTCCAGGCTGGCTGCCCTGCGGCACGCTCAGCTGCGCGCGGCCCAGGACCCTGCTCGTTCCATCGCCATCGCCCGCTGGATCGTGCTGGGGAAACTGAACAATCAGAGGACCCTGCTTCAACGATGGCTGCGCCAGTCCCCCTCCCCTGAAGCCCGGCGCGTTCTGGAGGAGGCGATCCGAGGGATCACGCTGAGCAGCCAGGGCGCTTCCCAGGCCGGGGATCCAGACCAGCTCCGCGGGTTTGAAGGGAAGGCGGGCGGATACTACTTCGGAGCCCTACGGGCCCTCCTGAACCCTGCCTGGGGGTTTCAGGGGCGGGCCTATTACCCCCCGCCGGATCCCTTCAACGCTGCCCTGAGCTTTGGCTATGCGCTCCTGCTCAAGGACATGACCGCCAGCATCCAGATCGTCGGCCTGGACCCCTATATCGGGTTCTTCCATGCCGTGGAATACGCGCGCCCCTCCCTGGCCCTTGACTTGATGGAAGAATTCCGTCCCATCCTGGTGGACGCCCTGGTGTTGCGTCTGATCGACCAGGGGAAGCTGACCCCGAGGGACTTCCTGAGCACCGGCCGATCGGAACGCCCGGTGGAGTTGCGCCCGGAGGCCTGCGAGCGCCTGATCGCCGCCTACGAGCAGCGGATCCACACCCGCATCCATTATCCCTTCACCGGCGAGAAAACCACTTATCGAAGGTGTCTGGAGCTCCAGGCCCGACAGCTGGCCCGTGTCCTTCTGGGGCAGCAAGAGCGCTACTATCCTTTCGCAATCCGATGACGGAGACATGGATATGGGGATATGGAATCCGGAGTGGTATCTTTATGTGGATGCGGCCATCGATGAGGGCCGTGCCCGGGTGGGCGTGGCGCTGGTGCTCCGGAACGCCGTGGGGCAGGTCTGGCGCTGGGAAAAAGCGGTGATCCAGGGCCCGATGACCAGCAACGAGGCGGAATACGCGGCCCTGGTCTGGGCGCTCATGCGCGTGGAGCGGATCCGGAAGCTCTGGCGCCCCCGCCTGATCGTCCACCTGGATAACGCGATCGTCGTGAGCCAGTTGCATGGAACCGCCGCGGTTCGCCACCCTGCCCTGCGGCACTGGTATCTCCAGGCCCGGGCCTGGGCGCAACGTTTCCCCGGGATCTCTTTCGTCCACATCCCTCGGCATCAGAACATGCTGGCCCATGCCCTGGCTCGCCTGGCCTTGCAGGAGGAGCCGGATGTTCGTCGTCATTAGCTACGACATCCCGGATGACCGGCGCCGGGATCGCGTCTGCCAGACCCTGAAAGATTTCGGGACGCGCGTGCAATACAGCGTCTTCGAGGCGGAACTGAGGCCTCAGGATCTCCAACGCCTGGAGGACCGTCTGCGCCGCCTGATCGATCCCCGGGAGGACAGCGTTCGCTTCTATTTCCTGTGCCGGGGCTGCGTTTCCCGCATCCGAGTCATGGGAATCGGGGAGGTGACCCGTATCTCCTCGTTCTACTGGATTTAAGGAAGCCCTGCTCCGAAGAAGCCCAGAACCCGGCAGGATCCTTTTCCGTGTCCCCTTGCTGAACGCTCATCCCTCATGAAGCTCCAGGATTCGATCCAGGCGGAAGTTCCGCTCCTCCCCGCGCGCCAGATCAATGGCAAGGACCATCGGGGAGGATCGGCCACGCCCGCGAGGGATCCAGCGCAACGGGAGAATCCGATATTGCGTCGGCCGCTCCGCCGAGGGATGGGCGTAAATCAGCTCGAGCGTCCGGCCGTTCTGAATGGCTTGCATCAACAGGTCCCTCCAGGCTTCCTCCCGGCTGGAAAGGGATGGCACAGCGGTGGCCTCCTCCATCTCGGAGAGACGCTCCAGCAACGCCCGTGCGCCTTCCAGGGCCATGGGATCCGCCGCTCGGGCCAGCCGATCCCTCAGCCGCCGCAACGGAGCCAGCCGCTGGCCGTAACGACGGCCGAGCTGCAGCCCCAGTTCCACGCCCAGCCAGAGCCATGCCGCATCCACTGCCGAGAGGGACTCCTCCGCCCTTCCCCTTCCGCTCCCCTGAATTCGAACGCCACCCGGACAGGGAGGAGAGCCCCAGCGATCCGGCTGGAGATCCCGCACGACCCACCGGTCCGGACAGATGGATGGATCCAGCCGCCGTCGCCATGAAGGGGGAAGGGATTGGGGATCCCCCTCGAACACCACCAGCACGCGCAGGGTGTAAGGCCGCGCGGATTCCACCCATCGGCGAAGCAATGACCGGAAAGGATGGTCCGCCTGGGGCCCCAGGATCTGCTCCCACAGGTCCTCCAGCTCCTCGGGTCGCCCTCCGCGCGCGATGGCCTCCGCGATCCCAAGGGGCGTCAGGCGGTCGGCTGTGGGGCCCAGAGGCTCCGACCACTGGCGCAGCTCGAAGCGAAGGAGAAGCGGAAGATCTCCGACGATCCGCAGGCCCTCTGGATCCCCCTCCAGGAACACCGCGGGAGCTTGTGGTTCGTGAGGGGAATCCGGAGGGTGGTCGCTTCGCCCAAGGAGCCAGTCCCCAAGAGGCGTGAGGGCCGTGCTCCCCTTGGAGGGAGGCTCCAGGACCCCCAGCCAGACGCATGGCAGAAGGAGCTCCCGCTCGAGGGTTTCCGGCTCGGGCCATGCGACAGAGGGCGGGGCCGTCCTGGCCAGGCCATCCCGGATGGAGGCTCCGAGGGCGTTCCAGGGGATCCGCTCTCCTGCTGGCCATCGATCGATCGCTTCTTCCATCGCGCTTTGGAGGGCGGCCCATGGGTATACCGAGAGGCCATGAAGGAAACGGGCGGGACGGGGGAGCCCGGTCCGCCAGGCCTCCCACAGAGAACGGGCGCGCTCCGGATAAGAGGCCTGGAGCCAGTGCAGCGCGCGGGGGGTGATCATCAGACGTCCCGAATGGGGGCGCGCCAGGCCACTCCCCTCGGCGAGATCGTGCAGGAAAGCCAGGTAGGGCGCCTCGGCCTGACGGCGAGGGGATCCGGGGAGGCCCAGGAAGGAGAGAGCGGATTTCAAGGAACGTCGGGACAACCATCGGCCGTGCAACGCCAGCGGCCGACGGGCGAGCAGAGCGAGGAAGGTGGCCAGATCCCGCTGGAGGGCCAGACCGGGCGGGGGCGCCGTGGGAGGAGGCGGAGCGGAGGGATGGAGGAGGGGTCGGAGCTCATCCGGGAGCTCCACCCGATGGCCGAGAGGGAAGATCAGCCCAAGAGATCGGAGAGAGCGGGCGGGATCCGCCTCAAGAGGTCCAAAGCGCCGGACGAATTCCGAAACCGGGAGGGAGCCGCCGGAGCGATCCAGAGCCTGGAGGACTGCGCGCTGGAGCGGCGAGAGCGCGTGCAAAAGGGCCAAGAGGTGCTCCGGCTGAGCAAGGGCAGCCTCGATCGCCTCCAGCAAGCGAGCCCGGGCGATCCGCCGACGCCTGGGAACGGCCTGGAGAGACTGCGCAATCTCAAAGAGCTGATTATATGAGCAGCTCCCAAGCAAATTCTTCCAGAGCATTCCTGTTTTCTTATCTTTGCAACCGATGATCTCCTATCTATTTTACACCATCGGATTAACAGAAACGCAACAACTGTTGCCTTTAATCGATCTGCAATCTACAAGAACAACTTAATAAACACGCCAAAAACAAAAATAGGACCATTCTGATACCGAGTTGATGTGTTACATCCCCATTTAGGGATTTTTTGACCAACAGAGATGGCGATGAAGGAGGCGCTTAGGCTGCGATAAGCCAGTTTCCATCCCTCTTTAGGGATTCCTCTGATCACCACCTGGAGGTGCACCATGTGGGGCCACACAATCCGGATTAGTGTTTCCATCCCTCTTTAGGGATTCCTCATGATCACCACGGACTGGGAGCCGCCGGACGTGTATGAGAGCACCAAAAGGGTTTCCATCCCTTTAGGGATTCCTCTGATCACCACTCGGGGCGCAAGCCCCGACCCGCCTCCTAAAAGATAAAGTTTCCATCCCTCTTTAGGGATTCCTCTGATCACCACTGGTGGCCCTATGGGTTCTGTTCTGGGCCGTAGTTTTTTGTTTCCATCCCTCTTTAGGGATTCCTCTGATCACCACCGGAGCCGATGGTAGTACCTAAGGGTGCGAGAGTAGGTGCGTTTCCATCCCTCTTTAGGGATTCCTCTAATTACCACCATCCGCCGGAGCCCCGACCTGATCCGCGGCCTCCGCAGCGTTTCCATCCCTCTTTAGGGATTCCTCTGATCACCACTATTTTAAGGGGGTTAACATGTTTCCCACCAAAGTGCCCGGTTTCCATCCCTCTTTAGGGATTCCTCTGATCACCACGTTTGCGGCCGCCCTGGCGGGCGGCCAGCGGCCGGTGAGTTTCCATCCCTCTTTAGGGATTCCTTTGATCACCACACGTGCCGGACCTCCTGCGGGAGGTCCCCATCATCCCCGTTTCCATCCCTCTTTAGGGATTCCTCTGATCACCACCCCTCTGCAGTCCCTTCGACAAAAAATTTTCATTCCACCGAATTTAAATTATAAAAACTCCACTATAAAATGTTTGTTGTTAAAGAGCACGGCCTAAATACGATATTTTATTCTAAAATTTTCTTTTGGCAAGATAAGTATCTGCCGAAGGAACCAATGATCATAAGAGGCAAACATCTAAGGAAATCATTTCCTCAAAAAGGAACGCTTCTCAGGTTATTAAGCGATACATAAAAGCAAAAATTGGACAAA
>JGI20132J14458_1000146_pt1 | contig 13367 bp, 8 predicted proteins | sample OctOCTMetagenome_FD_14458 | JGI IMG/M metagenome (IMG submission 14458)
GGAGGTGGCGCGGATCGTCGGCTACCAGCCCCGGGAGCGCCTGCTCCGGCAGATCCTCCCGCATCTCCAGCCAGCCCCACAACGGTGAGCGGAGCCGGACCCAGGGGTCGGGGGAAGCCGGAGATCCCCGACCCCTGGTTTTCTTCCCTCATTCATAGCGCAGGGCGACGATGGGGTCGAGCCGGGCGGCGCGCCAGGCCGGGTAGAGGCCAGCGGCCAGGCCCACCGCGGAACTGATCCCCACCGCCAGCAGGATCGCCTCCGGGGTCACGATGGCCCGGAACGCCCCTCCAGCCAGCGTGGAGATCAGGAAAGCCACCCCGATCCCCAGCAATACCCCCAGGAACCCCCCGATGAGGGTCAGGAGAACCGTCTCGATCAAGAACTGGAGCAGGATGTCCCGTCGCCGGGCCCCCACGGCCTTGCGCAGGCCGATCTCCCGTGTTCGCTCCCGCACGGAAACCAGGGTGATGTTCATGATGCCGATCCCTCCCACCAGCAGGGAGATCCCGGCGATGGCGGAGAGGAAGGCGGTCAGGATCAAGGTGAGGTTGCCGAAGAGACTCAGGATCTCCTCCTGGGAGACCACGGTGAAATCCTCATCCTCCCGGAAGCGGATGCCGTGGCGCTCTCGCAAGACAGCCGTGGCCTGCTCCTGCGCCGCCCGGATGCGGTCCGGGGAGCGGGCGACCAGCACGATGGCCGAGAGGCCGGGTTCCCCGCCGCGCCCCCGCACCGAGTAGAGATACTGATGCATGGCGCTTAAGGGGATGAGGATCACCTCATCGTCGTTCCCGAAGGAGGTGCCTCCTTTGCGGCTCAGGATCCCGATGACCCGGAAGGGGACATCCCGGATACGGATCAGCTGCCCGACGGGATCGGCTTCCCCGAACAGCCTTCGGGCGGCCTCCACACCCAGGAGCGCCACCCGGGCCGCAGTCCGCTCGTCCTCCGGGGTGAGGAAACGGCCTCGCGCCACCGTCCAGTTCCGGGCGACCTGATACTCCGGCGTCACCCCACGCACGGTGGTGACCATCCGCTCCCTGGCGGAGGCCACCGGGAGCGTCTGGGCCACCACCGGGGCCACCATGACGATGTCCGGCGCCCGGGCAGGATCCTGCAACGCCCGCGCATCCCCCAGGGTCAGGGCGGGCCGCATCAGGCCGGACCGCTGGGCGGCGGCCCGGGTGAGGCCGCTCTGGGAGAACCCGCCGGGGAAGACGAACAGCACGTTGGGCCCGATGGCCTCCACCTGGCGCTGGATGTAGTCCCGGACGCCCTGGCCGGCGGCCAGCAGGGCCACGACGGCGCCGACCCCGATCAGGATGCCCAGCAGGCTGAGGGCGGTGCGCAGTTTGTTGGCCAGCAGGCTTTGAAGGGCTGTCTGCAGGTTCTCCTGAAATTGCGCGATCATCGCTTCCGGTCCTCCCGAACGATGCGGTCGCTCCCCCCGTCATTCGGCGCGGAGGGCGACGATGGGGTCGAGCCGGGCGGCGCGCCAGGCCGGGTAGAGGCCGAAGAAGAGCCCGACGGCGGCGCTCACCCCCACGGCCAGGAGCACCGTATCCAGGCCCACCGCCGCCCGCACCGCTCCGCCGCTCAGGACGTTGATCGTCGAGGCCAGAGCGATCCCGGCCCCGGTGCCCAGGACGCCGCCGAGCATCGTGATCAGGATGGCCTCGGTGAGGAACTGGAGCAGGATGTCTCGCCGACGGGCTCCCACGGCCTTGCGCAGGCCGATCTCCCGCGTCCGCTCGGTCACCGAGACCAGCATGATGTTCATGATCCCGATGCCCCCCACGATCAGGGAGATGGCGCCCAGCGCCCCCAGGAACACCGTGAGCACGCCGGAGATCTGCCCGAAGATCGAAACCAGCTCGAACTGGGTCAGGATGGCGAAGTCGTCCTCGTCCCGGAAGCGGATGCGATGCCGCTCCCGCAGGAGCTCTGTGATCCGTCGGACGATCTCGTCGGTGTATTCCGATCGGGCGGCCTGGAGCATGATCCCGGTCACCAGCGGCTCCCCGGTTCGCGGATCCCGCGCGTCGTAGAGCATCTCCTGGGCCACCGTGATCGGGATGAAGGCCAGGTCGTTGTAGTCCCCGAAGGCGCTGCCCCCTTTGTCTGACATCACCCCGATCACCCGGAAGGGAACCCCGTTGATGCGCACCGTCCGCCCCACCGGATTGGGCACGTCCGGGAAGAGGCGGCGGGCCGGGGTGAGGCCCAGCACGATCACCCGGGAGCGGTTGAGGAGATGGGCCTCCTCGAGGAACGTGCCGTGCTGGGGAGGCCAGTTGCGGGCGGGGGCGTAGCCCGGGGTGGTCCCCAGGATCACCGTCACCGCCTCCCGGCCCTCGCTCTCCAGAGGCCCGAAACGCTGGATCACCGGGACGACGACGGTGACCCGGCCGCGCACCTCCTGCTCGATGGCGCGCACATCCCGCATGGTGAGGGAGGAGATGTCCTGCAGCGCGGCCCCTGCGGATCGGCCCTCCGCCGCTGCTCGTGGGATCACGAAGATCAGGTTGGTGCCGAGGGCGGCGAACTGGTCCTGGATGTAGTTCTGCACCCCGCGGCCGATGGCCACCATGGCGATGACGGCAGCCACCCCGATCAGGATGCCCAGGAGGGTGAGGGTCGCCCGCAGACGGTTGGCGGCCAGCGTCTCGAAAGCCTGTTGGATGTTCTCCCTCCACAACGCCGCTCGCATCCCGGCATCCCCTTCTTTGCGGATCCGATCAGCGCCGGAGGAAGATCTGGAACGCATAAGCTGGTTGCACCTCGCCCAGGACGACGCGGTCGCCTTCTTGAAGCCCCTCCAGGACCTCGCTCTCGGTCTCCCCCTGGGCGCCCAGGCGGATCTCCACTTCCTCCGCCCGATCGCCGACCACCCGATACACGAAGGCCCGCCCGGTCTCCCGATCCCGCCGGACGGCGGCGTTGGGCACGAGGAGCACGTTCTCCCGGCGCTCCACTTCGATCTCCACGTTGGCGCTCATGCCGGCGCGCAGAACGGGATCCCGCTTATCCAGCACCACGCGGACCCGATAGGTGGCGGCGCCGCCGGCTTCGGTGGCGGCGGGAGCGATGGCGTCGATGTGCCCGCGGAAGGACCGGCCCGGCAGGGCGTCCAGGGTGATCTCCACCGGCATCCCTTCCTTCAGGCGCACGACATCGACTTCATCGACGGTCAGGTCCAGATAGAGATCGCTCAAATCAGCCAGGACGATGGCCCCGCCGGGGACGCCGGCCCCGACCACCTGGCCGATTTCGATGTTCACCGCGATGACGGTGCCATCGAAGGGAGCCAGCAGCGTCGCCTGCTCCAGGCGGCGGCGGGCCTGCTCCAGCTGCAGGCGGGCCTGCTCCAGCTGCAGCCGCGTCCGCTCCACGGTGAGAGCGTCCGGCTGAAGCCGGGCCAGGCTGGCCTGAGCCTGCGCCAGCTGGGCTTGAGCGGCCTCCAGCTGCTCCGGCCGCGCCCCGGCCTTCATCTTCTCGTATTGCAGGCGGGCGATCTCCGCCTGGAGCTCCGCCTGTCCCACCCGGGCCCGGGCCAGGTCGACGCCGATGGGGGCGGAGAGGGGAGAGCCGGCGATTGTTTTATCCCGGGTCAGCTGGGCCTGCCAGATGGCGTTCTTGGCCACCTCGTAGTTCAGCCGGGCGATCTCCAGATCCGTGGGATCCGGGCCCTGCTCCAGGGCCCGGAGGGCGGCTTGCGCGCTGCGCACCGCCGCGCGGGCCGCGGCCAGCTCTTCCGGCTTCGGCCCCTGAACGGTCTGGCTGTAGACCACCTGCTGGGTGAGATAGGCGACCTCCGCCTGGCGCACCGCCAGCTCCAGATCCGTGGTGTCCAGGCGGGCCAGGGGTTGCCCTTTGCGCACCGCCTCGCCTTCCCGAACGAAGATCTCGGCCACCGTGCCGGCGGTGGCGAAGTTCAGCACGGCCTGGGCGCGGGGACGGATCTTCCCCGCCGCGCTCAGGGTGACTCGGAGGGTCCCCCGCCGGATCGTCGCAGTCTCCGGCAGGGCGGGGGAACGCCCCCGGGCTTGCGCCAAGAAGGCCCCGGCCCCGATGAGGGCGAGGAAGAGCAATCCGCCGAGGAGCCATCGAACGCGGCCTTTCATGAAGCGTCCTCCTGGAGTTCAGGTTTGGGAAGGATCCTCGATACCCCGGAGCACAAGGTAGCCAGCTGCTTGGCGATCTGTTCCGGCGGGAGGGCTGCCAGCTCGGGATCCAGCTCCATGCCGAAGACGGTCACGCCGTGCAGGGTGCCCCAGATGGCCCACATCACCAGGGCGGGGTGCAGCGGGCGATAGCGTCCCTGACCCAGCTCCGCCGCCAGCATGCGGCGCACTTCCTCCAGAAGCGGCCGCGCGATCTGATCCAGGAAGGCCCGGCGCACGGCTTCGTCGGTGCGGATCTCCTGATACAGGGCCTGCATGAGCGGCAGTTGCGCGCGCATCGCGACCAGGCGCTCCCGGAGGAACTCCTCCAGCCAGCGCTGCGGCTCCATGGCCGGCAGCGCCTGCAGGTGGCGCTGAATCGGCTGGACGGTCAGGGCCTCAAACATCGCCAGCAGGAGATGCCGTTTGGTCGGGAAGTAGCGGAACAGCGTGCCCTCCGCCACCCCGGCCTCCCGGGCGATCTGCCGGGTGGTCGCTCCCCGAAACCCATGCCGGGCGAAGATCCGGGCCGCCGCCTCCAGGATCTGCGCCCGCCGGATCTCCGGAGCCTTCCGTGGCCCCACCGGTGCCTCCATGGAGTGAGTGCTCACTCACTATAAGGCGAAGCGAGGGAGGCCTGCAACTTTTGGGCGGGCCGGTCGATCCGCCCCGGGTATAATGGACCCGTGATGGGATCCTGCGGGGGAGGGCGGATGAGAGGATGCGACGAGGGATGAGGTGGCTCTCCCGGCTGGGGCCGATGGGGATCTTCGCCCTGTTGCCGGTTTTGTTGCTGGGTCCCACGTTGACCGGGTCGCGGACCATCCTCCCGGCGGATAATCTTTACGAATGGCAGCCCTGGCGGGCGGCGGCCACCGCTTTCGGGATCGGGGTTCCTCACAACGCGTTGCTCTCCGACCTGGTGCTGGAGAACTACGCGTGGAAGCGCTTTCTCCTGGAGGCCCTGCGGCGGGGGGAGCTTCCCCTATGGAACCCATATCTGTTCGCCGGCGCTCCCTTCCTGGCCAACGGGCAGCACTCCGCCCTCTACCCGTTCACCGCGCTTTTCCTGCTTTTCCCCCTCCCCCAGGCCTATGCGCTGTTCAACGCCTTGCAACTGTTCCTGGCCGGCCTGGGGATGTATGCCCTGGCGCGGGCCTGGGGCCTGAGCCGGGCCGCAGCGACCTTCGCCGGGGTCGCCTATGAGCTGAGCGCCTTCATGGTGGTCAGCATGGTGTTCCCCATGATCATCGCCGGCGCGGCCTGGCTCCCCTATCATCTCGCCGCCCTTCACGGGATGATCGAGCGTCGTCCGCTGCTCGGCCGCCCGGCGGCCCTCCCCTGGACGTTGCTGGCGGCCATCGCCCTGGGGATGAACATCCTGGCCGGGCACGTGGAGATCACCTACTACACCGTCTTGATCGGCCTGGGCTACGGCCTGTGGGGGGCGTGGCGTGCCCGGGCCCGGATCCGGGCCGCGCTGGAGACCCTGGGATGGACCGGCCTGGCGGTGGGCCTGGGGTTCGCCCTGGGGGCGGCCCAGTGGATGCCGCTGTATGAAGTGGTGCGGGAGAATTTCCGCGAGGGGACGGCGACCCTGCAGCAGGTGCTGGGCTGGGCGTATCCCTGGCGCCATCTTCTGGTCTTCCTGATCCCGGATTTCTACGGGAACCCCAGCCACCATGGGGTGCGGGATGTGTTCAGCGGGGCCTGGGTGCCCTTCACGGTGAACGCCTACGGCCAGCCCAACCCGAACGGGGCCTTCACCAGCCACTGGGGGATCAAGAACTATGTGGAAGGAGGGGCATATCTGGGATTGTTGCCGTGGAGCTTCGCTCTCCTCGCGCTGCTCCGCTGGCGATCCCTCGCCCGCTCCCGCGTTCCCATCCTGTTCCTGGTCCTCCTCGCGGCGCTCTCGTTCTCGTTCGCCTTCGGGATGCCCACGTATGCGTTGCTGTATTACGGCCTGCCGGGCATCAACCAGCTCCACTCGCCCTTCCGCTGGATCTGGCCCTTCACCCTGGCGATGGCGGGTCTGGCAGGAGCGGGATTTGAGGTGGCGCTGCGGGAGGAGGGGAAGGCGGTGCGGTGGATGGCCCTGGGATGGATGGGAGTGGGAGCGCTCACCCTGGCCGCCCTGGTCCTGGCCCGCTGGGGGATGCCGGAAACCGCCCTGTCCCTCGCGGAGCGGGCCCTCCATGCCCTGGCCAAGGCGCCGGAGGCCTTCCCGGACGGCCGCACGTTTTTCTCGTATCAGTTCTGGAACCTGCTTCGTTTCGGCGGGGTGGCCCTGGGGAGCGGCCTGGCCCTCCGGCTGTTTCAACCCCGTCCGGTTCGCAGCGTCCTGCCCATCGGGATGCTGGCCCTGGACCTGCTCCAGGCGGGGGCGGGGTTCTATCCTGCCGCCGATCCCCGCTGGCTGGACTTCGTCCCGCCGGTCGTTCGGTTCCTGCGCCAGGATCCCGGTCCGTGGCGGCTGACGACCTTCGATCCGCACGGGCGCAAGACCTTCAACGCCAACGGCCCCTGGCTGTATGATCTGCAGGACGTGCGGGGATACGATTCCATCATCCTCAAGCGTTACGTGGCCTATATGTCGACCATCCAGCCCCAGCACGAGTTGCCCTTCAACCGCATCGCGCCCCTCACCGATCCGGCCGCCCTGGATTCCCCCCTGCTGGACGCCCTGAACGTGAAATACGTGGTCACGGAAGAGGAGATCCCCTCGCCCCGTTACACGAAGGTTTACGAAGGGGAAGTGCGGGTCTACCGCAACGAGGGCGCCATGCCCCGGGCGTGGACGTTGCCTCTGACCGCCACGGTCTTCCACCGGGACCCCTTCGGGGCATTCGGCAGTTCGACCCCCGCTTCTACGTGGTGGTAGATGGTCGGGTCCCGGAGCTGGAGCGGTTCGGGGAGCGGGGGGCGCCGCGCCCGGCGACGGTCACCGTTTACGGGATCAACGAGGTGTGGGTGGATGCGGCGGTGGAGGAACCCTCCTGGCTGGTGCTGGCGGACACCTTCTTCCCGGGCTGGGTGGCATATCGGCGGCCCATCGGGGGGAGCGAGCGGGAGGAGCAGTCGCTGGAGATCTACGCTGCCAACGGCCTGTTTCGGGCGGTGATCCTGCCTCCGGGCCGCTGGACGGTGCGGTTCCGCTACAGCCCGCTTTCGGTGAAGTTGGGCTTTTTCACCACCTTCATCGGTGGGATGGGGATGATCTTCCTGGCGGCCCTCTGGCTCTGGGGGCGCCTGTATCGGGAGGAGCTGGAGCACTCCACCGCCCGCCGCGTCCTCAAGAACAGCCTCACCGCCATGGCCCTCAACCTCTTCACCCGTTCCATCGACTTCGCCTTCGCCGCCCTGATGTTGCGCATCCTGGGCCCGGAGGCGGCGGGGAAGTATTACTTCGCCATCGTCCTGGTGGGCTGGTATGAGATCCTCTCGAACTTCGGCCTGAACGTCTGGCTCACGCGGGAAGGGGCGAAGCGCCGGGATCAGGTGAACCGCTATTTCGTCAACAGCTCGGCCCTGCGTCTGGTCCTGCTTGCCGCCTGGCTGCCGCTGCTGCTTGCGATCACCGGGCTCTGGATGGGGCTGTTCCGCCTGAGCGGCGACACCGCCCTGGCCATCCTGTTGCTGGCCCTGGCCCAGGTCCCCGCCAGCCTCTCCACCGGCGTCACCGCCCTCTTCTACGTGTATGAGAAGGCGGAGATCCCGGCCGCCCTCACGGTGGTGACCGTCCTCCTCAAGGTCAGCTTCGGTGTGCCCATCCTCCTGATGGGCGGGGGGTTCGTCGGGCTCGCGGCCTCCTCGGTGGTCGTCAACGGGATCACCCTGGCCTTGCTCAGCGGCATCGCTTTCCGGACCTTCTTCCGCCCACGCTGGGAGGACGATCCGGCCCTGCGGCGGGAGATGGTCCGCGAATCCGCCCCTCTGATGCTGAACCATCTCCTGGCCACCCTGTTTTTCAAGATCGATGTCCCCATCCTCCAGGCGTTGAAAGGGGATGTGCAGGTGGGGTGGTATAGCACCGCTTACAAGTGGCTGGACGCGCTGAACATCATCCCTGCCTACACGACCTTCGCGGTGTTCCCGGTGATCTCCCGGCAGGCGGCCGGCTCGACAGAGGCCATGCGGCGTTCGGTGATCCTCACCCTCAAAGGTCTGGCAGCGATCGCCGTCTTCACCGCGGTGCTCTTCACCTTCCTGGCCGAGCCCCTCTCATATCTCCTGGGGGGCGCCCAGTATCTCCCCCATGCGGCCATCGCCCTGCGCATCATGATCTGGTCCATCCCCATCGGGTGGATGAACAGCCTGATCAACTATGTGCTGGTGGCCCTGGGTCGACAGCGTTACCAGACCAAAGCCTTCCTGATCGCCCTGGGGTTCAACGCTCTGTCGAACCTGCTGGCGATCCCGCTCTTCGGGTATGTGGCGGCGGCGGTGATCACCATCCTGTCCGAGATCGTCGAGGGGCTCGCTTTCTATTACGACCTGCGGCGGAGGATGGGGCCGTTGCCTTGGGGGGAGATCCTGGGGCGGCCGCTTCTGGCGGGTGTCGTCATGGGTGGCCTCATGGCCGCCCTCTGGAGGACGACGCCGGTCCTCGCCCTGCCTTTAGGTGCCCTCGGTTATGGGCTCGCCTGGTGGATGCTGCAGCCCTTCACACCGGAGGAGTCGGCCCGGATCCGTGAGATGCTCCCACTGCGCCGCTCCCCCCCGGTTTAGTCTGTGCCCTCCTCAAAGGGATCCCACGCCGGGTTCGTGTAGGCCCAGCGACAATGGATGTGATCGTTGGCGTTGCAGATCAGATCGTGGGAGCAACGACGGGCAAGGACCCGATAGGCCATGTCGGAGAGATGATCGCTGCGGGGGTAGATCCGCTGCTCCAGCAACGCCACCTCGGTCTTCAGGATCGGACAGTAGCGGGTTTCCACCAGATACCATGCCATGGATGCCCCCTCTCAAAAAGGATCACCCGCTTTGATCCTATTCCGAAGCGCCCAGGGGGATGAAGTGCTTTTCTTCAGGTGTGGAGGGTGAGGATCGTCCGATTCCGGGGGGACGAAATGGGATTCGGCCCTCAGCGACTTCGTTTTCCTGCGACCCCAAGGACCAGACCCATCAGCCCGCCTGCCATGGCCATCCCCAGGCCGATCCGCAGGCTCCCCGGCCGGAACCGCAACGTCACCCGGTGACGTCCCGGGGGCACCTCCACGCCCCGGAAGACGGCGTTGGTCCGGTAGATGGGAACGTGGAGGCCATCCACTGTCGCTTGCCAGCCGGGGTAAAGGGTGTCCGAGAGGACCAGCAGGGCGGGAGCGTCCGTCTCCACATCCAGGATGACCTCGTTCGGGCTGTAGCGAGCGACCCCGATCCGTCCTCGACCTTCCCCGTTGAGCCGCGGCCCGTTCTGGACGACGGCGATCTCCTCCGGACGGAAGCGTTCGTCCAGCACCCGTTTCAGCGCCTCGCCGTAGTGGTCCACGATCTCCGTTCGGTAAACCAGCCAGACTCGGGGGAGGGCTCCGGTGTGGAGGTGGATGTCGATAGCCGGGTCGTCCACGAAAACAGGCCAGATCCCCTCGCCGCCGGGAGGAGCCCCTTTGGGGACCACAATGTATTTGACCCCCAGCATCCGGTAAGCAGGATGGGTCGCAGAGGGGATCCACCAGCGCAGGATGTTGAATTCCCGGAGCTCCATCGGGTTGCCTGTTCCCTGGGGGACCTCGAAGCCGGCCATCTGCAGAGCGATGGGGGGCCAGAGGTCGCGCGCCGCCGGATCCACATCCACCCGGAACCAGCCGGGATCCGCCCGCAGGAAGCGCAGGGCCTGCGGATGAGGATCCCGGTGAGGCGGGGAGGGTTCCGCTTCGGCGGTGGCTCCCAGGGCCACCAGCTCGGCGGTCAAAAGCAGCGGCAGGGCGGGGCGAAGCCATGTCCTCCCCTGTGAGATCGCCCGGCCGGACAGAGCGGTTCCCCACGCCAGGAAGGCGGCGAAACGCAGCCCGGTTACGGCGCGCGCCCGGGCGGGCCCCTCCGGGGCTTCCGCAGCCCAGCGCGGGGCGATCCCCCAGAGCACCAGCCCGCCCATCGACAACGCCAGGGCCCAGAGAATGAGGGTCCGCGGGCGCGAACGTCGAAGCTGTTCAACCCCCATGGCCCCGGCGATGGCCAGCGCGAAGGAAACCAGATAGATCGCCCGGGCGGTCTTCCAGGTCTCCGAGAACAGGGGGAGCCGAGCCAGGGCAGGGTAGAGCGGCCCCTGGTAGCCAAGGGAGAACAGCAGCGCCAGCGTGCCCAGGCCGATCAGCGCCCACGTCCGACGAAACCGCAAGGTCCCCAACAGCCCCAGCAGGGCCAGATGCAGGGTCACCGATCCCACGTAGCCGCTCTCCACTCGATTTGCCGGAAGCCAGAACTGGTCAGCTCCCCGCCCGTGGAAGAGCGGGCTGAGGAGATCGATGAGCATCGCGGGTGGGAATTCATACCCCCGCCGTTGTTCAAGGGGAACGCCGGCTCGATCCGTCAGGGGGAGCCGCTCCAGACCGGGGAGGAGGGAGGGGGCAGCCAGGGCGATGCCCAGCAGCCCGGCTAAGGCCAGCCGTCCGATTCGGTAGAAGCCCCGGGGCCATCCCCCCGCTGCCGCCTGTCCGAGAGCGTAAAGCCCTACAGTGAGCATCCCATACAGCGCCGCCTGACCGTGCCCGGAAAGGAGGAGCAGGGCGATGGGGAGGGCACCGAGGGGGATCCTGCGGGTTCGCCGCGCGGCTTGGTCCACACCGGCCAGTGCCCACGGGAGCCAGGCCATTGCGTCGTTGAACTGAGGGTGGCCCAGGTGGACCACAAATGGGTCCGAGAACATATAAGCGAGGGCGCCGGTGAGGGCGGCGGAGCGTCCCAGCCTCCAGATCGGCGAACGACGCAGATACACATACATCCCGACTCCGGCCAGCCACAGGCTGAAGGCACCGCGCAGCAGCACCCATCCCGGTGGGATCGGGGAAGCCAGGAAGAGGGGCCAGTTGAGGGGGTTGAACAAGCCATATTGCCCCTCAGAGAAGATCGGGTCCCCTCCCAGCATTCGGGGGTTCCACAGCGGAAGGACGCCGCGTCCCAGCTCTTCGGCCACGAAGGACCAGACCGGATACAGTTGCCCCCACAGATCGCCGCCTCCCTCGGGGAAGCGGTATCCGGCGATCCAGAGGGGCCAGAAGAAGAGGGCCGTCGCGCCGATCAGGAACAGCGCCGGCATCCCGTCCCGGCGGACGGCCCGGAGGATTCCCTTCCAGCGGGCGAGCGTGGACGTTTCATCGGCGATGATCATCAAGGCTCTTGCCACATCCGGCGGCTTGGAGGCTCTTCCTCACATGGGATCCAGGGGATCGGCATCCGGCTGCCGCGCGGGACGAGGATCCACGCGGCCTATGCCCTCGCGCGCTTCCCCGGTCCCCAAACATAGAAGTTTACTGCTTTCGGCGCGCGGCCGTTTCAACCGGGCATGGCATCGGACCGGCCCGGGGGGCGTCCGGCTTCCCCGGTCGAGGGCCCGCTAAGGAAGGCGGGCCAGGGCCTGTTCCAGGTCGGCCAGCAAATCGTCCGGGTCCTCGATGCCCAGCGAGAGACGGACCAGGTTGTCCGTGATGCCGATGGCGGACCGCTCCTCGGGGTCCATCTCATAGTAGGACATCAGGGCGGGCTGTTCGATCAGGCTCTCCACCCCGCCCAGGCTGGGCGCGATATACGGGATGCGCAGGGCGTCGATGAAGCGAGAGGTGCCCTCGCGATCCGCAGCGACCTCGAAGGTGACCACCCCCCCGAACCCACGCATCAGGCGGCGGGCGACGGCGTGATCTGGATGGGAGGGCAGCCCCGGATACCAGACCCGGCGGATGCGGGGATGGGCGCTGAGGAACTCGGCCACCCGCATGCCGTTCTCGTTCTGCCGGTGCACCCGCAGGGCCAGGGTCTTCAGGCCCCGCAGGACCAGATAAGCCGCGTGGGGATCCAGGATGCCCCCGATCATCGCCTGCATCTCCCGCAGCCCGGCGATCAGGTCGGCGGATCCTGCCACCACCCCGGCCATCACATCGTTGTGGCCGGAGAGATACTTGGTGGCGCTGTGGATCACGAGGTCGATCCCGTAATCCAGAGGGCGCAGGTTGATGGGGGTGGCGAAGGTGGCGTCCACCACCGTGCGGATGCGGCGCCGACGGGCGATCTCCGCCAGCCGCTCCAGGTCCATCACCCGCAGATACGGGTTGGTCGGGGTCTCCGTGAAGATGAGCCGGGTGTTGGGCCGGATCGCGGCCTCGAGGGCTTCGAAATCCCCGATGGGCACCACCGTGGCCTCCACGCCGAAGCGGCGCAAGAACTGGAGCACGAACTGGCGGGTGCGCCGGTAGGCGTCTTCCGTGACGATCAGGTGGGCTCCGCTGCGCAGGGAGGCGAAGAGGATGGCGGTGACCGCGGCCATGCCGGAGGAGAAGGCTGCCGCGGCCTCCGCCCCTTCCAGGGCAGCCACCCGGGCCTCCAGGGCGGCGACGGTGGGGTTCCCGTAGCGCCCGTAATCCACGCGGCCGCCGGCCGCGCCCCACTGCCGGGCCTCCTGGAAGGCGATCAGGTCCGCCGTGTCTCGGAACGCGTAGGTGGCGGTCTGGACGATAGGCGGGACCACCGCGTGGTAGGGGTTATGGCGCTCCGCGCCGCCATGCACCGCCCGCGTGGATGGGCCGCGGATCTCCAGCGAGGTGGCGCATCCGGTTTCCGTCTGCAGTTCCATCGCCGGCACCTCCTTTATCCGTTGCGGAAGAAGATGATGCGATCCTTCGACCACCTCTGAGACGGATGGGAGGAGCAAGGCGAGGCCTGTAGGGATAACAAAAAGGCCCCTTCTGGGAAAAGGGGCCTCGCGTCAGGCCACCCTTATCTCCCAGAAGCGCGGCGAACGCTTCTGCCGGACTTGGCACCTTACCCGCGCGGCCGTTCGCCGGTCGGCCGCCCGCTACGGCGGGCAGGTTGCCGGGGCTTCATCGGGCCGGGTCCCTCCACCCACTCTGGATAAGAGCGGCACCTATATTCGGTTGTTTGGGATGATTATAGCGAGGACCCTTCGCGGATGCAAATCTCGTCCCTCTGGCCTCATCGCCTTCCGGGCTCCGGAGAGGAAGCCGCGGCGCATAGAAGCCCATTTGGTTG